>ENA-OQDL01000483-OQDL01000483.1-human-gut-metagenome-genome-assembly--contig:-NODE-483-length-25520-cov-13.477966_pt1 | contig 25520 bp, 17 predicted proteins | sample MGYA00242782_ERZ504609 | MGnify/ENA primary metagenome ERZ504609 (study PRJEB26092, sample SAMD00036320) | human gut metagenome | host: Homo sapiens | study: EMG produced TPA metagenomics assembly of... | reverse complement strand
GTGGTTATGAAGAATGGGAAGATTGTACAGCAGGTTTCAGGGGCGAGACCTAAGAATGCGATTTTAGAAATGCTTTAGGGGTGCTAATGGGATTTTTTGATCTCTTTAAACAGTCGAATATTAATCATGAGAATCAAAAAATAATTAATGCCAGTATTGATTATCTTATACAGAAAGGACATAAAAAGATAGGAATGCTCCTTCCGTTTGATTACGGATATGCAAATTCCAGATATAAAGCCTGGAAGGAACGTATGAAGATGGAATCAAATTTTTTTTAGGGGGAGGGGTAGAGACTAACTATGAACACTATAATTATAAACTGTGGAAAACCAGAAGAGGAAAACAAGAAAAAAGATTACAGATATTTAGGTCCTTATCAATCGGAATCAGAAGGATTTGTATATTATGATCTTTTCAAAGTTGGATATGAAGCAGCAAATTTGTATAAAAGTTCAAAGTATAAAGCAACGGCACTTATATGTTTTAATGATGATTTAGCTCAGGGATTTATTGCTGGCTTACAAGCAATAGGCTTGAGAGTGCCCGAAGATATATCGGTTATGGGAATTGATGGTATTTTTACAAGAAATCATTTTAAACCTAAGTTGACCACAATGTCCATTTATCCTGAAAGACAAGGAGCAAAATGTGTAGAAGTATTAATCGATATGCTGGAAGGGAAAAAATATAAATATATGAATTATTCTCCCTACGGTATTTTAGAGGGGGAGACAGTAAAGGACTTAAAGTAGAATATTTGCCGGAAAAAGCGCGCAGTTTCGGCTGATATAGAGAAAATAAACACTAGGAGGAAGGAAAATGAAGTTAAAAAAAGTACTCGCATTGACACTTGCAGGGATCATGACCGTAGGTCTGGCAGCATGTGGAGGAACCAAAGAATCTAGTGAAAAAACAGAAGCAGGAAAAGAAAAACAGAAACTTGTTATCTGGTCATGGGGAGCAGATGAGGAGAAGAAATCAAGGGAAGCAGCTGTTGAAGCATTTCAGAAAGCACATCCTGAGATCGAAGTGGAACATTCTGTCATTCCTACAGCCGATCATGTATGGGATCAGAAGATGACTGCAGCCCTGTCAGCAGGAACAGGTCCGGATGTCATCCAGATGTCACCGGATTATTACGGATTATACACCGATTATTATGAAGATTTAAATCCATATGTGGAAAAAGAAGGGGTGGATTTAGATTCTGTAGTTACAGAGGGCATGATGGATCCTTATTACCGCCCGGATGGAAAACTGGAAGGTATGCCTCTGCTCCAGAACTGTTTTGTACTGGCATATAACAAAGACATGTTCGATGAGTTTGGCGTAGAGTATCCGACAGCAGAATGGACATGGGATGATGTGGCGGAAGCAGCGAAGAAATTTGCCGGAGGCGAAGGCGCAGATGCTACATTCGGTATTGTTAACCACTGGATAGATCCGCCGCTGTCTATCATCTGTAAAGGCGGAAATGCATACTCAGATGATTTATCAACATGTGAGATCGATTCACAGGAAGTCAGAGATGGTCTGGATTTATTCGGAGATATGATCCAGAGCGGTGCAATGCCTGATGATACAGCAGCCAAGAGTCTTCCGAAAGAACAGCTTTTTGTATCCGGCCATGCGGCAATGTATACATTAGGCGGATTTGAGACAAAGCTGATTGCAGAAGAGATCGGTGAAAACTTTAACTGGGATGTTGTATCCATGCCGAAAGTTCCGGACGGTGGAAAAAACAATCTTTTATACGCAACAGGATATGCCATGCTGAAGGATTCTGAAAATAAAGATGCTGCATGGACATTCTTGAAAGAGGCATCTTATGAAAATGAAGACATGGCAAAGGAAACATGCCGTGCAGGAATGACAGCTTGTAAGAGCGTTGCAGAGGGTTACTATAAAGAACTGACATATGGTCCGATTGATAACAGCGCATACCTAGAAGGGCTTTCTGATGCAAAACTGAATATCTGGGGCGGTGCATATGCAGCACCTGGAGATGTATGGACCCAGATCTGGCAGGCAGTAACCATTGATGGTAAGAGTGCTGATGAGGCGATCAATGAATACTATCCGGCACTGGAAAAAGCATTTAATGAAGCAAATGGAAACTAAATGTTAAATCACAAGAAGGTGTTGCGAACGATATGCAGCACCTTCTTGTTCATTCAGCTACTGGCAGATTCTATTTACGGAGGCGAAGAAGAGTGAAAAAACCAAAAGGAAAAAAAGTATATTCAGCCATGAAACGGCGGGAGGCCAGAAATTTTTACTTATATACAGCACCATGGCTGATTGGATTTTTTGTGCTGACATTATACCCGATTGTATATTCTTTTTATCTGATGTTTACAGATATGAATTTAACCGGGGTAGGGAAGTTTATTGGATTAGAGAACCTGAAGTATGCATTTACGGATGATCCACTGTTTATAAAAGCATTTATAAATACCCTGAAATACGTGGTGATGTTTGTACCAAGTAGTATTATACTTGCTTTTTTTGTGGCACTGCTGCTTAGCAAGAAAGTAAAAGGACTGGGATTTTTCCGGACAGCATTTTACATTCCATACATCACCTCTGGTGTGGCAGTAACAATCTTGTGGGGATGGATATATCAGAAGGATTATGGAATTATCAACTACGTGTTATCACTGTTTGGAATAAAAGGTGTGAACTGGCTGGGAGATAAAAATATTGCAATGATATCAATCGTGATCCTGTCCCTGTGGACGATAGGAAATAATATCATCATCATGCTGGCGGGAATTCAGGATATTCCACAGTCTTATTATGAAAGTGCACAGATCGACGGCGCAGGTGCGATACGCCAGATCTTTTCCATTACCCTGCCGTTATGTACCCCGACGATCTATTTCAATCTGATCGTAACGATCATTGCAGCTTTCCAGGTATTCCAGCAGCCATTGATTTTGACTAATGGAGGACCGCTTAACAGTACTTATACAGCAGCGATACATATGTATAACAACGGATTCCTTTATGGAAAAATGGGATATGCATCCATGATGGCATGGAGCTTATTTGTTGTAATTATGGTGATTACACTGGTAGTGATTTCAACATCCAAGTACTGGGTGTTCTATGATGATTGATGAAAGGAAGAAATATATGCGAACAAGATCACAAAAACAAGCAAAACTTATAGGAAGAATTATCACATACACGATTCTGATTGCGGCAGCTATTGTTTGTTTCCTTTTATATGGATGATATCCACTTCTTTTAAAGAAACATCCGATATCTATAAAATGCCGCCGTCATTGCTGCCAGCGAATCCGACGCTGGAGAATTTCATCGAGGGATGGAAGGGTGCAGATTTTGGTATGTTCTTCCAGAACTCAGCAGTCGTAACATTTTTGGCTACGATAGGGACTGTATTTTCTTCCTCAGTAGTAGCGTATGGTTTTGCGAGATTTAAATCCAGATTATCACCGGTCTTATTCATGATTCTTCTTGGAACCATGATGTTGCCTTCCCAGGTGACTCTGATTCCACAGTATCTGCTGTATTATAAACTGGGAATGGTTGATACATTCTGGCCGTTGATTATTCCAAGTTGGCTGGGAGGGGGAGCTTTTAACATTTTCCTTTTTATTCAGTTCTTTAGAACGCTTCCGAAGGAATTGGATGAAGCGGCTAAGATTGATGGGGCGAATTCCTGGCAGGTATTTACGAAGATATTGCTGCCAGCGGTAAAACCGGTCATGCTGGCTGTACTGGTAATGGCACTGGTATATAACTGGAATGATTTCTTTAATCCATTGATCTATCTGAATTCATCTGAGAAATTCACGATAGCAGTGGGTCTGCAGTTCTTTAAGGGATCACAGGGAAATGTACAGATTGGACAGATGATGGCAATGGCACTGGTATCTTTGACACCGGTACTGTTTGTATTTGCAACCTGTCAGAAATACTTTATACAGGGTATTAAAATGTCAGGCTTGAAAGGATGATGTTACAGAAATGCCAATGAAAAAGACTATAGAGATTAAAAAAGATGAAAAGGGTTTTGGAACACTTTATGTAAATGATGAACCTTTTTTAATTCTTGGAGGTGAGCTTCATAACTCGAGTTCCAGTAATCTACAGTATATGGAAAAGCAAGTATGGCCCAGATTAAAAGAACTAAATCTAAACACAGTTCTTCTTCCTGTAGCATGGGAAAATATAGAAAAAGAAGAGGGAGTTTATGATTTTTCTTTGTTAGAAGAACTGATTTTCCAGGCGAGACGAGAAAAAATGAAGTTGATACTACTGTGGTTTGGCCTTTGGAAAAATGGAGAAAGTACTTATGTTCCAGGTTGGGTAAAAAGAGATAGCGGGAGATTTTTCAGAGCAAGATATAAAGGGGGAGAATTGTCTCAGACGATATCACCTCTTTGTAAAAATGCAGTAAAAGCGGATGCAAGAGCATTTACGGTTTTTATGAAAAAATTGAAAGATATTGATGCAGAATCACAGACAGTTCTCATGGTACAAGTGGAAAATGAAATTGGTTTTTTGAAATCAGATAGAGATTATTCAAAAGAAGCAGAGAAGCAATTTAGGAGTAATATCCCAGAAGAACTGGAAAAAATATATGGTATATCAGGGACATGGAGTGAAGTGTTTCAGTCGGATGCAGCAGAGATGTTTATGGCATGGAATTATGCACAGGCAGTAGAATACATAGCAGCAGCAGGAAAAAGGGCATATGAACTTCCGATGTATGTGAATGCCTGGCTGAATCAGTTTCCGGATAGACCTGGAAATTACCCATCAGGAGGACCTATAGCGAGAAATAAAAAAATATGGAGAAATATTGCAAAAAGCATAGATGTTTTTGCTCCGGATATATACCTTTCTGATTTTGAAGGGGTATGTAAAGAATATGCAACGGAAGGGAATCCATTGTTTATACCTGAGGCAAGGCGAGATCCGGTAACAGCTAGCAATGCTTTTTATGCTTTTGGGAAATATGGGGCAATTGGTTTTTCGCCTTTTGGGATAGAAGGACTTATGGAAGATACACGCCAAAAACAGGATAAAGAGCTTCTTGAACAACTTCAAATAGATGTACTGGCCTTCACAAGCATAGAAACAGGAAAATACCTCAAAGAAACATATAAAATTTTGAAAAATATGCAAAAATTATATTTTCGATTTAAAGGAACAGAAAATATACATGCATTTATGTGTAGAAATGAGCATGAAAGAGGTACGATTGTTTCTTTGTCTGGCTGCGATTTGGAACTGACTTACAGACCAAAAGGAAATGAAAGGCCAGGGTGTGCAGGGATGATTATAGAAGAAAATGAAAGTGAATTTTGGGCTGTAGGATATAATACTGACATTAGACTTTTGCCGAAAAAAAGTAGTCATGACTGTATTACCATTATATGTCTCGAGGAAGGTTTTTTTGATAATGGAAAATGGAGTTCTGGACGTGTGCTGAACGGGGATGAAAGAAGTATGTCTGGATTTGGACAATATGCAGAAGTACGCCATTATATTTATTGTAAAGAAACTACAGATGAGAAGGAGGGTTAGTAGTGGAAATCGGAGAATTAAAAAAACTATTTGACGATATGACAATAGAAGAAAAAGCTGGTCAATTGTTTCAGACGGTTGGTGCTATGTATGATGATGAGGCCGTAATATCAGGTCCTATGCAGGAAATGGGAATTACAGAGAAAGATATTCAGCTTGCTGGAACTGTGTTAGGTACTATGGGGGCGGAAAAGATAAAGAGGATTCAAAAAAAATATATGGAAGCTCATCCACACCATATTCCACTTGTATTTATGTTGGATATTATTAATGGGTATAAAACAGTATATCCAATTCCATTAGCTCAGGGAGCAACTTTTCAGCCGGATCTTGTGAAAGAATGTGCGGCTATGGCGGCAAAAGAGGGCGCTGCAGATGGACTTCATATAACATTTTCACCTATGGTAGACTTGGTAAGGGATGCTAGATGGGGCAGGGTAATGGAATCCACTGGAGAAGATGTATATTTGAACGGATTATATGCAAGGGCAATGGTGGAAGGATATCAAGGTGCAGACATCAGTGGCGGGGAGAAACTGGGGGCTTGCGTAAAGCATTTTGCTGGGTATGGCGGTGCAGAAGCAGGAAGAGACTATAATACAGTGGAAGTATCAGAAAGGACTTTTCGTGATTTTTATCTTCCAGCATATAAAGAGGCTGTGGAGGCGGGAAGTGCGTTAGTGATGACGTCTTTTAATACGATTAATGGAATTCCTGCAAGTGTAAATAAGTGGCTTATGAGGGATATCCTCAGAGAAGAGATGGGGTTTGATGGTGTATTGATTTCTGATTTTGGTGCCATTGGGGAGTGTGTAAACCATGGGGCAGCAGAAGACAGGGCAGATGCAACAAAAAAGGCTCTTGAGGCAGGAGTAGACATTGATATGATGTCAGGTACTTATCCGGAAAATATACCTGCACTTTTAAAAGACAAAAGTATTAGTGTGGAACTAATTGAAGAATGTGCGTGGCGTATTATGAAGTTGAAAAATGACCTTGGGCTTTTTGAAAATCCATATAAGGGTGCTGATGAAATTAAGGCTAAAGCTTGCATACTTAGTGAAGCACACAGAGAATTGGCTCAAAAAACAGCAGAAAATTCTTTTGTTCTATTAAAGAATAAAGATAATATTCTGCCATTGGATAAAAAGAAGAAAATTGCAATGATTGGACCGTATATAGACAGAAGATATATGTTGGGAGGATGGTCTTTTACAGGAAATCCGGAGGATGTAATAACAATAAAAAATGCGGCGGAAGAGAAACTTGCAGATTATGAAATTGTTTATGCTCAGGGATGCCCAATTCTTTCCGAAGATGTAAAATTAGAAGGGTTTGCAAATTATACAGAAGAAAAATTCTCACAGGAAGATTGTGAAAAAATGAAGGAAGAAGCACTGCGGGCGGCTAAAGAAGCAGATGTGGTTGTATTGGCTATAGGAGAACATTTTCTGCAGTCGGGCGAAGCTACCAGTAAAGGAATTATAGAAATTCCTAAGATTCAGCAGGAATTATTTGAGGCACTTTCGGAGGTGAATTCTGAAATTGCCGTAGTATTATTTAATGGAAGACCATTAGATATTCGCATATTGGAAGAAAGAGCGAAGGCAATATTGGAAGTCTGGATGCCCGGAACTATGGGAGGAGCTGCTATTGTGGAAGTATTAAGAGGTGCAGTTTCGCCTGCAGGAAAGCTGCCAATGAGCTTTCCATATTGCGTGTCACAGGTTCCTGTCCATTATGATGAGTTTCCTACCGGACGTAGACATCATCCTGGAAAAGATAAGGATCGCTATGTCTCGAAATATCTGGATATGCCGAATAAACCACTGTATTCTTTTGGATATGGCCTTACATATACCCAATTTGAAATATCAGATTTAGAGCTAAGTAAAACGGTTATGAAGCCGGGTGAATCTGTTACGGTATCTGTAAAAGTAAAAAATACCGGTGACAGAGAAGGTACAGAAACTTTGCAGCTTTATATTCATGACATTGCAGGAAGTGTAGTGCGCCCTGTAAAACAGCTGAAGGGTTTTGAAAGAGTAATATTAAATGCCGGAGAAGAAAAAGAAGTGTGCTTTACAGTGGACGAAAAAATGCTTCGCTTCCTAAGAGCGGACAATACATTTGGAAGTGAACCGGGAAAATTTGAGGTGTTTATCGGAAATAGCAGTGAAGTGGAAGAATGTAAAGTATTTGAATTATTGAAAGGTTAAAAAGAGGTGTATTATGCAATACAGAAATCCTATTATTTCCGGTTATAATCCGGATCCATCTATATGCAGAGTTGGAGAAGATTATTATATTGTGAACTCATCTTTTGAGTATTTTCCGGGAGTGCCGGTTTATCACAGCAAAAATTTAGTGAATTGGGAATTGGAAGGATATTGTCTGACGGATGAAGAACAGCTTCCGTTGGAAGAGAGCAGACCTTCAGGGGGAATTTTTGCACCAACGATTCGTTATCATGACGGAACATTTTTTATGATAACAACAAATGTTACATCAAAGGGAAACTTCATCGTACATACAAAAGATATGAAGTCAGGATGGTCAAAACCGGCATGGGTAGATCAGGGAGGAATAGATCCGTCGTTATTGTTTGATGGTGATAAAGTATATTTTGTATCTACAACTTCAGATGAACAGGGGGCTGGTATATTTTTATGTGAGGTAAATCCTTTTACAGGAGAAAAATTGACGGAGAGTGTGTGTATTAACCGTGGATGCGGTGGAAGATATCCAGAAGGACCGCATTTATATAAATGGTTTGGAAAATATTACCTTATGTTGGCGGAAGGCGGCACGGAATATGGACATATGGAGACAATGCAAAGAGCAGATAGTCCTTATGGTCCTTATGAACCATGTCCACATAATCCGATTTTATCTCACAAGGAAGACATGCGAGAGGAGATTTATTGTACAGGCCATGCAGACATAATGGAAGATCACAATGGAAATTGGTGGTTGGTGTGTCTGGCAGTGAGAACCTGTTCAGATGAAAATAGGAGGGTATTGCTTCATAATCTTGGAAGAGAAACATTTCTTACACCTGTCGTTTGGACAGAGGCTGGCTGGCCGGTTGTAGGAAATCATGGTTTGATTTCAACTGTTATGGATGGTCCGCTTCCGGGTGGAGAAGTGCAACCGGTAAATAGAAATTTCCATGATAATTTTTCGGATGGTAAATTTAAACTGCAATATAATTTTCTGAGAAATCCCGAAATGAAGAATTATAAATTGTATCCGGAAGAGAAGATGTTATGCCTGGAAGGTACAAAGGTAACTTTAAATGAAACTAAGAGCCCTACATGGATTGGAATTCGACAAAAGGGGTTTTATACTGAAACTGTAGTAAAAGTTTCAGCAGAAGATGTGCAAGGAATGAGAGCTGGATTGACAGCATTTTATAATGATTCTTATCATTATGAAATATATCTGACAAGGGAACAGGAAAAGTATAAAGTCTGTCTTGCAAAGCATATTCATGACATTTTTGTGGTTACAGCAAGTGCGGAAATTCCAAGAGGAGAAAATATTACGCTTAGGCTTGAAACAGATAAAACTTATTATACATTTTCATATAGTCTGGATGGAGAAAATTTCCAGATGCTAGGAACAGGATTAACGGTAGGACTCTGTACAGAGAGCACGAAAACCATGACGTTTACGGGAACATATATTGGTCTGTTTGCAGAGAATGGACGTGGTACCTTCCAGGAATTTAATGTGAAGGTATTGGATGAATAATTAAAAATAAAAACACAGCGTCGATTGTTAAGAAACAGTCGATGCTGTGTTTTAGTTTATAGAAGATTACTTGTTTAAGAGTCTTTCCATTTCCCTGGCAGATAAGTAAGTGTATTTCGTATCATCTCTTTCAGAAGAAGATCGCCTTCCTTCTCTGTAATTCTGCTATAGAGCGTCATGGATTTTGGTACGGTGACAGTATGGACAGTGATCAAAAGATTTTTATTCGGATGGATTGCGGCCGGAGGTCTGCTGGTAATTGTCAGTTGTGTGAAGTACAGAGAATTTATCATTACGGCATTTTTAAATAATACCTGGGCATGGATCAATGCACTGATGCCTGTGGTGATTATTCTGGTTGGGATAAGATATATGATCAGGGCAGTATTGAAATAAAGGGGGGATGCCATTTATAAAAAAACAGTAAATTCGCCCACTTAGGACTAGCCGCCGCGGCTGTAGATTGATACAATAAAAGAAATAGGAAATATCGATTTTTTACATGGGAGGAACACGGCGACATGGCGGGATATGTGAGTCTTCAGGATGTAACCAAGACCTATCAAATGGGTGAGGTTACGATCAAGGCTGCGGATGGGATCAGCTTTGATGTGGAAAAGGGTGAGTTTGTGATTGTGGTCGGACCGAGCGGTGCGGGGAAGACGACGGTGTTGAATATCCTCGGTGGAATGGATACGGCGACTTCGGGGAAGGTGCTGGTGGACGGAGCGGAGATCAGCAAGTACCGCGGCAAGAATCTGATCCAGTACCGGCGGGAGGATATTGGGTTTGTTTTTCAGTTTTATAATCTGATGCAGAACCTGACGGCGCTCGAGAATGTGGAGCTGGCGATGCAGATCTGTAAGCATCCGCTGGATGCGTCGGAGGTACTTGCGGAGGTTGGACTGGAAGAACGGATGAATAACTTCCCGGCGCAGCTTTCGGGCGGGGAGCAGCAGCGTGTGGCGATTGCGCGTGCGCTGGCGAAAAATCCGAAACTGCTGCTCTGCGATGAGCCGACCGGCGCGCTCGATTATGTGACGGGAAAAGCGATCTTAAAGCTGCTGCAGGATACCTGCCGGGAGAAGGGGATGACGGTCATTGTCATCACTCACAACTCGGCGCTGACACCGATGGCGGACCGCGTGATTAAAATCCGAAACGGAAAAGTGGCGGGAATGAAAACAAATGAGAACCCGACGCCGGTGGAAGAGATAGAATGGTAGGTGGACGATGAGAGCATTTCGAAAAGACTTTATCCGGGAAATCACAAAGAACAAGGGGCGGTTTCTGTCAGTCTTTTTCATCGTGCTTCTTGGCGCGGCGTTTTTCTCGGGCATTCGGTCGGCGGAAGGAGATATGAAGGTTTCGGCGGACCGGTATTATGATGAAGTAAATTATATGGATTTGAAAGTCCTTGGAACGCTGGGGCTGACAGACGATGATCTGGCGGATATCGCGAAGACGGATGGCGTGAAAGCGGTCTACGGCGGAAAAACGGTGGAAGTGCTGCATGACATCGGCGAGAGCGAGCAGGTTGTGAAGCTGATTGCGCTGACGGACGGTGTGAATGAGCCGCGCGTGGTCGAGGGACGGATGCCGGAGAAAGAGGATGAAATTCTTGTTGATACGCAGTTTCTAAAAAGTTCCGGCTGTGAGATCGGAGATCAGGTAACGTTCACTTCCGGAACGGAGGATCCGCTCTCAGATTCGCTGACCGGGGACACGTTTACGATTGTTGGTTCGGCGACACTCCCTTATTATATGGATCTGAACCGGGGAACGGGCTCGATTGGAAACGGAAGCATCAACAGTTTTGCACTGCTGCTTCCGGAGACATTTACCTCGGATCTCTATACAGAGATTTACGTCCAGGCGGACGGCGCACAGGAAGAGGCGAGCTACAGCGATGCGTATGATGAGACGGTGAAGGCTGTACAGACGAAGATTGAAGCGCTCGAGGATGCGGCGTGCGACCGGCGGTATACGGCAGTCAAAACCGAAGGACAGGAAAAGATTGATGATGCAAAACAGCAGGTCGCTGATGCAGAGCAGAAATTAGCGGACGCAAAAACAGAGCTGGATGACGGTGCACAGCAGCTTGCCGACGCGAAAGTGACGATTGCGGACAAAGAGCAGGAACTTCTCGACGGCGAACAGACGTTAAAGGACAAAGAACAGGAGCTTCTTGACGGAAAGCAGACGATTGCTGAGAAAGAACAGGAACTCCTTGACGGAAAACAGACCATTGCAGACAAAGAGCAGGAACTTCTCAGTGCGAAAGCAACCATCGCCGATAAAGAGCAGGAACTGGCATCCGGCAAGGCAACGCTGAAAGATAAAGAGGCGGAACTTGCGAGCGGAAAAGCGACGCTGGAAGCAAAGGCGGCAGAGCTGGAAAGCGGAAAAGCGGAGCTGAATCAGAAAGCCGATGAACTTGCAAGTGGAAAAACCACACTTGAGGCAAAAGCGAAAGAACTTTCCGACGGAAAAGCACAGCTTGCAGAGAAAGAAACAGAACTGGCATCCGGCAAAAAAGAGTTAGAGGAAAAAATGACGCAGCTTTCGGCGGCAAAAACCGAACTGACTCGGAAGCAGACGGAGCTGAATACTGCAAAAGAGCAGCTTTCCGAAAAAGAAACGGAATTGAATATTGCAAAGGAGCAGCTTTCCGCTGCACGCGAGGAACTGGACAACAAGAAAGCAGAAACCGCTGCAGGACGCACACAGTATGAAGCGCAGAAGGCAGCGTATGAAGAACAGAAGAGTCAGTATGAGACAGCCAAGGATCAGTTAGCCCAGATTTCCAGGCAGCTTCCGATGGTGGAGGCTGCGCAGACAGAAGTGACTGGTCAGATCGAGGTGATTGAGGCTCAGCTTGACGGACTGACGGAGGAAGATGAAGCATATGTATCCCTGTTGGAACAGAAAACTGCGCTGGAAGCAAAGCAGACAGAGTTAGCACAGCAGCTTTTCACGATGCAGGAGCAGAAAACATTTCTGGAACAAAACATCGCAGCGTTTGAAGCAGCAAGCGCTGATGCGGAAGCCCGGCTTGCGGCTGCAGAAGCTCAGATTACCGACGCAGAAAGTCAGCTTGCCGCTGCAGATGCACAATTAACAGAAAAAGAGCAGGAATGCGCCGCAGGCGAGGCACAGATTGCTTCTGCAAAAGAAGAACTGGAAAGCGGCGAAGCTCAGATTACAGAGGCTCTTGCCCAGCTTCAGGATGGAGAAGCACAAGCAGAAGCTTATCAGAAACAGATTGAGGATGGCGAAGCCCAGCTTGCATCCGCCAAAGCAGCGATTGCCGACGGAGAAGCTCAGATTGAGACGAATCGCAGTAAATTAAAAGACGGAGAAACTCAGCTTGCGGCTGCCAGAGCCCAGCTTGCTGATGGGGAACAGCAGATTGCATCGTACCGACAGACGATTCAGTCGGGTGAGGCCCAGCTTGCCGCTGCAAAGCAGACAATTTCCAGTGGAGAAAGTCAGCTCGCCGACGCGAAACAGACGATCGCCGATGGCGAAACCCAGTTAGCAGAAGCAAAGCAGACGATCGCCGATGGAGAAAGTCAGCTCGCCGAAGCAAAGCAGACGATTGCCGACGGAGAAACCCAGCTTGCCGACGCGAAACAGGAAATCGCCGACGGAAAAATCTCCCTTGCGGATGTGAAACAGGAAATTGCCGATAAAGAAAAGGAACTTGAGGACGGCAAAGCCGAATATGAAAAAGCAAAAGCCGACGCCGAACCAGAAATCGCGGATGCGAAGCAGGAAATTGCGGACGGTGAGAAAACACTCGCAGACCTGAAAAAACCAACGTGGTACGTCTGGGGACGGAATAAGGTAACGTCAACTGAGAGCTTCGGTCAGGATGCCGGCCGTATCTCGAATATCGGAAAATTCTTCCCGGTTATCTTCTTCCTCGTGGCTGCTCTCGTCAGCCTGACGACGATGACACGAATGATCGAGGAACAGCGTCAGCAGATCGGAACGTTAAAAGCCCTCGGCTATTCCGACGGCGTGATCGCCTTTAAATATTTCGCATACGCGATGCTCTCCACCGTATCCGGCGCTCTCGCGGGCGTGGTGGTTGGAGAAAAAATCCTGCCCTGGGTTATTATGAATGCCTACGGCATGCTGTATACCGGACTTCCGTATTACATGACCCCGCTGAACTGGGAGCAGGGAGGCCTTGCGATTCTGGCGAGTGCAGCCTGCACCGGCGTGGCGACGATCGCGGCATGCTACAAAGAACTCGCCGCAGGTCCGGCAGAGCTGATGCGGCCGGAAGCACCGAAAAACGGCAAACGGATTTTCCTAGAACGCATCGGCGTACTCTGGAAACATCTGAACTTTACGCAGAAATCAACCGTGCGGAATCTGGTGCGGTATAAAAAACGATTCTTCATGACCGTTATCGGAATCGGCGGATGCATGGGTCTGATCCTCGTCGGTTTCGGCCTTCAGGATTCCATCACCGCGATTGCGAAAAACCAGTTCGTCAGCCTCTTCACCTATCAGGCGAATGCTGTGCTGAATTCAGATGTGGATGAATCCGAAAAAGAAGCATTGCAGACCGATCTGGAAAACTACAGCGGCATCGATGAGCTGCTGGAAATGTACTGCCAGAACATCGAACTGCAGACCGACAAAAAGACCGTGGATGCAGTGCTTGAAGTGCCGAAAGAACTGACGAATTTCAATGACTTCTATGCCTTCCGAGACCGGAAAAGCGGAGAAGTTTACGAATTCCCGACCGACGGCGGCGCAGCCATCAGCGAAAAGACAGCAACGATGCTCGGCGTAAAAGCAGGCGACACGGTTCAGCTGAAAAAAGGCGATGATATTGTGGACGTAAAGATTTCGATCATCGTCGAAAACTACGTGCGCCATTACCTGTATTTGGCCCCGGATCTCTACGAGGAGCTGTTCGGCGGAGCGCCGGACTACAACCAGCTTCTGATGAAATATCAGGACATGTCGGGCAATTATGAGACAGCACTCGGAGAAAAAATCATGACGTACGACGGTGTAGCGGCAATCTCGTTCACATCCGACCTGATTGATCAGATTGACAACATGCTTCGTTCCCTCGACATCGTCATCGTGGTGCTGATCGTATCGGCGGGCCTGTTGGCGTTTGTGGTGCTGTACAACCTGAACAACATCAACATCACCGAACGACAGAGAGAGCTGGCAACGCTGAAAGTGCTCGGCTTCTTCGACGGCGAGGTGGCATCGTACGTGTACCGGGAAAACATGGTGCTGACACTGTTCGGCGTTATCGCGGGCATGGGAATTGGAACGTTTTTACATCATTGCGTAATTCAGACCGTCGAGGTCGATCTGATGATGTTCGGACGAAACGTGTTCCCGCGGAGTTACGGCTGGAGCGCCCTGATTACCCTGGCGTTTGCCCTGTTCGTCAACTTTATGATGTTCTACCGGTTAAGAAAAATTGATATGATTGAATCGCTGAAAAGCGTGGAGTAAACAACAGAAAAAGGCCGTCCGCGGTGATGCAGAGAATCTGCAGAAACCGTGGGCGGTTTTTTCATTTTGAAAGTGAAATATGAGCCGGAATGCTTGTTTTTTCAGACATTTCGTTGTATAAAAAAGATAAGGGTTTTTATCAGAACAGAATCAAAAAACAAAGAGTAAAGGGGATTTTTACAAATGGGAACAACAGAAACGAAAAAAATGAGAGTCGGCGTTGTCGGCTGCGGAGCGATCAGTGATATTTATCTGACGAACATGATTCATAACTTTGAGAATCTTGAGGTAGCAGCATGCTGCGCAGGCCATCTTGAACATGCGAAAAAGAAAGCAGAGCAGTATGGCATCAAGGGCTGTACCTACGAGGAAATTCTGGCAGACCCGTCGATTGAAATGGTAGTCATTCTGACACCGGCACCGACCCACGAGGGGCTGATCCGTCAGGCACTGGAAGCCGGAAAACACGTTTACACTGAAAAAACAATGACCCTCGCACCGGAAACGGCAGCGAAACTGATCGAGCTGGCAGAGGAGAAACATCTCTATCTCGGTTCCGCACCGGACACCTTCCTTGGATCGGCACTGCAGACCGCAAGAAAAGCGATCGACGACGGGCTGATCGGCGAGGTGACATCTTTCGAAGCATGCGCAAACCGCGATCTTGATTTACTGGCGAGCATCTTCCGTTTTCTGCGGATGCCGGGCGGCGGTATCTGCTACGATTTCGGTGTTTATTATCTGACCGCAATTGTGAGTCTTTTTGGTCCGGTGGATCGCGTTGTATCGTCCGTGCGAAACCTTGCGGCGAAGCGTGTGAACATCATTCCGGGCAGCCCGGAATACGGACAGGAATTTGACTATACAAACGAAAGTCAGGTCTTTACCATTCTGGAAATGAAAAACGGTGTGACCGGTACATTCTGCGTCAATGGTGACAGCGTCATCAATGATCAGGCGGTATTCACCATTTACGGTAAAAAAGGTATCTTAAAGCTTGTTGATCCGAACAATTTCGGCGGCGATGTTGTCTATATTCCGGGTGTAAAAGACTGGACACAGCAGGCTGTTCCGGAAGTTTTACATTATGGCTTTGATTACAGCGAAAACAGCCGTGGTCTTGGCCCGTCTGAGATGGCAGAAGCAATTGCCGAGGGCAGACCAAACCGTGCGAGTGCCAAAATGGCATATCACGTACTCGATACGATCGATCAGATTATGAAGAGTGCGGAAACGGGTGCATTTGAGAAGGTTCCATCCACCTGCGAAAGACCAGAGGCCATGCTGAATTCATAGCCTATTTCTGATAGGATTGCAGGTACATCTGACGGAAGTCGGTAGGGCTTACATTTTTTGATTTCAAAAAGACTCTGTTAAACGTAGAAATACTGTTAAAACCGGATTCGAGCGACACTTCGGTGATCGTGAGATCCGGTTTTTTTAACAGGTTTTCGGCGATATGGAGCCGTTCCCTGGTGACGAAATCCGTGAAGGAGAGGCCGGTGTATGCGCGGAACAGCTTGGAAAAATGGCAGCGGGAGAATCCGGCGACTTTTGATGCTTCTTCCAGGGAAACCGGTTCGGTGCAGTGACTCGAGATCCAGGTACATGCAGCAATTATCTGGCGGTGTACCTGTGCGGAATGGCCTGTTTTTTGCGGTGTGGCAGTTTCGGTCGGCACGGAGAGATTTTCGCCGAGCAGAATAAAAAACTGATACAGCAGAACGCATCCGCGCAGTTCGGAAAAACTGATACCGGAGAGGGAGAGCCTGCGAAGCTCTGTCAGAAATCCGCGAAGCTTTTCGATTTCCGGGAAGTTGTTCGCATTCAGAAGACGGATCTGATAAAAAAGATAAGCAACAGACTGGAAATCCACGCGTTTTTCCAGAAAATCTGCATCGAGCTGAAGCATGATCAGGCGATGTTCTCTGTTGGTTGTGGAAACAGCGTGCAGCTCGCCGGGCCAGATAAAAAGAAGATCACCGGGCTTTAGCGGAAAGGTTTCTCCGTTTACTTCATAGATAATGCCGTCATCCTGTGCAAGCACAATTTCAATATAGTGATGCCAGTGCAGACCGAAATAGGCGGGGACATGCGAAATAGAGATATCGTAAACATAGCTGTTAGCAAAATGATTGTTTTCGAAAAAAGAAGTCGAATCGTTTTTCATGGCAAAAGAATCCTCCGTATCTGATAAACGGTATTATACAACAGAAGAGAGAAAAAATATAGAAAAAATCGAAACATCTGGGCAATGATCGGCAATATATAAGTAGTGTTTTACGAGGATCTGTATTATGGTTAAGATATGAAAATTGTGAAGAACGGCAGAAATCGGAAAAAGAGTGATGTGATTTTGGCGAAAATTCACAATAAAAGTTTATGAAAAGTGAAGAAGTGAGAGGTAAGCGAAAAATGCAGATTTATGTAGATGGAAATGCTGTACGAAGCGGAAATGGGCAGAAGGAATATCCATTTCAGACGATTTCCGAGGCGGCAAAAATTGCAAGGCCCGGCGACGAGGTGCTTGTAGCGCCTGGCGTATATCGGGAATATGTAGATCCGGCGAATGCAGGATGTGAGGATGCAAGAATTGTGTACCGTTCTGTGGAACCGGGAAAAGCTGTGATTACTGGTGCGGAAATTGTGGATAACTGGGAGCATTTGGAAGGTGATGTGTGGACAGCGCGCGTTTCGAACGGATTGTTTGGGGATTACAATCCATATACGACACTGGTCAGCGGTGACTGGTTTATCGCATCCTACACGGCACACACCGGAGAAGTGTATCTGAATGGAAAATCCATGTATGAGGTGACAAGCCTGGACAAGGTGAAAAAGCCGGAGATCTATAAAAAATCTTGGGATCAGGCATTCACGGTTTACACCTGGTATGTGGAGCAGGACGAAGAAAAAAATGAGACCGTTTTCTATGTGAATTTCCAGGGGAAAAACCCGAATGAGGAAACGGTGGAAATTAATGTGCGCGAGAATTGCTTTTATCCATCGAAGGAGGGCATCGGTTATATCACGCTGGCCGGCTTTGTTGTAAAACAGGCGGCAACCCAGTGGGCTCCGCCGACGGCATATCAGGAAGGAATGGTCGGTCCGCACTGGTCAAAGGGATGGATCATCGAGGATTGTGAAATTTCAGATTCGAAGTGCTCAGGCATTTCCCTTGGAAAATACAGACAGCCGAACAATGATAATAAATGGCTCAAATGGAAATTCAAAGATGGCACACAGACGGAGCGTGACTGTATCTGCCAGGCGCAGCGGGAGGGATGGACAAAGGAAAACATCGGAAGCCACATCATCCGCCGGTGCAACATCCATGACTGTGGACAGACGGGTATTGTAGGCCATTTAGGCGGTGTGTTCTCGATCATTGAGGACAATCATATTCACCATATCAATAATAAACAGAACCTTGCGGGTGCGGAGATCGGCGGCATCAAGATGCATGCAGCAATCGATGTGATCATTCGAAGAAACCATTTCCATCACTGTACGAGAGGCCTCTGGCTCGACTGGCAGGCACAGGGCACACGTGTTACGCAGAACCTGTTCCATGACAATACGCTGCCGAACGAGGAAAATGCAAATCCAGAGGGGATGGACGGTATCGGCGAGGATATCTTTATTGAAATTTCCCACGGACCGACACTGGTGGACAATAACGTACTGCTTTCGGACCGCGCTATGAAGCTGGCAACACAGGGTGTTGCGGTAGTACATAACCTGATCGCGGGATCGTTTACTGCTGTCGGCCGAGGTGTCAACAATGGCTCCGACAAGCTGCCGTCGCCGCGCTACACACCGTACCATGTGCCGCATCGCACGGAGATCAACGGATTTATGACAGTTCTTCACGGTGACTGCCGGTTCTACAATAATATCTTCATCCAGAAGCCGGTTCGTGCGGGAATGGAAGAAATCCGTAAACTGACCGGAGATAATGAGTGGGATGACGGAAATCTGACAGCAGGAACCGCACCGTACAGCGGATATCCGACGCTGGAGGAGTACGTGGCAAGATTTGAGGGCTACTGCGGAATGGGCTCCGGAAAGTCGCCGGATCTGTATTACGAGAAGCTGCCGGTATGGCTTGGCGGCAACGTTTACTTCAATGGGGCGAAGCCGGCAGAGCAGGAACAGGACGCTGTAGTGGATACCGAGCATGAAATCACCATCGGTGTAAAAGAAGAGAACGGAAAATGGAAACTGGAGACTAATGTTTACGATTATCTGCCGCAGAATGCCTGTGCAGTGATCTCAACGGAGACGCTTGGCATGGCATTTGAGCCGGAACAGAAATATGAGAATCCGGATGGAACGCCGATCGTGTTCCGATATGACTACTTTGGAAACCGTCAGGGCATTCATCCGCTGCCGGGCCCGTTTGCATCAAAAGAGGCTGCGGAAGAAGCATTATCATAAAGAAATTCTATAGACCCGCAAAAAAATAGCGTAAAAAATTCAGAGCCGCAGAGAGTGAATGATTGCGTCACAGCCTTTTTTGCAGTGTTTTCGGGTTTTACTATAACAAAAAGGAGTATAGAGAAATGATTTACTATGTCAATAATTCCGCTCCGAAGAATGGAAACGGAACAAAAGAGATGCCGTTCAAGTTCATCAACGATGCGGCAAAAATTGCAAAGGCAGGAGATGAAGTCCTGGTTGCACCTGGTATTTACCATGAATATGTTGATCCGGTCAACGGAGGAACCGAGGATGCAAGAATCGTCTATAAGAGTGAGAAGCCGCTCGGAGCAAAGATCACCGGTGCGGAAACGATGAATGACTGGGAGCATTACAAAGATCATGTGTGGGTATGCCGTGTAGACAACGGAGTGTTTGGCAATTATAACCCATACACGACAATGGTCGGCGGTGACTGGTATTTTGCACCGGTGGTACGCCATACCGGCGCGGTTTATCTGAATGACCGCCAGTTATACGAGGCAGAGACGCTCGAGGAGTGTATCAAGGGCGAGGTTTATGCGCCGTCCTGGGAGCCGGAGTGGTCGGTTTACAAATGGTATACCGAGCAGGACAAAGAGAAAAATCAGACGGTCATCTACGCAAACTTCCAGGGTAAAAACCCGACGGAGGAAAAAGTAGAAATCAACGTGCGCCGGAACTGCTTTATGCCGTCGAAAACAGGCGTAAATTACATTACGTTCAGTGGATTTGATGTCAGCAAGGCAGCAACGACATGGGCGCCGCCGGCTGCTTATCAGGACGGTATGATCGGTCCGCACTGGTCGAAGGGATGGATTATTGAGGAATGTGAGGTCAGCAACAGCAAGTGCTGCGGTATTTCGCTCGGAAAATATTACGATCCGGAGAACGACCATTACTTTACCAGAAAACACGTAAAAAGCCCGACCCAGATGGAGCGTGATGCTGTGTGCCGCGGCCAGTATCACGGCTGGACGAAGGAGAACATCGGAAGCCATATCATCCGCCGCTGCCACATCCATCACTGTGAGCAGACCGGTATTGTCGGACGGATGGGCGGTGTGTTCAGTATCATTGAGGACAACCACATTCACAACATCAACAATATGCAGCAGCTTGGCGGAGCCGAGATTTCCGGTATCAAGATGCATGCAGCGATCGATGTTGTGATGAGAAGAAATCACATTCATCATTGTACGATGGGCATCTGGTGCGACTGGGAGGCACAGGGAACACGCCTGACCCAGAACCTGCTGCACGACAACTGCCCGCCGGAGGGAACACCAAAGGCAGAGGGCGCAATGATGAGTCAGGATATTTTCATCGAGGTTGGCCATGGTCCGACACTGATCGATAACAACATTATGCTCTCACCGGTCAGCGTTCGTATGGCGACCGATGGTATTGCCTGCGTACACAATCTGATGCTTGGCTCATTAACTGCAGTTGGCGGCGGAACAGGAGACCGTTACACGCCGTATCACATCCGTCACCGTACCGAGGTTGCCGGATTCATGACATTCCTGCATGGCGATGACCGGTTCTACAACAACATCTTTATCCAGAATTACCCGGTTGAGGAAACAGAAACGGTTGAGGACATGGGCTTCAAGATGGAGGATAACCAGGAGGTCGGAACGCATGTGTTTGACGAGTATCCGACCTATGACGAGTGGATCAGCCACTTTGAGCTGGACAAACCGGCCGACATGAGCAAGCTGGAGCCGTATCACAACAAGTGCCATCTGCCGGTTTGGGTAAACGGAAACGCTTACTTTAACGGAGCAAAGGCGTGTGTGAATGAAAAAGAGAATCTTGTGGATAACGAGAATCAGGTTAAGGTGGAACTTGTGGAAAAAGACGGCCACTATTCCATCAAGACGAACGTGTATGAGTTCCTGAAGGATTTCCGGACGGGAATTATCAACAGTGATATTTTAGGATACGCCTTCGAGCCGGAGCAGAGATTCGAAGATCCGGACGGAAGCACGATTATCTTCGATCAGGATTATCTCGGCGAGCACCGCGGCGTGGCAGCAATGCCGGGACCGTTTGCGGATGGAGCTGAGGCAGAGAAGATTCTGTGGTAGAAGAAATCAGAACTTACCGGTTGATACGAAAAAAACAGGGCGCTGTGCAGGAAATGGCACAGCGCCCTGTTTTGGTAAAAGGAAAGTCAGGATGCCTTTGCAGAATCTTTTGCCGTCGGCATTTTCGCGTATAAGATTTTCAGTATAATCGGTGTTGCAACACTCGAGAAGAGAATCAGCAGAATCACGGCACTGAAGAAATCGCCGGATAAAAAGCCTGCATTCAGACCCTTTTGCGCGACGATCAGACAGACTTCACCGCGGGTCATCATACCGACACCGATTTTCAGGCTGTCGCCCCAGGTAAAGCCGCATCCCTTTGACATCAGGCCACAGCCGATGATTTTTGCGACAAGGCCGACGATAACGAAACAGATGGCAAAGAGTACGAATTTCTCGTTCATGCCGCTGAGCGTTGTTTTGAGTCCGATACTTGCAAAGAAAATCGGTCCGAAAATCATATAGGAGCTGATATCCATTTTTTCTTCGATGTAATCGGAAGAATCGAGGGAACACAGGATAACGCCCGCAACGTATGCACCAGTAATATCGGCGATGCCGAAGTATTTTTCGGAAATGTAGGACAGTCCGAAGCAGAGTGCAAGACCCAGAATCGGGAGACGGCGGGTGTGCGGAAATACGGAGTTCATGCGGTTGAACAGCTTAAAGCAGAGAAAACCGAGCACAATCGCAAGGGCAAAAAACAGAATGGTGGAGGCTGCTACTTTCAGCGGATTGGATGTCGGATCTTTAAAACCGATGACAACGGTCAGCACAATGATACCAATGACATCATCGATGATAGCTGCGTTTAAGACGGTTGTTCCAACCTCTGTTTTCAGTTTGCCGAGTTCTTTTAAGGCCTGTACGGTGATGCTGACCGATGTTGCAGTCAGAATGACACCAATAAAAACAGCATGGTAAAATTCTTCCGTTCCGACAGCAGAGAAGCCATAAAAGCTCATGTATAAGATGGCGCCAAGAACCAGAGGAACAAAAACACCGGCACAGGCGATCAGCAGGGATTTCACTCCCGTGCGGAGCAGATCCTTCAGGCTGGTGCCAAGACCTGCGGAGAACATCAGCAAAATAACACCGATCTCCGCCATCTGTGCGAGAAAGTCAGACTGCTGAACAAGTCCCAGCACACTGGGGCCAAGGACAATACCGGCAATCAGCTCGCCCACAACCTGCGGAGCCTTGCATTTTCTGGCAAGAATACCAAACAATTTTGCGAATACGATAATGATTGCCAGGTCTTTTAAAATGACATACGTATCCATGAAAAAGATACCCCCTTTTATGAAGTTTATGTATGTGTCGGCAGCTTGAAAGAGCAATGCCGGAGTTTGATACGCATACATTTTCAGTATAGCAAAAATTGAGAAAAAATACTATCGGCAAGAAAGAAAAAATAAAGTAAAACGGAAAAAGAGATATAGAAAAGAGCATGTAGATATAGTATGATCAAAGCAGCAAATAAATTTTACATGGAGTTTAAAAAGCGGGATCAAAGAAAAAACGAAAGGGGAAAGAAAAAATGAGAGTTGGAAACGTGAAAGAAATTGTATTTTCGAAAGATCCAAAACAGATGAACTGGTTGCGTGAGGATTTTCCGTATGCCGAAGTGAAATGTCCTCCGGAGTTTTCAGCGGAGGTGCAGAATGAGAAAGACGGAGATGTGCTGACAACGAAGATTGTGGTTTCTTACAACGGTGCGCATCCGTATTTTACAAATGCCGGAAGTATTGGGGTTTCATTTCCGTTGCAGGATCGTTACACGGACAGTGTGACCTGCCGGGATTACCGGTGCCATGCACATATTTTCTGCGGGGAGAATACCAGTTATATCATGGCACTCCGCATGGGCGGTGCGGCTCCGCATATGGGAATGGTGCTCACAAAAGGCAGTCTTTCCGCTTACAGCGTGGAGCGCGATCTGAAACTGCAGAGCAATGACAGAGGCTGCTTCTGGCTGCACCCGTCCGCACAGGAATTTGCACCGGGAGACACGATGACGCTGGAGTGGAAAGTATTTCCGCATCAGGGACGTGAAGATTTCCGGGAGAAATTAAGAGCATTTTCCCAGGTGATTCTGGTGGATGCGGAGCAGTATGTGATTTATCCGGGAGAGACGAGTAAGGTAACCATTGAACCGGTATTTCAGGCAGAAAATGTAACGGTAAACGGAACATCGCTGGAAAAGACGGAAAATGGTGTTTATGAATATCTGTTTGAAAATGAAAAAACAGGAGAGTATGTGCTTTCGATCTGTGCCGACGAGGTGAAAACCATCTGCCGTCTTCTCGTGCAGGAGCGGCCGGAAACACTGGCGGCAAAACGGTGTGCGTTTATCGTCGATCACCAGCAGTATCATGGAAAGATCAAAGAACTGCAAGGTGCCTATCTGCCTTATGATAACGAAGAAAAAATTCTCGTCTGCACGCCGGAAAACGATTTCAATGCCGGAAGGGAGCGTACCGGTATGGGTGTGCTGATTGCACGGGCACTGCAGCAGAATCTTTTAAAAGACCGGGAAAAAGCGGAGCAGAGTCTTCGTGAGTACCATGCATTCTATCTTCGCGAGCTGGTAAATGCAGCAACAGGTCTTGTTTGCAACTGTTCCGGAAAGGACAACAGCTATTTCCGGCTTTACAACTACCCATGGGCAGTGACATTCTTTCTTGAATGCTGGAAGCTGTGGGGAGAAAAAGAAGATCTGAAGACAGCAGTTCGTATCACAGAGAAATTTTATGAACAGGATGGATTCCGTTTTTATCCGATTGAAATGCCGATTGTGATGCTCTGTCAAGAGCTGGAAAAAGTAGGAGAACAGGAGGATCTGAAAACAGTAAAAGATCTGTTCCGACGTCATGCCGACCAACTGATTGAGATCGGAACGGCTTATCCGGCTTCGGAGGTAAATTACGAGCAATCGATCGTACAGCCGGCGGCTGAAGTCATTCTTCAGGTTTACGAAGTGACAGGGGAAGAAAAATACCTGCGCGGAGCCGAGCAGCAGATCGCCGTCCTCGAACTCTTCGACGGCCAGCAGCCGGACTACCATCTGCATGAAATTGCAATCCGTCATTGGGACGGCTACTGGTTCGGAAAACGCAGAGTCTTCGGAGACACTTTCCCGCACTATTGGAGTGCAGAAAACGGTCGAACCTTCAAGCGCTACGCTCGCCTGACCGGAAACGAAGAATATAATATCCGCGGTGAGCATTCCCTGCGTGGCGTGCTGTCCATGTTCTTTGAGGATGGAACAGCGACCTGTGCGTACCTGTATCCGTATTCCGTCAACGGAAAGAAAACCGATTTTGCCGATCCGTATGCCAATGACCAGGACTGGGGTCTGTGCATGAATCTGGAATGAAACCAGAACCGGACAAAAGATTTTTGAAAATCAAAAGGGACTGTAAAACATTTCCGGAAGCTGAGGAACAAAAAAATGTTGACGAAAAAAAAGAAATTTGATAGACTGAAAAAATAAAAGGGAGTAGCTAGCCAACCGTGTTCACTTCTTCGTCAGTACAGCTATTGATATTCAATAACTCGGAAAGTGATTAAATAGCGAGACTTTTACTGTAGATGCAGTAGGAGTCTCTTTTTTTTATGCCTATAACACCTGCTGCAAAGAATGCAAAAGAAAGAGAGGAAGATACGTATGATGTTACAGGCAGGGATTTTGATAGTGGGTTTCCTTTTTCTGGTAAAAGGAGCAGACTGGTTTGTGGAAGGGTCTGCAAGCATAGCAAGAAAGTTTGGAATTCCCCAGCTGATTATCGGACTTACCATTGTTGCAATGGGAACGAGTATGCCGGAGGCTGCTGTGAGTATTACCGCAGCGATGCAGCAGAACGCAGGAATTACGATAGGAAATGTGGTTGGAAGCAATATTTTGAATATTTTTATTATTCTCGGACTTACGGCATTAATAACAAATGTGGCAATACAAAGGTCTACCTTGTTTTATGAAATACCGTTTATGATGTTTGTTACGGTAGTTTTAATGATATGCGGAATGACAGGAGGAAAAGTAACGTTTGCCGAGGGCATAGTCTTATGGGTACTGTTTCTTGTATATCTTGGATATTTGTTTGTAATGTCAAAAAAATGGGGAAAACTCCGGAAGAGGAGGAA
>ENA-OQDL01000482-OQDL01000482.1-human-gut-metagenome-genome-assembly--contig:-NODE-482-length-25561-cov-5.095305_pt1 | contig 25561 bp, 25 predicted proteins | sample MGYA00242782_ERZ504609 | MGnify/ENA primary metagenome ERZ504609 (study PRJEB26092, sample SAMD00036320) | human gut metagenome | host: Homo sapiens | study: EMG produced TPA metagenomics assembly of... | reverse complement strand
CTGTGAAATTTGGGGTTTCTGTTGTGACTGAGGAGGAGTTTGATTCTTTGGATCAGGAAAAACTGCAGTACAATTATTCCTGGATCTATGACGAAAAACCGAAGACAGAAAAGGAAGAGAAAGAAGTTTCCGAGGATCTGATGGAGTATATGGGAAAGATTGTCACACTGGAGGCTTTTGTACCCCGGTATCTGAATCAGGCCATTACTTTTACAGGGGATGATATGGGTGGAGACAAGGCCATGATGATCATGCTTCTTTATATTATTATGGTGATCATGGCCTTTGTATTCGGAATTACCATCAGCAATACGATACGGAAAGAAGCCGGCGTTATCGGTACCTTACGTGCGTCCGGATATACCAGACATGAACTGATTCTTCACTATATGACACTTCCGGTGCTGGTTACTTTTGTGGGTGCACTGATCGGAAATATCCTTGGATACACTGTATTAAAGGATGTATGTGCAGATATGTATTATGGAAGCTATAGTCTTCCGACTTATGTGACCGTATGGAATGGGGAGGCATTTGGGCTTACAACTCTGGTTCCGGTAGTTATTATGCTGGTGGTAAATTACGGAGTGCTCAGACATAAGCTGAAGCTGTCACCGTTAAAATTCCTGCGCAGGGATCTGTCGGGAAGAAAGCAGAAGAGGGCAATTTATCTGAGTCCGAAGATGAAAATCTTTTCCAGATTCCGGCTTCGGGTGATTTTTCAGAATATGAGTAATTATATGGTTCTGTTTATCGGGATCCTGTTTGCAAATCTGCTGCTGATGTTCGGATTGCTGCTTCCTTCGGCACTGTCCCATTACCAGGTGGAAATCCAGAACAATATGCTGGCAAAATACCAGTATATGCTTCAGGTTCCGGTCAGCGCAGTAAGTGGAAATAAATTTGACGGTCTGATCTCTCTGCTGGAGTTTTCATATGGATTCCAGAACAGACAATGAAGATGCAGAGGAATTTTCTGCTTATTCCCTGAATACACTGCCAGGAAAATATAAGAGTGAAGAAGTACTGCTTTACGGGATCGAACCGGACAGCAGGTATGTAACGATAGATTTTAATAATACAAAAGATAAAAAAGATGAAGCAGGGAATAAAGAAAAAGCAGATAACAAGAATACGGCAAATGCAGAAAAAAGAAAGCGCAGCAGTTTATATTTCGAGCGCATATGCGGATAAATTCCTGCTTCATGTGGGGGATACCATCACTCTGAAAGAAAAATACGAAAAAGAGAAATATTCGTTTAAAATAGCAGGAGTTTATGATTATACGGCTGCCTTGTGTGTGTTTATGCCCGCAGTGAACTGAATGATACTTTTTGATCTGGGAGAGGATTATTACAGTGGGTATTTCTCGGATACAGAGCTTACAGATATCAAGAGCCAGTATATAGGATCTGTAGATTGACCTTGATGCACTGACAAAGATCTCCAGACAGCTGGATGTATCCATGGGAAGTATGATGGGTATGGTAAACGGATTTGCCATTATGATCTATATGGTACTGATCTATCTTCTTTCCAAGATCATTAATCGGAAAAAAATGCCCAGTCTATTTCAATGGTAAAAATCCTGGGCTATACAAATGGTGAGATCAGCAAGCTATATATTATGTCCACGTCTTTGGTGGTGGTGTCTGTCTGCTTTTGAGTCTGCCGCTGGAAACAGTAATCATGAAAGTTCTGTTCCGGGAGATGATGCTGTCCAGTATTTCCGGATGGATCACGCTCTGGATCGACCCGATGATCTATGTGCAGATGTTTGCAGCAGGAATCATTACATACGGAATCGTGGCCTTGCTGGAATTTCGGAGAGTGAAGAAGGTTCCTATGGATGAAGCCTTAAAAAATGTTGAGTAGGACAAAATTTGATAAAAATTTGACATTGTCTGGAATTTGTGGTACGGTTACACAGGAAACTGTTAGAGCGACACGCTCTAGACCAATCAGTTGGAATAGGAGATTATTATGAGAAAAAGAACAACTTCAAGAGCAAAGGAAACTATTAAAGAAGCAACAACAAAGGCTACAGAAGCAGTCAAAGAGACAGTTGAGAAAACAACTGTAAAGGCTTCAGAAGTAATTGAAGAAGCAAAAGACGCTGCAGCTGATATTGCGAAGGCTCCGGTTGTAGAAGAAGCAAAAGAAACTGTAAAGAAAGCAGTAAAAGAAGTGGCTAAAAATATCGACATCAAAAAATTCGCAGAAACAACTATCGAATTACCTGGTTTTGCAGTTACAATGAGCTCCATCGAGGAAGCAATCAAAAAAGACATCAAAGACAAAGGCATCGAAGGAAAAGAAATCAGCGTTTATGTAAATGTTGAGCAGAAAGCCGCTTACTACACAGTAGACGGACAGGGCTCTGACGATTACAGAATCGACCTGAATACATTATAATCTGTAAGCATTTTTTATAAACCGAAAATAGATGTCTGCAGGGATCCGGAAAGAAAATCTGCAGACATAAAAACAGCAGGATTGTTCATAGAATGAACAGACCTGCTGTTTTGCTTATTTATGATAGAACCATACTGCGGCGGATATGGATGATATCTCAGGAAGCTTTCTGCTCAAACAGATCCTCCCTTGTAATATTCTGTGCCCATTTCCCCTGGCGGTAATGATGGAATACCCATGGCCATTTCACAAACTCATCTGTACAGAGCAGGAAGTAAACCCACAATACCGGAAGCTTCAGGACAAAGGCCGCAAAAAATCCCAGAGGTACCGCATATACCCACATATCAATGGTATCGCAGATCAGTCCGAACTTCGTATCACCGCCTGCGCGGAATACCCCGGCGATCAGGGCTGTGTTTACCGCAGAACCCATAATATAATAGGTATTGATAAGCAGCATGTACTTCAAATAATGCATTGCCCCGTCACTTAAGGATGCAAATCTCAGGACCAGAGGCGTGATGGCAAATACGATCACACCGCCAATGGCACCGGCTATAATGGTCATCTTCAGCATTCTGGAAGCATACACCTTCGATTTCTCCAGATCCCCTTTTCCCATTACATTTCCAAGAAGAATCGTTCCCGCACTGGCAATTGCAAAGCAGAACACAGAACCGATATTGCGGACAACCGTAACCAGAGAGTTGGCTGCAACGGCATCTGTTCCGAGATGTCCCAGGATCACAGAGTACATGGAGAAAGCAACACTCCAGGAAACGTCATTTCCAAGAGCGGGAAGTGACAGCCGGACGAAGTCGCCAAACAGCACCTTACTGCGGATAAACATAAAGGTCAGGTTCAATTTAACATCTTTGCTCAGGAAAGAAACGATCACGCATGCTGCCAGTTCGATCAGTCTGGAAGCAGCAGTTGCAATGGCAACACCTGTAGCCCCCAGCTTCGGTGCGCCGAAAAGCCCGAAGATAAAAGTGGCATTCAGGATAATATTCAATATAAAAGCCAGCATATTCAATGCCATACTGATCGTTACACGTCCGATACTGCGCAAAATCGCCAGATAAATCTCTGTAATTCCCCAGCAGAGATATGTAATTCCCATAATCCTAAGATAAGAAGAACCGATAGAGATCAGTTCCTGATCAGAAGTAAAAATCTTCATCATAAGCTGAGGAGCAGTAAATGCGATCAGTGTTACGATTCCCGAGATTATGATGGAAAAGCGGAGGGCAATTCCCTCGATCGCATGAATAGCCTGCATATTATTTTTTCCGAAATACTGCGCACACAGAAGAGATGCGCCTGTACCAAGTCCATAATATACCATAAACAGGATATTGGAGTAATTGGCAGCCAGAGACACCGCAGAAATCGCAGACTGTCCCACATAATTAAGCATAATTACATCTGCGGAGTTAACCGCTGCACTGAGCAGATTCTGGATAATGATCGGAATCGTCAGTTTAAGCATCTGCCGGTAAAAATTATCCTTACCGGACGATAATGTGTTTATCATATTTACCCCCGTAATAAGTATTTGCCCGATCAGGCAGTTTTATTAGTCTGCTTTCAGCATAATCCTTCCGGCAGAAAAACGCTATCGGTATTTTGACTGATTTCTACGTTATTTTGACTTTTGAGTCCTTAAACAAATCAACTTTGCTTATAATACCTTGCACAAAAGAAGTCGGACTGATATAATTCGTATGTATTTTGAGAGGAATACATACTGTGACTGATAAAAAATATAATGGGAGAAGTTTATGGCGACATTACAGCAATTAGATATGAATATTTTACTGTGGATCCAGGAACATTTAAGGGTGGATGCCCTGACTCCGTTCTGGAGAGCAGTCACCTTCCTCGGAAACGGAGGATGGTTCTGGATCGTATTATGTGTGCTTCTGATCTGTTTCGGGAAAACACGCAAAACAGGAGTGACAGCGGCACTCTCGCTGCTGTCAGGGTTTCTGATCACAAATCTGCTGATAAAAAATGCAGTAGCCCGTCCAAGACCTTTTGATACTTATACACAGATCATTCCGCTGATCACCAGACCGAAAGACTATTCATTTCCATCCGGCCATACCTGCGCTTCCTTTGCCGTTGCACTGGTCTGTCTGCGGATGCTGCCCGGGAAATGGGGAATTTTGCCTGTTGTTCTGGCCGGAATGATTGCTTTTTCCAGACTCTATCTGGGCGTACATTATCCGGGGGATGTTCTGGCAGGATTTCTGGTGGCACTGCTCACAAGTACAGTGGCATGCAGGCTGATGCGGAGAACATTTTCACCTCAGAAAAGCTGACCGGTTCAGAAGAAAACTTCCAGGGGGAAATACAAAAAAGATATGCAAAAATCAGCAGAAAAATATTCGAATGTAAAGTGTAAAGGATAATCTTGTAATGAACAAAAATGAAATCTATATAAAGAGCGGAACCAATTACAAAGAAATGACAAAGGAACTGCTGGCACAGTGCGGCCTGGCGTCTGTAATTTCAGATAAAAAGATGCAGATTGGTATCAAGCCTAATCTTGTATCACCTTCCGAGGCTTCATGGGGAGCTACCACACATCCGGAAATTGTGGCGGGAATTATTGAGTATCTGCAGGAAAACGGATATGGAAATATTGCCATTCTGGAAGGCTCCTGGGTGGGAGATAAGACCACAGAAGCATACGAAGTGTGCGGATATCGTGAACTAACGGAAAAATATCAGGTACCTTTTTGGGATATGCAGAAAGACAAGGGGATTGAAAGAGATTGCAGGGGGATGAAACTGAATGTCTGTGAACGTGCGGCAAATATTGATTTTCTGATCAATGTTCCGGTATTGAAAGGCCATTGTCAGACAAAGATCACATGTGCATTGAAAAATATGAAAGGATTGATCCCCAATACAGAGAAGCGTCATTTTCATGCGATGGGACTGCATGAACCGATTGCACATCTGAATGCGGGGCTTCACCAGGATTTTATCGTGGTTGATAATATCTGTGGGGACCTGGATTTCGAGGATGGCGGAAATCCGGTAGTGATGAACCGTATCTGGGCGGGGACGGATCCGGTACTGATCGATTCTTATGTATGTCAGATCATGCATTATACAACGAAAGATGTACCGTATATTGAACTGGCAGAGAAGCTTGGGGTTGGAAGTACTGATCTGAAAAATGCCCGCATCGTATACTGTGAGGAAAATGCCCGCAAAGAACTTCCGAAATCAAGAAAAGTGGTAGAACTTCAGGATGCAGTAGAAGAAGTAGAATCCTGCAGTGCCTGCTATGGTTATCTGATCCCGGCTCTGGAAATGCTTAAAAATGACGGCCTTTTCGAGAAACTGGACACGAAAATCTGCATCGGCCAGGGATACCGCGGAAAAACAGGAAAACTGGGTGTAGGTGCATGCACCTGTAAATTTGAACATAACGTAAAGGGATGTCCCCCTACAGAGAATCAGATTTATGATTTCCTGAAGCAGTATATTCTGGGAGAAAATAAATAATATGATATCAGGGTCCTAGAGCGTGTCTGAAAAAGGCTTTCTGCAAGATGTGCGTCACAATTTGTGGGATATTTTGCCCGGATGAGGGCGCCGTAGCGGGCTACGGCAACTGAATTCGGGTGAAATATCCCGCAAAGTGGGGCGTGCAGATTGCGGGAATGATTTTTCAGACACGCTCTAGTGGTGTATTACTCGAAAATGCGAAATAAGTGCCATTTTTACAGCAAAAACACTCGATACTGCGAAACGTTACATTGACAAACAGCCTTTGTTGAATTAAAATAAATTTTTAGGATAAGATGTCCATAATCGGACTGAAACCGCCGGAAATAATAAAAGCAGCTGTGTAGCTCAGTGGAGCAAACAGTAGTGGTGTCATGGACGCACCCTGAAAAAGACGGTATCTCGCCTTAAGTCAGATGCCCTGGTAACTCTGTTGCCGGGTAGTTCACATACAGCAAAATGTTGGAGGAAGTATAGAGATGAAATACTTGTTTAAAAAGATCGAGCCTAAGTGGCAGGCAAAATGGGAAGAGGCCAAAGTCTTCGAAGCCAAAGATAACAGTGACAAACCTAAATTCTATGGTCTGGTAGAGTTCCCATATCCAAGTGGTGCCGGTATGCACGTAGGACATATCAAAGCATATTCCAGTCTGGAGGTTATTTCCAGAAAACGTCGTATGGAAGGCTATAATGTACTTTTCCCGATCGGATTTGATGCATTTGGTCTCCCGACAGAGAACTACGCGGTAAAGACCGGAACACATCCACGTATTATCACAGATGAGAACATCAAGAGATTCTCAAACCAGTTAAAGAAAGTTGGATTTTCCTTTGACTGGAACCGTGTGATCGATACAACAGATGAAGACTACTACAAATGGACACAGTGGATTTTCCTGAAAATGTTTGAAAAAGGTCTTGTATTCAGAGACAGAACACTGGTTAACTACTGTCCGCACTGTAAAGTAGTCCTTTCCAATGAAGACAGCCAGGGCGGTAAATGTGATATCTGCCACAGCGATGTTGTTCAGAAATCCAAGGATGTATGGTATTTAAGGATCACCCAGTATGCAGATAAGCTTCTGGAAGGTCTGAAAGATGTAGATTATCCGGATAATGTAAAACAGCAGCAGATCCACTGGATCGGCAAATCAAAAGGTGCTTTCGTTAACTTCGATGTTGACGGAATCGATGAGAAACTTGAAATCTATACAACCAGACCGGATACTCTGTTTGGTGTAACATTCATGGTAATCGCACCGGAACATCCGATCATTGACAAATATGCAGATAAAATCACAAACATGGATGAGATCACTGCATATCGTAATGAGTGTGCAAAGAAAACAGAGTTTGAGAGAACTCAGCTTGTAAAAGATAAAACAGGTGTGAGAATCCAGGGACTTGAGGGAATCAACCCGGTTAACGGTAAGAAAATCCCGATCTACATTGCTGACTATGTAATGATGGGATATGGTACAGGTGCTATCATGGCAGTACCTGCTCACGACCAGCGTGACTATGATTTCGCAAAGAAATTCGGCATCGACATTATCGAAGTTATCAAAGGCGGAGATATTTCCAAAGAAGCCTATACAGGCGACGGCGAAATGGTAAACTCCGATTTCCTGAACGGATATGCAAAGAAGAAAGATTCTATTGAGCGTATGTTGGAAGAACTGGAGAAAAAAGGAATCGGTAAAGCCGGTGTTCAGTATAAGATGAAAGACTGGGCATTCAACCGCCAGAGATACTGGGGTGAGCCAATCCCGCTTATCCACTGCCCGAACTGCGGTGTTGTGGCAGTTCCGGAGAACGAACTTCCGCTGCGCCTGCCGGATGTAAAGGACTTCGAGCCGGGTGAAGACGGACAGTCCCCACTTGCAAAGATTGATTCTTTCGTAAACTGCACATGCCCGAAATGCGGTGCTGCAGCGAAACGTGAGACAGATACCATGCCTCAGTGGGCAGGATCTTCCTGGTATTTCTTAAGATACACAGATCCGCACAATGCAAATGCACTGGCTGATATGGACAAACTGAAATACTGGATGCCTGTTGACTGGTACAATGGTGGTATGGAGCATGTTACCAGACATATGATCTACTCCAGATTCTGGCATCATTTCCTGTATGATCTTGGCGTAGTAAATACACCGGAACCATACGCAAAACGTTCCATCCAGGGATTGATCCTCGGACCGGATGGAGATAAAATGAGTAAATCCAAGGGTAATGTAGTTGACCCGCTGGATATTGTAGAAGAATATGGTGCAGATACTCTTCGTACCTATGTGCTGTTTATGGGTGACTATGGCGCAGCTACACCATGGAGCGAGAACTCTGTAAAGGGCTGTAAGAAGTTCCTGGACCGTGTTGCAGGTCTGACAGATATCCTTTCTGAAGAATCTGTATCTGATGAACTGGAGATGAAACTCCACCGTACCATCAAGAAAGTTTCTTCTGATATCGAGAACCTGAAATTCAATACAGCGATCGCCAGCCTGATGACACTCATTAATGAGATCACAGCAGAAGGACACTTAAGCAAAGATGACCTTACCATCTTTATCAAACTGCTTAGCCCGTTCGCACCGCATATCTGCGAAGAAATCTGGGAATTCATCGGAGGTGAAGGCTTACTGGCAGTTTCCGAATGGCCGAAATACGATGAAGGCAAAACAATTGCCAAGACCGTTGAGATCGGTGTACAGGTGAACGGTAAAGTAAGAGGAACAATCGTAATCCCTAACGGATGTGAAAAAGAAAAAGCATTCGAGATCGCCAAAGCAGACGAGAGAATTGCTTCCTTCCTGGAAGGTAAGAACCTTATCAAAGAGATTTATGTACCGAACAAGATCGTAAACTTTGTTGCGAAATAATAGAAACAGTAAAAAGAGGACTGACAGAAATTTTTCTGAACAGTCCTCTTTTGAGTTTGACAGCTATATTAAGAGACCTTTAGACCTTTTCAGGCAACCGCCTGCTGATATGCCGGAATGTCAGTGTAAACACGATTCCCTTCACGATAGAAGAGATTGTAAGCGCCCACCATACACCATTTAATCCCATTCCCGCATGTGTCAGGATCAATGCCAGCGGGATTCGTGAGCCTGTCAGGATCACACTGATCGTACTGGATAATCTGGTGCGTCCAAGTCCTGATAATGCGCCCACTGTCATCAGTTCAATAGACATAAAGACTTCACTGAATCCAATAATGATCAGATAATTGACGGCAGTATCCAGCGCTTCTTTTTCGTGGAAAAATAACCTGGCAATTGGCTCCGGAAGAAAGACAAAAGCTGCAGTGACAAACAGGCCCCAAATTGTGAGAACGCGAAATGACAGACTGTAACCTTTACGGATACGGTCTTTTTTTCGTGCCCCGTAGTTTTGGGCAATAAAAGCGTTCAATGCTGAAGCAAAACCATCTGCAGTATTCCAGGATACGGATTCAATCTGTCCGCCAACACGCTGCGTTGCAATAGCGGCAGCACCATAACCGGAAACCATACGGGTCAGGACCATGGAGATGAAGCAGTAAATGCTTCCCTGTATAGCTGTGGGAAACCCGATTCTGAAGATGTGCTTATAATATTCTTTTGGAAAAATAGACAGCAGATTCAGATGCTGTAAAACATTTGGCTCCAGTCTGGAATGTCGGATACGCAGAACCATCACCACAAAAACCAGAATCTGTGAACTTACTGTCGCAATAGCGGCTCCGGCAACCTCCAGCCTCGGGAAAGGTCCGATGCCAAGGATCAGCAGTGGATCCAGAATCATATTTCCGGCAAGCCCGATAAAGTTTGCAAGCAAGGGAGTGCGGGAATCTCCCTGTGCAGTTGAGAGTCCGGTCAGCGTCAGATTCAGATAAGAAAAAAGAATCAGCCCACAGGTGATCAATGTATAAGATCTGGCAGCAGTATAAGTTTCTGCGTCGGTCAGATTGAAAAATCCAAGCAGAGGCTGTATGAAAATAACACAGACAGCAGCAAACAAAATGCCGGACAGTGCAGTGAGCTGCAGAGAACCGGCAGCATAGGAACGTGCCTGGTCATAATCTTTGCGCCCGCATGCCTGAGCTGTATTTACCTGTCCACCCATTCTTGACAGGGATGCAAGCCCCTGGGAGAGCCAGACATACATTCCACCTACTCCCACGCCTGCAACCGCCTTTGCACCAAGCAGTCCGATCCATGCCATATCCATAATACTATATGCTGTTCCCAGCATGGAAGAAATCATGATAGGCAGAGCCAGCTCTGCCAGAGTTTTCAGGATCGGACCGGAAGTCAGATCCACAGTTTTTGCTTTGCTCATTTGTAATAACCCTTCATGTACCAATTATTATAATACTTTTGTAGTCCATTTACTGCAGTCCCATACCTGAGAAACCACATCGCGGTAAAACTCCGGTTCATGGCAGATCAGGAGAATGCTTCCCTTATATTCGATCAATGCCTGCTTCAAAGCTTCTTTTGCATCCACATCCAGATGATTGGTAGGCTCGTCCAGAAGCAGAATGTTCGTTTCTTTATTCACCAGCTTACACAGACGCACCTTCGCCTGCTCCCCGCCACTCAGTACACGTACCTGACTTTCAATATGCTTGGTAGTCAGACCGCATTTGGCGAGAGCAGACCGCACCTCATACTGAGTATAAGACGGAAACTCCGCCCAAATCTCATCAATACAGGTAGTCTTGTTATCACCCTTTACTTCCTGCTCAAAATATCCAATCTGAAGATTCTCCCCGAGTTCGCAGGAACCCTTCAGAGACGGGATCAACCCCAGAATACTCTTCAGTAAAGTTGTCTTACCGATACCGTTTGCACCAACCAGCGCAATCTTATTTCCTCTTTCCATAGAGAGAGTAACAGGTCTGGAAAGAGGTTCATTATAACCAATAACCAGATCCTTCGTTTCGAAAATATATTTCCCCGGAGTGCGTCCGTATTTAAAATGAAACTCAGGCTTCGGCTTCTCGGCAGCAAGCTCGATCACATCCATCTTATCCAGCTTCTTCTGTCTGGACATTGCCATATTTCTTGTAGAAACCCTGGCCTTATTTCTTGCGACGAAATCCTTCAGTTCACTGATTTCCTGCTGCTGGCGTCTGTAAGCAGCCTCAAGCTGAGCCTTCTTCACCTCATACACTTCCTGGAAATGGTCATAATCCCCGACATAACGGTTCAGTTCCTGATTCTCCATATGATAAACCAGATTGATAACAGAATTTAGAAACGGAATATCGTGGGAGATAAGGATAAATGCATTCTCATAATCCTGCAGATAACGCTTCAGCCATTCGATATGTTCCTCATCCAGATAGTTGGTAGGCTCGTCCAGAAGCAGGATATCCGGCTTCTCCAGAAGCAGCTTGCCAAGCAGAACCTTGGTTCTCTGACCACCACTCAGGTCTGTAACATCACGTTCCAGTCCGATATCCAGAAGTCCCAGAGCTCTGGCAACTTCCTCCACCTTCGCATCGATCACATAGAAATCATGCATGGTAAGGGTATCCTGAATAGTTCCCAGCTCCTCCATCAGAGTATCCATCTCCTCAGGAGAAGCAGTGCCAAGAGAGTCACAGATCTCATTCATTCTTTCCTCCATCTCAAAGAGATAAGAGAACGCAGACTTCAGCACGTCACGGATGGACATACCCTGAGAAAGGACAGAATGCTGGTCCAGATAGCCGACACGTACATTCTTTGCCCATTCAATCTTACCCTCATCCGGCATCAGCTTTCCGGTTACAATATTAAAGAAAGTAGATTTACCTTCCCCGTTGGCACCAACCAGTCCAATATGCTCGCCCTTTAACAGGCGGAAAGACACATCATTAAAAATCGCCCTGTCTCCGAAACCATGTGTCAGATGTTCAACATTCAAAATACTCATAAAAAGAAATTCTCCTTAATTATTGTTATATAATGTCAGGGTCAAAAGGTATTTCACCTCTGACCTGACATCCACGAATTACTTACTCCGCTGCAAAGTAGCTCCCGCAATTCTTTTAATATTTGTAACTATACAACAGTATGATCAGACTTCCCTGACTCCTTTTAATGACGGCTCAGCCATCAGCGAATAATTTGTATAATAAACCACAAATCCGGGCTTCGCCCCTGCAGGCTTTTTCACCTGCTTCTTTTGGATATAATCAATCTCCACCTTAGGAGCAGTACGTCCTTTGGAATAATAAGCAGCAAGCTGTCCCGCAATCTCAAAGATATGATCCGGCAGTTCGCCGTCCTTAGACTTCACGACCACATGCGAACCGGCCATCTTCTTGGCATGAAACCACCAGTCATTCCCTGTGGCAAACTTAAAGGTAAGCTCATCATTCTGGAAATTATTTTTTCCCACATAAATATCATACCCATCCTCAGTCACATAATGGAACGGCTTAGACTTACTCTGCGCCTTCTGCCCCTTCCTGCGGTCATAATGCTTCTTAATATATCCATACTCCATCAGCTCTTCCTTGATCTGTGCCAGATCACTCTCAGCCAAAGCAATATCCAGAGCATTGGAAACAGACTCCAGATGCTCAATCTCACTTCTCGTATCTGCAATCTGCTCAGTCAGAGCCTCCTCCGTACGCTTCAGCTTTCCATACTTGTCAAAATACTTTTTGGAATTCTCCGCCGGAGTCATAGTAGGATCAAGAGGAATGGTAATCTCCTCATTGGTATAATAATTCAGAGCCTTAAACGACTTACATCCATCCTCCAGCCCATACCCGTAAGTATTGATCAGCTCCCCGTAAACCTTATACTTCTCTTTCTTCGCAGTATCCTTCATCTGCTTCTCCTGCAGACTCAGCTTCTTACGGTTACGCTCCAGCGCAGTCTGCACGATCCTTCTCAGATCCGAAGACTTCTGATGGATACGCGTCAGAGTATTCTTTGTCGCATAATAAGTCTCCAGCATCTGTGAAACACTCTCAAACTCCACAGAATGATACTCCGGTCCATACTGTTGGAACGCAAACACACCATACTCCACAGGTTCTTCCCCCCGGTAAACAATATTCGGAGAGAAATCCCCCTCCACAACCTGATCCATCAGCCTGCGGAACGTATGATACAAATGCACCCTCGCCGCCTCATCCAGAGACTGCGCTGCATCACTCCCGTCGATCGAAGCCCTGAAACAGATCTCCTCCGCAACAACCGGACTGATTCCAGTAAGAGAAGAGTAAACAGCCCTGGAAACATTACATGGCTTCCTGCACACAACATCATAGAACTCCTCCTCACTCACAGTCAGCGGATCCAGCTTATCCTGCGTCTTCGGAATAAAATACTCCCTTCCCGGAAGCACCTCACGCACAGAACTCATATGAGAAGAAACATGCTTGATACTATCCAGGATCATCCCCTTATCATCACAGAAAATAATATTACTGTGCTTGCCCATCAGCTCCATGATAAGAACCTTCTTACAAGGATCTCCCAGCTCATTCAGATGCTCCAGCTCAAACATCACCACACGCTCCATCCCCGGCTGCCTGATATCCGAAACCCTCGCACTTCCAATATGCTTACGCAGCAGCATACAGAAATTAGGCGCAGTCATAGGGCTGGGCTTATTCTTGGAAGTAAAATAAATCAGCGGAAGAGAAGCACTGGCCGAAAGCAGCAGCCTGCACTGCCCATTCGCCCCCTTCCCCGTAATCAAAAGCTCATCTGCCTCCGGCTGAGCAATCTTATTAAACCGTCCTCCATCCAAATTCAAATGCAGCTCCTTCACCATAGCCGCAATCGTAATCCCATCAAAAGCCATATAAAAACACTCCTTTAAAAAATAATCAGTAAAAATAATCAAAACTCAATCAATACGACAGTACGATCAAGAAAAGAAAAAACAAATCAGTTAGTCAGAATAATCAACGTTTTACGTCAGAAAGGCGAAGCCCTTTCTGACAAACAAACTATAATAAGCTTTTCTGAAAGCCGTTCAATTTAAAGGATATACCATATACCTCCAACAGCCAGTCACCAGCAGGAGAAAATAAATAGTTCCGGGCGCATTTGCAGGGGTTGTAGTAACTCTTAGGCTTCGGGAATCTGCGTTATGAAAAAAACAGCAACCTGTCTGAGCGAAGCGAGTTTTGCTGTTTTTTTCATGCCTTTAGCAGATTTCCGAAGCCTTAGAGTTGACTAAACCCCGAAACCGCGCCCGGAACTATTTATTTTCTCCTGCGTCCCACCTGCGTCGTCCCTTCTGCTAGTATACCACACATTTCCTACCGCCATCAATGAAAAAATGTTTGACTCCCATTCTATAATGAACTATAATAAATCTGTATGTAAACCAGAACAGGCACACATACCCCGACACTAATAGACAGACAAAGAGAGAAAAACTATGATAAAAAGCATGACAGGTTTCGGCCGGGCAGAAGTCGTGACCAAAGAAAGAAAAATAACAATCGAACTAAAATCTGTCAACCACAGATACCTGGACCTCAGCATCAAAATGCCCAGAAAACTCAACTTCCTGGAAGGCGCAGTCAGAAACCTGATGAAAACCTACATCCAGAGAGGCAAAGTTGATGTATACATCACATACGAAGACTACACCCTGGACAACGGAGCTCTCAAATACAACAGAGAACTCGCATCCGAATACATCACCTGTCTTAAACAGATGCAGCAGGACTTTGACCTTGACTACGATATCAAAGTCAGCACCCTGTCACGCTATCCGGAGGTACTTGTCATGGAAGAACAGTCTGTTGATGAGGAAGCACTCTGGGAATCTCTGGAACCGCCCCTTCGCGAGGCATGTGAGAAATTTGTCCAGACAAGGATACTGGAAGGCAGAAATCTTGAGAAAGACCTTATCGGAAAACTGGACAGCCTTGAAGAAAAAGTATTACGTGTAGAAGCCCGCTCTCCGGAAGTAGTCAATGCCTACAGAACCAAACTGGAAGCAAAAGTTTCCGAGCTGCTGGAAGACACACAGATCGACGACAACCGCATCGCAGCAGAAGTCATCCTGTTTTCAGACAAAATCTGCAATGATGAGGAAACCGTCCGCTTCACAGCCACATCAGGAACATGAAAAAGATGCTCACAACAGAGAAAGAAGGCATCGGACGCAAACTGGACTTCATGGCACAGGAAATGAACAGAGAAGCAAACACGATTTTATCCAAATCAAGTGATCTGGAGATCTCCAACATTGCCATTGATCTGAAAACAGAGATCGAGAAAGTCAGAGAACAGATCCAGAACGTAGAATAGAGGAAGAAAACGTGGCAAGACTTATTATATCGGTTTTGGAATGTAAGTCAATTCACAGAAAATCGTGGCAGTGGTAAGCCCGGATGCGGCACCTGTAAAAAGAATGGTGCAGAGCATAAAGGGAACCCGGTCACTGATTGATGCAACTCAGGGGCGAAAGACAAAAGCAGTGATCGTCACAAGCGACGATTATCTGGTGCTCAGCGCACTTCAGCCTGAGACCATTGCCCGGAGATTTGCAGAAATATATGAAAATGAGGATAAGGGAGAGACCCATGAATAAAGGAATTTTAGTAGTGGTTTCCGGATTTTCCGGTGCAGGAAAAGGCACAGTAATGAAACGCCTCATGGAGAAATATGATGATTATGCATTATCTGTCTCCGCAACAACCAGAAAACCCCGTCCCGGTGAAGAGGACGGCAGAGAATATTTCTTCCGTACAAGGGATGAATTTGAGAAGCTGATCGAAGAGGATGCATTGCTTGAATATGCCCAGTATGTGGAAAATTATTACGGCACTCCACGCTCTTATGTCGAAGAGCAGCTTCAGGCAGGCAGAAATGTAATCCTTGAGATCGAAATCCAGGGCGCAATGAAGATCAAAGAGAAAATACCGGAAGCACTTCTGGTGTTTGTAACTCCGCCGACTGTGGAGGAACTGGAACGCCGTCTCACAGGCAGAGGAACAGAAACCGCACAGGTGATCGCAGACAGACTTGCAAGAGCCAGTGAAGAGGCAGAAGGTATGGGACAATATGACTATATTCTTGTCAACGATACTGTAGAGGAATGCGTAGACCATCTTCATCAGATTATTGTGAGTGAACATTCCAGAGTATCCAGAAATGCAGAATTTATCGCAGATATCCAGAAACAGACAAAAGCATTTCAGAAATGATAAACATGCGGCCCAGACCGCTTAAAAGAAAGGAGAAAATACATGATACATCCGTCTTATACAGAATTAATCGAAGCAATCAATACAAACAGTGAGGACGACGATACAACAATGTCCCTTAACAGCCGTTATTCCCTTGTACTTGCTGCAAGCAAACGTGCACGCCAGATCATTGCAGGTTCCAAACCAATGGTAGAGGGTGCGGCAGGCAAGAAACCTCTCTCAGTTGCGATCGACGAGCTCTACAAAGGAAAAGTAAAGATCCTTGCTCCGGAAGAAGAGGATGAAGAAGGAACAGAACAGACAGCTGAGGCACAGACAGAAGAATCAGCACAGGCTTCTGAAATCACAGAGACTGCTGAAACAGCAGAAGAAACAACTGCAGAAACAACTGAAGAGTAAGAACTGATGGTAACACAATAGATAAACAAAAGGATGTGTCTGAGAATTACAGAGGTATATTTTCAGGCACATTCTTATAGGAGAATTTATGAAATTATTATTCGTATCATTAGGCTGTGACAAGAACCTTGTAGATTCCGAAGAAATGCTTGGACTTCTTACAGGTAACGGGTTCGAGATCGTAGATGATGAAACTGAAGCAGAGGCCATTGTGGTGAACACCTGCTGCTTTATCAATGACGCAAAGGAAGAGAGCGTCAACACCATCCTTGAGATGGCAGAATACAAGAAAACCGGGAGCTGTAAAGTCCTGGTTGTCACAGGATGTATGGCACAGCGTTATAAGAATGAGATCATAGAGGAAGTACCGGAAGTAGATGCGGTACTTGGCACAACTTCCTACGGAGACATCCTTAAGGCAATCCATGAAGCAATGGAAGGAAAGCATTTCCAGGAATTTAAAGATATTGATTATCTTCCGGAAAAGCTTGGCAAACGTGTTCTCACAACAGGCGGACATTTCGGATACCTTAAGATAGCAGAAGGCTGTGACAAACATTGCACCTATTGTATTATCCCGAAGCTTCGTGGTAAATTCCGAAGCGTTCCGATGGAACGTTTGGTAACACAGGCAAAGGAGATGGCAGAGGAAGGCGTAAAGGAACTGATCCTTGTCGCACAGGAGACAACCGTATATGGAACTGATATATATGGAAAGAAATCTCTTCATATCCTCCTGAAAGAGTTATGCAAGATCAAAGGAATCCGCTGGATCCGCGTGCTTTACTGCTATCCGGAGGAAATTTACGATGAACTGATCCAGACCATGAAAGAGGAGAAGAAGATCTGTCATTATCTGGATCTTCCGATCCAGCATGCAAGTGACCGGATCTTAAAGAGAATGGGAAGAAGAACAACTCAGGCAGAGCTGGTGGAGATTGTAAATAAGCTTCGTCGGGAGATTCCCGACATCGTGCTCCGTACTACCCTGATCTCCGGATTCCCCGGGGAAACACAGGAAGACCACGAAGAGCTGATGGGCTTTGTGGATGAGATGGAATTTGACCGTCTGGGAGTATTTACTTACTCACCGGAAGAAGATACCCCTGCAGCAACAATGCCGGATCAGGTTGCGGAAGAAGTCAAAGAGGCCAGACGTGACGAGATCATGGAACTTCAGCAGGAGATTTCCTATGATAAAGGAACTGACCGTATCGGACAGGAGCTTCTCGTGATGATCGAGGGAAAAGTTGCAGATGAGAGCGCATACATTGGCAGAACTTACGGAGATGCACCAAAGGTCGACGGTTATATTTTTGTGCAGACAGGAGAACTCCTGATGACAGGAGATTTTGCAAAGGTACGTGTGACCGGTGCACTGGAATATGATTTGATAGGAGAGTTGGCAGATGAATACACCGAATAAACTTACAGTAGCCAGAATGATTCTGGTTCCGTTTCTTGTACTGTTTATGCTTACAGATCTGGGCGGTGAGGCAAACCGCTATATAGCACTTGCTATTTTTGTTGTTGCAAGTGTGACCGATTGGTTTGACGGAAAGCTTGCCAGAAAATACAATCTGGTGACAAACTTTGGAAAATTCATGGATCCTCTTGCAGACAAGCTGCTTGTGTGTTCTGCAATGATCTGCTTTATTGAACTGGAAAAGCTTCCGGCATGGTTTGTTATCATTATTATAGGAAGAGAATTTATTATCAGCGGATTCCGTCTGATCGCAGCCGAGAACGGTATTGTGATCGCGGCAAACTACTGGGGCAAATTCAAGACGGTTTCCCAGATGATCATGATCATTTTACTGCTGATCGATCTGGGCGGAGTGTTTGATATTCTGGAACAGATATTTATCTGGCTTTCTCTGGCACTTACCGTTATTTCCCTGATCACATATATCTGGCAGAACAGGAGTGTTCTGTCCATGCAGGATTAGAAAGAAGGCTTTAAATATGGCTTCAGAAAAGGAAGCATCAGAAGAATCAGCATTAGAGGAAACAGCATTAGAAGAAACAGTTGTAGGACTCCTGAAAAAAAAGAAAATGACACTGTCTCTTGCCGAGTCCTGTACAGGCGGTGCGGTAGCAGCGGACATCGTAAATGTACCGGGAGCTTCGGAGGTATTTATGTGTGGTTATGTCACATATACAAACCGCGCCAAAAGAAAATGTCTTGGAGTAAAGAAGAGTACACTGAAGAAAGAAGGTGCTGTCTCAGCCAAATGTGCCGGACAGATGGCAAAAGGCGGGGCAAAAGCAGCCAAAACCGATATCTGTCTTTCTGTGACAGGGCTTGCAGGTCCGGGCGGTGGAACAGAGAAAACACCGGTGGGAACCGTATTTATGGGATGTTACTGTGCAGGAAAGACAACTGTGAGAGAATTTCATTTCGAAGGTGACAGAAAAAGTATCAGAGACCAGGCAGTTGCACAGGCACTGACATTTATCTGCGACAGGGTACGCAAATATAATAAACAGTAAAATCCGGTAACTGTCCTGTCTGAATTGCGGACATCTGTTTGAATAGTTTGCCGTAAAATTTTATGTCAGAGAGAAATGTGAAGATACAAGAGTACATTGCGGAACATCGCCAGAGCATGTTTGAAAAATGTTTTCCGCAAATGTACTCTTTTTATAATTATTCAGTAACAGGTGAGAATTCGGTCACCGCATCATTTTCATAAGGTTCACCACTTTATCAAGTTTTTGTGTCTCTGCGGGAGATTTTCCCATCTTCAGCACTTCAATGATCGCAGAAATCTCATCAGCATTAAATTTCAGACCACCTTTTTTTCCCTGAGCAGCTGCGCTCATCAGGAAAGGCAGCATCTCATTTGCACCCTTTGAACTTCCCTGGGAAGCCAGATTCTGAAGCATATCAAGCTTGGAACGATCCATACCTGCAAGCTTCGGGTTGTTGCGCCAGTCATCATTCATGGGAATCCTCCTTTTCACCATCTGCAGGCTGGTTCATGAGCTGCAGCATCTGAACCATAGCCATCATATTTACCATCTGATCTAATTTATCCCTGCTGGGACCATAACAGAAGCTGCGGATATCATTGACGATATCCACCGGATTCTGGGCCGGCATGCTCATGGCACACAGATCGCTGCCGGAACTTCTTTTGCTGAAAACAGAAACCGTATTGATAAATTCAACCGCTTTTTCATAGACTGAGAAAATCTGCTGTCCTTTTGGCGGAAGATAAGGAATGGCGGCTTTTATCATCTGTCCGCGGTCAGAACTGACCATCTGATCCAGTAAAGTCTGTGAAATCTGCTCTTCATTCATAATATCTGCTTCCATTTTATGTTTTTTATTAACAGAATATGACGGGGAGAAGGATTCTGACATATAATAAAGTAGAAATTTAAGTAACTGTGAGACTGTTTTACTGCACGCTGTCTCAAATTTTATGGAATTGCTGCAGGTATCATGCGTTTGCAGTTGCAAAAAAATGGAGAATCAGATATGGGATCAGAGTCAGAAGAAAAGAAAGAAATGCTTATTATAAATGGAAATGCTTTTTATGAGATAGATCTGGAGTGTGTGCAAAAGAAAAAACAATGTGCTCAGACAGTGCACCCGGAAAAGAAAACAGACAGGATCAATTCCCGGAATATGAAAGATAAGGATAATATCAGGCAGCATGAATAATAAGGACGAAATTATAATCCTGTAAAATATAAAGAGGCAGAGGGAAAGATCCCCCTGCCAACAGAAAATGATTGTCAGCAGCCACATCCACAGCCATTGTTTCCACATAACAGAAGCAGCACGATAATAATCCAGCAGTTGTCACCGTTGCCACATCCGCCGCAGCCATTGCTGCATCCGCAGTTATTGTTTCCGCACAGGCACAGAAGGATGATGATCCAGAGGATATTACAGCAGGAATTATTTCCGCCTGAAAGTCCCCATCCACTGTTACATCCACATCCGTTATTACATCCGCAGCCATTGTCGCATCCGCATCCGCTGTTATTAGCGCAGCCACATCCGCATCCTCCTCTGTCCTCACATCCGCAATTTGTAGCAGCTAAGTCGCTCATATTAAATCCTCCGATTTTTTTTCTTTACAATCCTATCATATGTGGAACCGCAAAAAGTGTTACAGTTTCATCATTGTTCATTATGTTCACAGTAACCAATAACCTTAAGTTCGATGCGAATTGTTGCTTTTCACAAGTTGACAATAATATATGAATCCGATATAATATACCACGTAACAAATCTGTAATGATTGAGAAAGAAATGCAACAATAACCCAATTAAAACGTAAAACAATACGTATAAAAAGAGAGGAAACGGAGAATAAGAATGAAGAAACATGGGAAACTATTGTTAAAGTATCTGCTCCTTTTTGTGATGACCGTTTTTGTAATGGGCTGTTTTAGTGTATCCGCGGCAACAAAAACAGGATTTGTCACTCAGAAAGGGAAAACCTATTACATAAACAAAGACGGTTCCAAACAGAAAGGCTGGCTGGAACTTAAGGGTAAGAAATATTACTTTGATAAGAAAACAGGAGTTCAGGTAAAAGGCTGGGTAAAGACTCCGGCGGACAGGCGATCCGATACTTTACCAGCGGTGCCGGATATATGGTGACAGGATTTATCACTGATTCCAATGGAAATACCCGTCATTTTGATGAGACAACAGGCCTGCTGACAAGAGGCTGGCTCACAGATACAGATGAGTATAAATATTATTTTTACAGTGGTTCCGGCGTTATGGCCAAAGGCTGGGTGGCGAACAAAAAAGAACAGAAACGCTATTTCAGCCAGGTCAATGGACGTATGTGTACAGGCTGGGTGAAGAGCAATGCCGGAAATTACAGATACTTTAAGCCGTCAAATGGAATAATGTATACAGGTCTGGAGAAAATTGATTCAGACTATTACTATTTTTCAAAATCAACCGGTGTCCGTTATCAGAAAGGTTTCGGAACCGTAGGAAGTAAGAAATATTATTTTGACCCTTCAGATGGTAAGGCGAAGACAGGCTGGCTTGAGCTTGATGGAAAGAAATATTACTTTGATACCTCAGGAGTGATGCTGGCAAATACCATCGCTTCCATTGACGGAACTACATACAGATTTGATTCTGACGGTGCTGCAACAAAGACTTCCGGTAATGATTACACAGTAGAGGGCAAATATGTCAAGGTCTTTGATGCGAAGAATAATAAATACTACTATATGGAAGAAGAGTTCCTGGAACATCCGGGAATTGCAGACGGAAAGGTGTCAGATCTGGATCTTCTGGCAGCAGTGTGTGATGCAGAAGCAGGAGATCAGGGAGTCGTGGGAATGGAGGCAGTTGCGCTTTGCGTATTAAACTGTACCATTGACCAGTATAAAGAATTTCCGTCACAGATCCGTTATGTGGTATATCAGGGAAAACCTACCCAGTATGCGGTTGTCACAGACGGAGCACTTCTTAAAAGACTGAAAGGCCAGTTCGAGGACAGGACCAATGCCTATGCGGCAGCAAAGGCAGCCATGGAAGTGTTCAGTAACTATGTGAATCATGGCACAAAGAGAACACTCCCGGGATTTAAGACAAAGGATTTCAATTACAAATTCTTTATGACTCCGGCAGCATTTAAGGCACAGAACCTTAATTTCAGCAAGCTGGAATATGAACAGTACAAAGGACATGTATTCTTTGTGGACTGGATTTCAGGGTGAGTACATTAATGCTTTAAGTTGGTGAAATATGAAGAGGATTGCTATAAATTCCTTGACAAATAAATTTTGTATTTGTATACTTGCAGATATATGATATAAAAAAGCACAGATGGGAAAGAGTAACATAGGGAAAACAGACAGAGAGCTGCCGGCAGGTGAGAGGCGCGTGGGGAACTTATGTGAATACCTCCCGGAGCTCTGCACCGAACACCTCAGAGATATTGTAAGGTAAGTAGGCTGCAGCGGAGTGGCATCCGTTAACATGCTTAAGTAACAGAGAGAACCGTTGTTTATCATAACAATGGCATGGTTTGTTACTTATTGAGGCAGAGAATGCGAGTTTTCTGCGAATTTAGGTGGTATCGCGGGACCCGGTTCTCGTCCTAAAGGGACAGGAACCGGGTTGTTTTATTTTATTACGAGGAGGAAACAAACAATGACAGTTTGGGACGAGCTGAAAGCCCGTGGTCTGATTGCCCAGGTAACAGACGAAGAAGAGATCAAAGAAATGGTAAATAATGGAAAAGCCACATTTTACATTGGCTTTGACCCTACCGCAGACAGCCTTCATGTGGGACATTTCATGGCGCTTTGCCTGATGAAACGTCTGCAGATGGCGGGAAATAAACCAATCGCATTATTAGGCGGCGGAACCGGTATGATCGGTGACCCGTCCGGAAGATCTGATATGCGTCAGATGATGACAGTGGAGACCATTCAGCACAACATCGACTGCTTCAAGAAACAGATGGAGCGTTTTATCGACTTCTCAGACGGCAAGGCATTAATGGTAAACAATGCAGACTGGCTGATGAATTTAAATTATGTAGAAGTACTTCGTGATGTTGGACCACATTTCTCTGTAAACCGTATGCTCTCTCACGAGTGCTACAAACAGCGTATGGAACGTGGACTTACATTCCTTGAGTTCAACTATATGATCATGCAGAGCTACGACTTCTACATGCTGTACCAGAAATACGGCTGCAACATGCAGTTCGGCGGTGATGACCAGTGGGCAAATATGCTTGGCGGTACAGAGCTGATCCGTCGTAAACTTGGAAAAGACGCTTACGCCATGACGATCACACTTCTTCTGAACTCCGAAGGTAAGAAGATGGGTAAAACACAGTCCGGTGCTGTATGGCTTGACCCGGAGAAGACTTCTCCTTTCGATTTCTATCAGTACTGGAGAAACGTGGATGATGCAGATGTTATCAAATGTATGCGTCTCCTTACCTTCCTTCCGTTAGAAGAAATCGATGAGATGGCGAAATGGGAAGGAAGCCAGTTGAATAAAGCAAAAGAAATCCTTGCATACGAGCTGACAAATCTGGTTCATGGCGAAGAGGAAGCAAAGAAAGCGCAGGAAGGCGCAAGAGCACTTTTTGCAGGCGGCGCTGATACAGCACACATGCCGACAACTGAGCTTGCAGACGAAGACTTCTCAGAAGAAGGAACAATCGACCTGATCTCCATGCTTGTAAAAGCAGGAATGGTTCCAACACGTTCCGAGGGCCGTCGCGCCATTGAACAGGGCGGTGTTTCCATTGACGGTGAGAAGATTACAGATGTGAAATACACAGTTGCCAAAGATGCACTTACAGGTGAAGGTGTAGTGCTGAAAAAAGGCAAAAAGAAATTCAATAAAGTTCTGGCAAAATAAAAAATTCATTATAGAAATATCGGCGGATACTGCTGAACCGGTGCCGCCGATTTCAGGAGGAAAAGATTATGAAGAAATACGGAGTAAACGAACTTCGTCAGATGTTCCTCGACTTCATGGAGAGCAAAGGACATCTGGTAATGAAAAGCTTTTCCCTGGTACCACAGGGAGATAAGAGTCTTCTGCTGATCAACGCAGGTATGGCTCCGCTGAAACCATATTTTACAGGTGCTGAAATCCCGCCAAGAACAAGAGTAAGTACCTGCCAGAAATGTATCCGTACAGGTGATATCGAGAATGTAGGTAAAACCGCACGCCACGGTACATTCTTTGAGATGCTTGGTAACTTCTCCTTTGGTGACTACTTTAAGAAAGAAGCCATCCACTGGTCCTGGGAATTCCTCACAGAGGTAGTAGGACTGGATGCAGACCGTCTTTATCCTTCCGTATATCTGGAAGATGATGAAGCATTTGACATCTGGAACAAAGAAATCGGAATCCCTGCTGACAGAATTTTCCGTTTTGGAAAAGAAGATAACTTCTGGGAGCATGGCGCAGGTCCCTGTGGTCCATGTTCAGAGATCTACTATGACCGTGGAGAGAAATACGGCTGCGGGAAACCTGGCTGTACAGTAGGCTGTGACTGCGACCGTTACATGGAAGTATGGAACAACGTATTTACCCAGTTTGAGAACGATGGAAACGGAAATTATACAACACTGAAACAGAAGAACATTGATACAGGTATGGGTCTGGAACGTCTGGCAGTTGTTGTGCAGGACGTAGATTCCATTTTCGATGTAGATACCATCTGTGCACTGCGTAACCTGGTATGTGAAATCTCCGGAAAAGAATACGAGAAAAACTATAACGATGACGTATCCATCCGTCTGATCACAGACCATATCCGTTCTGCAACATTTATGATCTCCGACGGTATCATGCCTACAAACGAAGGCCGCGGCTATGTACTTCGCCGTCTGATCCGTCGTGCAGCACGTCACGGACGTCTTCTTGGCATCGAAGGCCCCTTCCTTGCAAAATTAAGTGAAGAAGTGATCAATGGTTCCAAAGCAGGATATCCGGAGCTGGAAGAGAAGAAAGAATTTATCTTCAAAGTTCTCACAAACGAAGAAAATCAGTTCAACAAGACCATTGACCAGGGTCTCCGTATCCTTGGAGAGATGGAAGATGAGATGAAAGCAGCGGGAGAGAAAACACTTTCCGGCGAAAATGCATTCAAATTATATGATACTTACGGATTCCCGATGGATCTTACAAAAGAGATCCTTGAGGAAAAAGGATATGATATCGATGAAGCTGGCTTCCAGAAATGTATGGAAGAGCAGAGAAACAAAGCACGTTCTGCACGTGAAGTGACAAACTATATGGGTGCTGACGCAACTGTATATGATGATATTGATGTAAATGTTACAACAGAATTCGTAGGATACGATCATCTTACCTTTGATTCCAAAGTAACAGTCCTTACAACAGAGACAGAGATCGTAAACTCCCTGATGGAAGGACAGAAAGGAACTGTCTTTACAGAGCAGACTCCATTCTACGCAACTATGGGTGGACAGGTCGGAGATACAGGTGTGATCGAAACTGCAAACGGTAAGTTCGTAGTAGAAGACACCATCAAGCTTCGCGGCGGTAAATTCGGACAT
>ENA-OQDL01000481-OQDL01000481.1-human-gut-metagenome-genome-assembly--contig:-NODE-481-length-25564-cov-17.508511_pt1 | contig 25564 bp, 25 predicted proteins | sample MGYA00242782_ERZ504609 | MGnify/ENA primary metagenome ERZ504609 (study PRJEB26092, sample SAMD00036320) | human gut metagenome | host: Homo sapiens | study: EMG produced TPA metagenomics assembly of... | reverse complement strand
TTCCTTCCCTCCTTATCTGACTTCACCGCCTTCACAGCATCTCATGCTGAAGTCTGCCTCTGGTAACTCTGTGAAGCATCGTCTCCACAAAATCCCCCTGATAGGTCAGCCCGAAACAGGACACGCGAAACGCCCCTGGAATCAAACCGCACCGTCAGAAAATCTCCCGGCTTATCCTGGAGCTGTGCTCCGGTCTTCCTGCAAAAAGCTTCCGCCATATCTCTCTGTCCGCCCTTTCCAAGACAGACTGCGATTTTATCATTCATTTCCCGATTCTCTCTTTCATGACTCTTTTTCATAAGCTCTTTCATTCTACAATTTTACAAAAAAAATTGCAATTCATCTCAAAAAAAGATGTCCGCAGACGTACCAAAATACGCTGCGGACATCCAATGTCTGATCCATAGTCAGGCGGTTACTTAATGCTTGCTGTCCTAAAACAGAAGCTGAAGTCCCATTGCAATGATCCACATATATGCACAGGTCTTTGGGATCATCAGGCTTCTTATTGTCCGCACTCTGGATCCTTTCGATCAGACCTCTGCTCTCCAGATTTTTCAGAGAAGAGGACACGTGGGATTTCGTCGACTTACGGACCTTAACGATCTCAGCCGTATATTTATTTTGAATTTCTCTTTCCTTTTCTGACTTTGATCCTGCGGATCATCCTTCGGATCAGAAATACCACAAGCACAATGATCACGATAAAGATCAGACAAATACCTGCGATCATTGCCGAAAACTTATTCGGCTGCTTCACCAGATCAATGATATTTCTGCTGTCCTCCACAACCTTACGTCCATGTGTCGTCTCATAAGATTCCGGCACATTGGCAATTCCGTCGCCGTCTGTATCCGCAAAGGACTGCATATATCTTGCGATCGCATCCCAGGCCTTTAATTCCCTGTCATCCTCCATGATCGCCTGATCTTCCAGATTTTCAATAGGATTTCCATCCCTGTCCTTCGGTTCAAGAGACAGCAGTCCATAGGACATTTTCATCACAGAACCAAGCATCTGGCCGGTATACAGATCTGTCACAACATGATACAGCTTGTCATCCTGGATCTCGATCCGCTCTCCGTCTGCCCTGGTGAGATAACAATCTGTCACCTTATTCAGGATCATCCGATGTGGATTGTATGCAAAATTCAATCCACTGCAATATAACCTTGCCGTTGTCATAAAATCCGATACAGAAGCGTCCACCTCCGCTACCAGCTTCAGCTCTTTTCCGGTCAGGTATGCACTGATCAGCGGATATCCGGCAACACCGTCCTTTCCGATCCCCAGTGAAAAGGAATTAAAAACATCCTCTACTGTGATATCGCCCTTTGTGTATGTGTCCCGCACGGTTCCGCTTGGAACAACGGCTACATCAACCGGATCACCATCATAATACTCGGAATTTTCCACTGCATATATGTATGCATCGGACATGATATCACCAAGATTCAACTCTTCATGCTTCGTGCCCATTTCTTCCAGACTGTTGAATTCAACATCATTTTCAGCAAGAACCTCTTCCCTTGTATAGCCGAAATCGGCAAGATAATTCTTATCTACCGTATCCATCAGGGCATCGATCTGTTCCTGTGTCGCCTGGTCCGGTTTTACATCCTCAGAAACAGGGATCAGCTCATAGGATGTCAGCTCCCACCGTCCGTCCTGCTTCTGTGTCATGGAAAGTGATCCCAGATTTCTTCCGTATTCGCCGCAGGATACGATATATGTGTTCCCATGCTGAATTGCCTCTTTCAGCTCTGAGTGCGTATGTCCGCTGATGATCAAGTCGATATCCGGCACCTCTTTTGCAAGGATCTCATCCTCCGATTTGTTCTCATCCTCCCAGGTTCCTCCATGGGACACACAAGCGATCATATCCACTTTTTCATTTTTTCGGATCTCTTCTACCGTCTGTTTTACGGCCTCAACCGGATCCTTGAACTTTAATTCACAGGTCGGTGCACATTCCAGGGCATCCTTACCGAACACACCGACTACTGCAGCCTTTACATCTCCTTTTTGAACTACTACATAATCCTTCACACCGTAGGCTTCAAATGCCGACCGGATCTGCTTCTGACCATCGCTTAATCCATCCTGCTCCATGCTGTCCCAGTCCACGTTGCACACTACCAGTGCCGGCACTGTCTCACCGGAAGCCTTCGCAGCCTCCAGCATATTTGCCAGTCCCTTTGAACGATAATCATATTCATGATTCCCCAGAGTCGTCACATCATACCCCAGATATCCCAGCATCCGAAGCTCTGCCGCCTCCGTATCGTATACGGTCTGGATCAGGGTTCCCATGGAAAAATCGCCGCCATCCAGCACCAGGGTGTCCGGATCTTCCTGCTTCTTTTCATCGATCAGGGTTTTGATCCTTGCAAATCCGCCAACCTCTTTTTGCTCTCCATCTACGATGGTTGAAAAGCTGTTCAAATGCGAATGTGTATCATGGCTGAACAAAACATCGATCTGTTTTGCCTCGGCTGCTTCCACCGGGACATTCCATGCAAGAGGAAGCAGCAATGCAGCAATAATCATGATCGCCAGCAGCCTTGCTGAAATTTTCTTTCGTGTTTTCATAACACTCTCCTTTTGTATATAGTTTTCTTATGCCTTTTTACAAAACCATCAATAATGTTCCCACACCGATCAAAATACATCCCATCATCGATCTTGCTGTGAATTTCTCATGCAAAAAAACAAATGCCAGTACCAGTGTGATCACGACACTCAGCTTGTCTATCGGCACAACCTTGGATGCATCGCCTATCTGCAGGGCACGATAATAGCATAACCACGAAGCACCCGTTGCCAGACCTGAAAGGGTCAGAAACAGCCAGCTTTTTTTGCTGATCGCTGCGATCCCGCCCTGGGTATTTGTGAGGAAAACCATTCCCCACGCCATAACCAACACCACCATCGTTCGAATCGCTGTTGCAAGATTCGAATTAACACCGGCAATACCTATCTTGGCCAGTATGGAGGTCAGCGCCGCAAATACAGCAGACAGCAAGGCAAACACAAACCACATAGTAACTCCCCCCTTAAATATAAGATTTTTCTTAACTATCCCAATACAAGTCCATCATATCATTTCCCCTCTGATATGTCACTATTTACAATTTCCTCTGCCGTATATTCCTCTATTTCTGTCTTTGTCACCTGTTTGATATGCTTTTTTTTCAGGCGCAGATATACAAATTCCCGAAAGATAGTATAGAACACGGAAAGCAGCGGAATGAAAACAAGCATACCTACAATTCCCATAAGGTTTCCGCCGATCGTAACTGCTGCAAGAACCCAGATCGACGGAAGTCCTACGGATTCACCCACAACATGAGGATAGATCAGATTTCCCTCGATCTGCTGCAGCACCAGAAATACTATAATAAATAAAATTGCCTGTTTCGGATTTACCATAAAGATCAAAAAGCTTCCCACCGCACACCCGATGAAGGCCCCGAAAATCGGAATCAATGCGGTAAACGCAATCAAAACTCCGATCAAAAGTGCATATGGCATCCTCAAAATACTCAGTATCACAACAAACATGCAACCGAGGATCACAGCTTCCAGACACTGACCTGCAAGAAAATTTGCAAATGTCCGATAAGTCAGAGAACAGACTTTAAGAAAAGCATCTGCCTTTTTCTTTGGGAGAAAGGCAAAAATTACTTTTCGGATCTGCACATGCAGCTTCTCCTTCTGAAAAAGGACATAGCAGGCAAATGAAAAAGCAATAAAAAAGGTTGCCAATCCACTGACTATGGAACCCACTGCTGACATTGTGGTATTCATCATATTTCCTGCACCGTTTCCAAGAAGGCTTATCCCCCACTTGATCGCCTGATCCGGATTAAACTGTACCTGATCTACCAGCTTCATGATTTCCTGGTTATTATGGAAGAATTCCCGGATCCAGCTTTGCATCTGCGGAATAAAATCAGCGATACTCATCATCAAAGTTCCCATTGTCCGCGTAAGCTGCGGGATCACACCAAACATCACCAGTACGATCACGCCAACCGCAAATACGATCGTAAGGAACAGACTTATCGGTCTTGCCAGTTTTGCACCTATCTTATTTTCTTTTTTTACCCTTCCAAAAATTTTCTTTTCCAAAAAGCTCATTGGCACGTTGGTCACAAATGCGATCGCTCCGCCAAGTACAAAAGGAAATGCGATCCCCCATATTGCTTTCAGCACATCGAGCACCACATCAAACTTCCACAGGGCAACCACAAGAAATGCTGTAAACACAATAAGCTCCCGGATTTTTTTTACAGATATTTTACTTATATCCACTATCATTCTCCTCTTTTTCCTAATTTCATGCGTATCCATTTAAGCAGCTGAATGATCGGAAGACTTGCAAACGCATACAGATATACACAGCCAAGCTGCATCAGATCCAGCGTCTCTACTTTAAACAAGAGATGAAATCCCGGAACCGTCAGTACAACGGTAATGAGTACTGCCCCAAGTACAAATGCTCCCTGAATCCATTTATTATTAAAGAAACGTTTTGTAAAGATAACCGGATGATCCGATTTGCAGTTGAATCCATGGAACAGACGTGCCAGACAAAGTGTTCCGAAGGCATAAGTACTGCCAAGCAGTGCACCATTCTGATGATATCCTGTCAAAAATCCTATCATCGTCATCATACCGATTACCAGTCCTTCCAGACCGATTTTACCAAGAAAATCCTTTGTCAGTATTGACTCGTCTGCTGATCTTGGTTTCTCATTCATCACCTCACTGCTGTGCGGCTCCACGCCTAGTGCGATCGCCGGAAGACTGTCTGTCAAAAGATTGATAAACAGCAGATGTACCGGTGCAAAAGGAACCGGAAGTCCTGCAAGGGATGCACAAAGAACTGCCAGGATCGCACCAAAGTTTCCTGACAGAAGAAACTGGATCGCATACTTGATATTCTGATATAAATTTCGTCCGTTTTCCACTGCTTTTACAATTGTTGCAAAATTATCATCTGTAAGCACCATTGCTGCGGCATCCTTTGCGACCTCGGTTCCGGTCACTCCCATTGCAACACCAATATCTGCCTGCTTCAATGCCGGAGCATCATTCACACCGTCTCCGGTCATTGCCACGATCATCCCCTTCTCCTGCCATGCACGGACAATACGGATCTTGTGCTCTGGTGACACTCTTGCATACACAGAAATATTCGGGACAAACTCCTTCAGCTGCTCATCACTCATATTTTCAATATCAGCACCCTCACAGGCCTCCGACAGATCGTGTAAAATTCCGATTCTCTTTGCAATTGCCGCTGCTGTGATCTTATGATCCCCCGTGATCATGACCGGCCGAATCCCCGCTTTTATACATTCTGCAACTGCAGCCTTTGATTCTTCCCTCGGCGGATCCATCATAGCGATCAAGCCAAGAAATACCAGATGATTCTCATCTTCTGTCGTCAATACATGCTTCTCCGGAATTTCACGATAGGTAAATGCCAGTACCCGTAACCCTTCCATTGAAAATTCCTGATTCTGGCGCCGGATCTTTTCTTTATCTGCTTCTGTGATTTCCCGAACTCCGTCCTTTGTCCAGATCCTGTCTGTCAGCTCCAGAAGCCGGTCAACCGCACCTTTTACGATCATCCGGTTTTCATCATCAATTCTGTGAAGTGTTGACATCATCTTACGGTCACTGTCAAAGGGAAGCTCTCCTTCCCTTGGATAAAGCTTTCTTACACCAGCAGCCTCTATTCCGTACCGGCTGCCCAGATTGATCAATGCCGTTTCCGTCGGATCTCCGATCTCCACTCCATTTTCATTTGTTGAATCATTACATAAAATGCTGTAGTCCAAAAGACATCTCTGCGCCGGATCTGCTACATCAATTGCATCTGCTGTGATTCTTTTTCCATCAATATAATAATCTTCTACTGTCATTTTATTCTGTGTGAGTGTTCCGGTCTTATCCGAACAGATAACAGATACGCTTCCAAGACCTTCCACAGCCTGAAGCTTACGAATGATCGCGTGCTCCTTTGCCATCTTCTGTGTTCCGAAAGAAAGGACGATCGTCACGATGGAGCTTAAAGCTTCCGGAATCGCTGCGACTGCAAGTGCTACTGCAAACATAAATGCACTGCTGATCTTCTCACCGCGGAATACACTGATCGCAAACAGAATTCCGCAAAATATCAGGATCAGAATAGAAAGCTTCTTTCCAAAATCATCCAGATTCGCCTGAAGTGGCGTCTGTTTTTCCGAAGTCGATTTCAGAAGTCCCGCAATCTTTCCAACCTCTGTCTGCATTCCTACATTCGTTACAACCGCTCTGCCACGCCCATATGTGACAAAGCTTCCGGAAAACAGCATATTTGTCCGATCACCAAGCGGTGCTTCCTCCAAAATAATGTCTATACTCTTTTCAACCGCAAGACTTTCTCCGGTAAGGGCACTTTCATCGACCTTAAGGCTTGCATTTTCAATCAATCTTCCATCGGCCGGGATCATATCACCTGCTTCAAGAAGGATCACATCTCCTACAACCAGTTCTCTTGCCGGGAGCTGTACCGCCACACCATCACGTAATACCTTTGCCTCCGGTCCGGAAAGCTTCTTTAAGCTCTGCAGGGACTGCTCAGCCTTTACTGTCTGCACAGTTCCCAAAATCGCATTGATCGTAATAACGATCACGATAACTGCTGCACTTTCCACATCTCCAAGCATACCGGATATCACTGCCGATGCGATCAGGATCAGCACCAGAAAATCCTTATACTGTTCAAAGAAGATCTGCAAAATACTTTTTTTCTTTCCTTCTGCAAGCTCATTCCATCCGCACTTCTCTCTGGACCGTCTAACCTGTTCATCGGTAAGCCCTGATTCCCTGCTTTCCACACGCTCGAGAACTTCTTCTGCTGTCTGCTGATAAATTTCTTTCATTACCTTTGCCTCCTTTTTTGCAAATATTCACCAACTGTAATTTTTTTATGCAATAAAGGATTTTTTTGATAAAAGGATATAAAAAAAGAAACCCTTATTGCACAACAAAAAATGCAATAAAAGTCTCACCATTTCCCTGCAGCGCCGGATGTTTCCACCGTACTGACGACACTGCAAACGCAGATTTCCAAACGTAGGTTACTCCCCTTTATCAGTTTTAATAGTATAACAGGATTGGTACCTCTGTCAAGATACTTTATAAATCACACCTTGCAAATATGATACTCCGGTAACAGAAAAACTCCCATTTTTTGAGTGGAAGTTTTTCTGTTACCCTGAAAGTATTATAGGCCTGCAGCCGTTTTATTACCTTTTAAGATTTATTACTCTGATCAGCCACAATATTTCCCTGTACAACTCTTCCCTGATCTTTTCCTTTTCTCAGTCCTCGAACTACCTGCACATTTCCAAGAATCAGATAATCCATTTCTCTCTTAGTGATTTTCGCAAAATTTTTCTTTGAAACAAAATAGAAGGTAACTCCCATCAACACCCACACGATCAGTGCTGCAAAGGACTGTGGAGCCATGAATGCTGGAGAACCGGGCACGATCAGGAGCAGCAATATTACAACAGAGATCACGCAGCCACCCATTGCTACTGCCGGATGGATTTTATTTGTATCTGTATCATCGCCATATTTTTTCAGAAGAATATAAGCACCTGCACAGGTAAAGAAATATCCGAACGCAGTACCTACGGAACACATATCTACAACCCAGCCGATCACTTCTCTGCCGAAAAATGGGCAGATACAGCAGATGATCATGGTAAACCCAACACATATGGACGGAGTTTTATGCTCCGGATGAACCTTTTCAAAAGCTGACGGAAGCATTTTTGCTCTTGCCATACCAAATAAAAGACGGCTGGATGTCATAAAGAATCCGTTCATACCGGTAAAAATCCCCATGCACACTGCCAGTGCCACAAAGCACACACCAACTTTTCCCATTGCAAGATCAAGAACTGCACCTGTATGCCATTTTACAAGAGTTCCATTCGCATCTGTCATAGTCAGAACCTGCTGCCAGGGAACAACACAATCTGTCACCAGTGCCATTGCACCATATATCAAAGCACCTACGATCAATGCTGAAATGATCAGCATTTTGCACTTCTGTGGTGGAAAATCATATTCTTCTGCCGCCTGTGGAATACAGTCAAATCCTACGTAAAGGAACGGAGCCAATGCCAGGATAGATACAAAACCGCTTCCAAGAGACTTGCCTTCGGCTCCGTATGCCGGTTGCAAGTTTGAAGCATCAAAATGTCCTGTTGCGATCACACCAATGACTGATACAACAACCGCTGCACACATGATAAGGACCATCGCAAGCTGAAGATTTCCTACAGATTTCGCACCTTTGTAATTCATGATCCCGAAAAGTACGATAAAGAACAGGGATAATCCGACTTCACCCATATATACATCATATCCTGCAATTGTATACAGGTAACCTCTGTTAAAAACTCCAGGGAAAATATAGGATGCCAATACCGGAAGTGCCGTTGCATTCAAAGCTACAATAGACAGATATCCAAGCGACAGCATCCATCCGCATATGTACGAAGCAGTTCTTCCAAAGCCTTTATATGCATAGGCAAATTCACCACCCGCTACCGGGAATTTTGCGATCATATAAGAATAGCTGTAGCCTACCACGATCATTAAAAGACCGCCTGCCAGAAATCCCAGAAACAGCGGGAGCGGTCCACCTGCACGTTCTGTCCAGAGACCACCCTGTATAAAACATCCCCATCCAATGATGGAACCGACTGCAACTGCCCAGATCGAACCAGGTCCCATGGATTTTTTTAATTTTGTTCTTTTATTTCTTTCACCCATATATATCCTCCTGCTTCATCAATCATATCATTCATCATCATCTTCTCTGGTTTCTTCACTGATCGTATATGCCTCACTGATATCGGAAACAAAAATTTTTCCATCACCATAATGTCCATACTGCCCACTCTTTGCACTGTTAATGATAATATCTACAACCTCATCTTTTTCTTTGTCCCCAACAGTAATATACAGCATGTTTTTTGCCATTTCCTGATAAAGGACATCCCCTACCTGAATTCCTTTTTCCTTACCTCTTCCTGAAATTGCCCATTTTGAAAAAGCAAAATATCCTTCCTGCTCCAGTGCTTTGATGACGTCCATCACTTTCTCAGGTCTTACGATTGCTGTGATCAGTTTCATAATCCTTCATCTCCCATCCACAAATACAAAAAGAGCCCAGATACCAAAGTATCCGGACTCCATCGTCTCTCTCTATATTATCATTATTTTTTTCAATATTCAATCAAAATCTTTCACTTTCCGGCCAGATATCGATACATCTCATCCAGCATCTCGTCTGTGATCTCTACCGGATTGTTATAAAGGTTCGGGTGTCTGCTGATGCGAACCAGCTCCGCAATCTGATCATCATCAAGCTCCAGATCCTTCAGATCACACCGCAATCCTATTTTTTTCTTTAATTCAAGAACTGCATCCGCCATCTCTTCTGCATCTTTGAATCCAATCCTTCTGGCAAATTCCTCTACACGTTCACCACCTTCGCCTTTTGCATTGATTCTTATAAAATAATCCAGGGTCAGGCCACACGCCTCGCCATGGGGGATGTGATAAATATTGGTCAATGGAAATGAACATGCATGGGACGAAGTGGTTTTCGGTAAAGTAAACGCCAATCCTGCGATCAAAGATGCTTCGCACATTTTCTCCCTTGCTTCCTCATCATCGGGCTTCCTGTATGCTCTGTAAACATATTTAAATACCAGTTCTGCTGCATGCATCGAAAGTACATCACAGATCGGCTGATGACCTTTGCTCCAATAGCCTTCGATCGCATGGGAAAGAACATCAATTCCTGTTCCTGCCGTAACCTGCGGTGGCATTGTATAAGTAAGTTCCGGATCAATGATAGCTGCTGCCGGATAAAATCCCTCTGATACGATCGGCGCTTTTTTTCCATTTGCATGATCCGAAAGAACTGATACACAGGTCACTTCACTTCCTGTTCCTGCAGTCGTAGGAACTGCGATCAGTGGAAGATGTTTCTCCGGCATTGCTACTCCGGTTCCATGATACTTACGGATGGAATCCGAAGTCAGAGCTACACTGGCAGCTGCTTTGGCACAATCCATGGGACTGCCTCCACCCAGTGCTACCACAAATCCGATATTTTTCTGCCGGATCACTTCCGCACAGGCATCTACCTCTGCAACGTCCGGGTTTGGAGAAACATCTCCAAAAGAAGCAACGATCATTCCTTCTGACTCTTTTATGACCTTTTCGGCAAGACCGCTTTTAAAGAAAAACGGTCCTGCCACCAGAAGGCCTCTTTCGCAGCCAAGCTCTCTGGCTATTTCTTTGATTTCTTTTACTCTGCCTTTGCCGAAATGAATTTTTACCGGCTGTAGATAATCCCAGTTCATAGGCTACCTCCTGCTTTATCAGTCACAAAATTTTTCATCGACCATTGTAAGCACTTCATCAAGGATCGGGAGATACTCTTCCAGCTCCTCTTTCGTGATGATCAGTGGCGGACAGATTTCAATAAAGTTCTCACGTCCAAAGGTTGCAAAGCCACGTTTTTTTAATTCTGCAAATATCCACGGCATTACCGGTCCGGGTACGCCGTATTCCTGCATCGGTTCTCTGGTTTCTTTATTCTTGACTACTTCAAGTGCACCGAACAAACCGATACATCTTGCTTCACCAATACATTTATGCTTCTTTACCATCTCATCCATAAACGGAGCAACGATCTCGTGCATCTCAGCTACATGGCCCTCGATGTCGTGTTCTTTATAATATTTCATTGCTGCTACACCAGCCGCACATGCAAGTGTATGTCCACTGTAAGTAAGTCCGCACTGAAGAACATTTTCCTCAAAATACTCCGCAACCTTTTTACTTACAATACATCCGCCCAGCTGTACATAACCACAGGTAACACCTTTTGCAAATGTAATGATATCCGGTTTCATGTCGAAATTCATAAATGCAAACATTTTTCCTGTACGGTAAAATCCTGCCATAACCTCATCACAGATCAGAAGGATTCCATATTTGTCACAAAGTGCACGAACACCTTCCATATATCCGTCTGGAGGAAGAATGACACCGTTTGCACCTACTATAGACTCCATCAGGATCGCTGCCACATTTCCGGGGCCTTCATATCTGAGCTGCAGATCCAGCGCATCCAGATATTTTTTCGTTACCTCTGCATCATCAACTCCTTTTGTATATCCGTCACGATACATCTGAGGGTTCATAAAGTGTACGAACCCATTTGCACCACCGATCTCTGCTGCATATCTTCTCCAATCACCAGAAGCATTGGATGCTCCAAGTGTAGCTCCATGATAGCTTCTGTAGCAGGAAAAGATCTTGGTTCTTCCGGTTACCATACGTGCCATTTTTATAGCATTCTCATTGGATTCTGCTCCACCATTTGTGAAGAAAACTCTCTTGTATGTATCTGCTCCTGCTGCTTCTACAAGCATTTTTGCCAGCATGCTCTTAGGCTCGGATGCATATGCCGGTGCCATGAAGCACATCTTATCAGCCTGTTCCTTGATCGCTTCAACGATCTCCGGAAGCTCATGTCCGAGGTTGGAACACACCAGAAGTGAAGCCATATCTGCATATTTTTTTCCATCATAATCGTAAAAATAAATTCCCTCAGCTCTTTCTACCGGTAAAGTATCTGCTCCTGATCTTGCCCATGACTGCATCACATAATCTTTGTGCATCTGTGCTACTTCTTTTCCTGTTAAACTCATAATAACTTCCTCCTCTTTATCTGTAATTCAGTTTTAAATATTGTTCATTTTTGCGGTAAACAAACTTATTATTTGTTGTAGAATAAGAAAAGCGCCCGGTCCACATTCATTTGTGAACCAGACGCCTTTGTCTTATCTGAGTCATATATTACTCTCGACACTGGCTGTCTGCAATAGACATCTATCCAATTATTTTTGTGCTGCAGCACAATCGTTATTATTCTGCTGCCGCATTTTCCTTTTACATTTCATTCATCTGATATAACAGGAAACCCAGCCTCAGCTGAAAACGCACATCAAAATCAGAAAGATTTTTTCCAAGTATCTCAGCAACCTTTCCAAGCTTATAATTAATTGTATTTCGATGTACGATCAATTCCTGTGACGCACTTTTGACACTGCAGTCGTTAGCCAGGTAGCACTGAAGTACTCTGACCAGATCTGAGTGGTTCATCTCATCATATTCATACAATGGAGCTACTGTATCTGCCAGATATTCTTTTATTGCTTCCTTATCTGTAAGTGTAAGCAGTACCCTGTAAATCCCAAGATCTTTGTAAAAAATAATCTTTCCGCCATCTGTGCTTTGCTCGCCCGGAACCTGACAGACACATAATAGATCAGACATTTTTTCCGCAAACTGATAGCTCTTATAAATCTGCCTGATCCCGGAAATCTGCTTACTTACACTTACAAAAATCTGTTCCTTCTGACATACCATCCTGCATAGTATCTGAAAAATCCTCTCTGTAGTTTTTCTGCATGCTTCATCAGAATAATCACACAAAACCAGAAGAATCTGCTTATCCTGGGCACAACACAAAATCCCATTATAATTACAGCGGATATGACTGCTCAGTTTAGATAAAATCTGCTCTAGCCTTGTTCCTGTTACACGATCATTGTCTTCCAGAACACACACATTCACAACCGTATATGCACTGTCTGTAAAATACCCTTTTCTCATCAGTGCCGAAACATACAGTTCTTCCTGGGACGGACATAAAAAGGCATTGTTCAGTGCCGTCGCAACCTCAATTGCGTTCTGCTGCTCTTTTGTTATTGCAAAACATATGATCCGCATGATTTCAGCCATTCGAACCCTCCACGGTACTTCAAATACCGGGAATCCCTTTTCATTTGCAAAATCAATAACATCCTGTCCGATCTCACTGATATAAGGCCCTGTATTGACCACGATCCCACTGGCTTTGTTTCGCCATACTTCCTTTACCAGACGAAGAAGAGTCAGATTTTCATTCAATCCTAATCCAGTTGTAAAAGTAAGCTCCTGTCCCTGCAGAAATGCAGAAATCGTGTCGCTGTCTACCATATGAGTCCATGACACTTCATGATCCAGTCCTGTCGCACCTGCTACCAGCTTCATCTCCAGATGCTGTACCTGTTTTATGATCTCACGCAATGTTACTGCCATATTTATACACCTTTCTCCACCCCAGCTTCCTGTGATCAACTGCATCAGACGATCAAAGATACTCCAGATATCAGAAGCAGTATATAAGTCAGATTCAGAAATACCTTCTGAGATACTTTACATACCAGCTTTTTACCTAACCATGTAGCTATAAGTAATGGCAAGATACTGATACAGATCAGTCGAATATCTGCCGTTCCAACCAGGCCGCTCCTGAACTGGGTAACCATCAGAAAAAAATTCAGCACCACCCATACAGGGGCCACTGTCGCACGAAATTCTTCTTTTTCTTTCAGTACCTGTGTTGCATAGATCACAAGTAACGCCCCTCCTGATACAAACATACCATGAATTATCCCTGCCAGGATCAGAACTATCCACAAAATGAGATCCGGAAGTTTTTTCTCTGTATGGATGCACAGATTCTTTAATGCAACTACGACGATTATGATTCCATATATTGTCAGAAGAATATTTTCAGATTTCACGATCCGGAAGATCTGTATCCCTGCAAACATTCCAACCAACATGACCGCAGACATCTTAAGCAATTCTTTCCAGTTTATATGTCGATATCCGGTCACTGCGATCATCAGTCCGGACAGCCAGGCCATAACATTCAGGACCACCTTTGCATGATCCAGCCCAAGCAAATAAACGGAGGGCGGCATCGCCAATACCGTACCGGCAAACCCTGTGATAGCCTGAATAACATTAGAAACAAACAATACAAGCAAAAATAACAATTCTTTCATAAGGCATTCTTCCTTTTCTGTATTATCTGTTTACCGCACACTCTTTATCACTGCTGATAAAATAAAAAGACGCTTTGCAATAATGACTGCAAAACGTCTTTGTTTTTCTACACTCTCGATTTTAGCACGCTAAAAAGCAAAAGTCAACAGTTGCCTTTCTCCATTACCTTGACACATTCTTTTGTATTATTATTTTTTGCTATTCTTCTTAATGACAGCTATGACTTCCACATCCATGCTCGCCACATGTATGTCCTTCCCCGTGGCTGTGCTCGTGATGAGAACATTTCACATCCGGATTATACTCCAGTGTTTCATTGATAAAAGCTTCTACTGCTTCATCCGCATCTCCGGAAACTCCTCCGAAAAGCTTAATACCGGCTGACGCTAACGCTGTCTGTGCGCCGCCTCCGATTCCGCCACAAATCAGAACATCTGCATTCAATGCATTAAGAACTCCCGCCAATGCACCGTGTCCGCTTCCATTCGTATCTACTACTTCTGAATGTACTACTTTTCCTTCCTCTACATCGTAAATCTTAAATGTTTCTGTGTGTCCAAAGTGCTGGAAAATCTGTCCATTTTCATACGTTACTGCTATTCTCATGATACCTTCTCCTTTTTCTGCTGCATATTTTTGATGAAGCTCCTGCTTATAACATCCTCCAAGCCTACAGTTACCGCTCTGACCATCACAGATTTTGAAATCTCCACCTTCAATTTTAAGCGGATATCCATCAATGAGTGCATCTGCTATTTTCTTCCTGGCAATCTCATAAATTCGTTGAACGGTTGTTCTTGCGACTTGCATAGATGCTGCGCACTGCTCCTGACTATAACCTTTCTTGTCCAAAAGACGGATGGTTTCATACTCATCTACCGTCAGAACAATAGGTGTTTTTTTCTCAGTATCATCTGCCGGAAAGAATTCTAAAACATTGGGGAAATGGCAAACTTTTCTGCATTTTACTGGTCTCGGCATAAACTGCTCCTTTCTTGCTTTTCTTATATAATAGTTCTATAAAAGGCATATGTCAATAACATTTTTGACATATGTCCATATAACTAGCTAATAGTATTATATACAGCATAAACTTCTCCTCACGACACATATATTTCGATGTTTTCCGCAAATCAACTATTGATAATGGAATAGAAAAAACAGTCTGTCATAACAGAAATTAATCCCATCAAAACAGACTGTTCTTTTTCCTTTACAAATATTACATTAATGAGGTTCCTGCCTCATGCTCATAGAATCTCTTTATTATCTCCTGCACCGGTTTCTCACATATTTCATAGCTGTCGTCCTTCCATGCCTCGGAAGCAGAAGGCAGCTTCGGTGCCCACTCCCATAAAGCAAAGCCACGAAGCCATGGTCGTTTCTTACAGGCCTCAAACATTGCACGATACCATTCACACTGTTCTTCCAAGCGAAGTTCTCCCTGCAATTCCCGGTTATTCGGAATCATCCCGGAACCTTTTCGCGACATACATCTCGCTTCGGCGAAGAAAAATGGTTTCCTATATTTTAAGACGGTTTTTTCGATACGATCCAGTTCCTGCTCCCATTGATCAATTGGATAATATCCGCTGGAAGAGATCACGTCGACACAGTCCCACCAGGATACATGATCTTCCTGATATTTGTCCGTGTTATAAGACATCAGTCCATAATATTCCATTATTTTTCGTCTTCTCTGCTCATCCATCGTGCCCACGCTGCAAGGCCTGCAACATGCTTCACTTCCCCTGTTGCCACAAGCGTCTGGAATTCTTTTACTGAAACCTCATGAAGCTTCAATACTTCTGTCGGACCCAATGATTCTTCTCCAGATTTTTCACATCAGATCGCAAAAAGATGGATCTTCATATCCGGTCTCTTCTTTTTATAATTCGACTCCATTTGTCTCTATCACGTGTTTATACCAGAATGCTGAATCTTTCATAATTCTCTGCTGGTTCCTGTAGTCTACATATACAAGTCCAAATCTGTCTGAGTAACCCTTTGCCCATTCAAAATTATCCATCAAAGACCACTGGAAATATCCTCTGATATCTACTTCCTCTGCTGCCTTTTTCAGTTCCTGTAAATATCTTGCAAGAAAATCAATTCTGTTTGGATCATGCACTTTTCCATCTAATGAGATCACATCATGACAGGATAATCCGTTCTCTGTGATATAAATTGGCTTGTGATATCTTTCATATAAGAACTTTGGTCCCCAACGCAGACATTCCGGTGTTACCGGCCATTGGATCGCAGTCTTGGGAAATCCCTCATATCGACAAACCTCCTGTGGTTTCCCGTCTTCTCCCATACGGAAGCCTCTTCCATTATAGATATTCTGTCCATAGATATCGATTGGTTCTGAGATCAGACGCATGTCTTCTTCTGTAATTTTCGGAAGATATTTTTCATAACGTTCCAATCCCTCTTCCGGATAATGTCCAAGCAAAACAGGATCTGACCACCAGGACACATTCCATGTCCAGTTACTGTCATCCTCCTGAAGAGAAAAATATGCCTTTCTTGCGGCCTCGATATCTTCCGGCCGATCTGTTTCCGGATAACAAACAGATGATGTCGGTGCATATCCGATCGTCAGTTTCTGTTTTCCATAAGTACGGAGCATCTGTACCGCTCTTCCATGTGCTTTCAAGGCATTGTGTGCCATTTCAAAGGTATCTCTCATGGGTGCTTTTACTCCCGGTGCATGTTCTCCGGTAAGAAAGCCAAGTCCGACAAAGCACTGTGGTTCATTCAATGTAAAGAAATGACTTACCCTGTCACTGAATCTTTCTGCAACAAGCTTCGCATATTCTCCAAACCATTCCACGATCTGCGGATTCATCCATCCGCCTCTTTTATAGATTTCATACGGAAGTTCCCAGTGATACAAAGTAATATATGGTTCGATCTTATTTTCCACAAGCTCGTCGATCAGATGGTTATAGAACTCAATACCTTTCTCATTCACTCTTCCAAATCCATCTGGTAAAACCCGTGACCAGTCGATGGAAAAGCGATAAGCTTTCAGGCCCATTTCTTTCATTAACTGAACATCTTCTTTATATCTGTGATAATGGTCGCATGCCACTTCGCCGGTGTGACCGGAATATACTTTCCCAGGTTCTTTTGTATACACATCCCAGATGTGCTCACCTTTGCCATCTTCTTTTACTGCACCCTCGATCTGATACGCACTTGTTGCTGCTCCCCAGATGAAATCCTCAGGGAATCCTACATTCTTTCCATTTTCTTTTCCCATATTTTTCTCCTATTGTTTAGCTTCTCTTATTATTTCCATTCCTCAATTCCCAGATTCTCTATATAATCAGCAAGTTCTCGCGCCATCTCATAGGTCTCCGGAATTCTGAGATGTCCCGGAGTTGCTGCTCCATTTCTCTTAATAATTTTCAAAAATATTTCAAAAATCATTCAAAAAAACTTTCATATATATCGCGTGGAACATATGGATATAAGTCTGCCGTTTCTAGCTGGCATTCCATCACATTTATCTTAACTTTTTCTTTTTCAATAAAACCCTGCTTGTGTAAAAGTTCCATTAACTTATTACCATTTATCAGTTTCACTTCCACCTCTTCAGCGTAAGAAATAGCTGCACCGGAAAAATCACTTGTTGTTATAAAAATCATTTTATCTGCTAATACAACATTATTTGCCCCTACAAGTTTCTGGATATTTGGACGCCCAACTTTATGTCCTATTGAATAGCATTTACATTCAACAATCGTTTTTTCTCCCCCTCTGGTAAGTGATATATCATAACCTCCGTCATTTGTCGGGGGAGTTAGTTTAGCTATATACCCTAAACTTTCAAATAATTCCGAGCATAATCCTTCAAAATTAGTTGGTTTCTCCGAATAATAATCAACGATTTTTTGAATATCACTATTACACGCAAATGTCTCTTTCTTCTTTAAAAGGTCGGCACGTTTTATTCTTTCTTCTTTACATAAATCTATTGCAATGCCTTGCAAACGCAATTTTTTGACTACTTCAACTAACTCATATGGTCTTTTTGTAAAAACCAAATAGTTTTCAACATATAATTTACTTCTCTTCCATATGATATAGTTTTTCTTTACTCTCCTGTCTGCTGTACCGTCCTTTTTACTTACAGACCAATAAGGATAATTTAGATAATAATAGTTTTCCCCTTTCTACTACAATATATTTATGGTTAATATCCCTTACAGCCAGTAAGGAATTATCCATCTTGTTGCTTAAGCTGTATAATGATGGAGCAATTGGTATATCGTCCCTTTTCTTGGACATCGCGTCCGCAATTAAGACTGATAACCAGCTCCTCATTCGCAGCGTTCGTTTTATGCAGGTTGAATCGCCATAGGTGCATTCGCGTCACACCACAGTAGATTGAATTGAATAGGCAATGAGTAAAACTGGTATTTATCCATTGCAATAATCTTAAGGAGTGACAATTTATGAACGCAGTAGGTATCGATGTTTCAAAAGGTAAAAGTATGGTTGCTATCATGCGACCATTCGGTGAAATTGTTTCCACACCTTTTGAAATCAAACACACGGCCAGTGACATCCGTTCACTTGTAGAACTAATCAATTCTGTTGAAGGTGAGTCCCGAATCGTGATGGAGCACACAGGACGTTATTATGAAGTCCTCGCTCATCAGCTTTCAGAGGCAAATCTTTTCGTCAGTGCCATTAACCCCAAACTTATCAAAGACTTTGATAATGATTCTCTTCGTAAAGTGAAATCTGATAAAGCGGATGCTGTTAAGATTGCCCGATATGCTCTTGACAAATGGCAAAATCTTAAACAGTATAATGTTATGGATGAATTACGCAATCAGCTCAAAACCATGAACCGTCAGTTCGGCTTTTACATGAAACACAAGACGGCTATGAAAAATAATCTTATCGGCATCCTTGACCAAACCTATCCTGGTGTTAATACTTACTTTGACAGTCCTGCACGCAGTGACGGCAGCCAGAAATGGGTTGATTTTGCATCTACATACTGGCATGTGGACTGTGTCCGTAAAATGTCCCTGAATGCCTTTATCGACCATTATCAAAACTGGTGCAAACGCAAGAAGTACAACTTCAGTCAGTCAAAAGCTGAAGAAATCTATGGAAAAGCAAAGGAACTTGTTCCTGTACTTCCAAAGGATGCCATTACAAAGCTTATTATCAAGCAGGCTGTAGACCAGCTTAATAGTGCCTCTACAACTGTTGAATCACTACGCACTCTCATGAATGAAACTGCATCCAAACTCCCGGAATATCCTGTCGTTATGGCTATGAAAGGGGTTGGAACTTCACTTGGTCCTCAGTTGATGGCTGAGATCGGAGATGTTTCCCGTTTCACTCACAAAAGTGCTATTACTGCATTTGCCGGTGTAGATCCTGGTGTTAATGAATCCGGAACCTATGAACAAAAAAGTGTTCCTACCTCAAAACGAGGTTCCGCTGATCTTAGAAAGACTTTATTTCAGGTAATGGATGTCCTGATTAAAACGCATCCTCAAGATGATCCTGTTTATCAGTTCTTAGATAAGAAACGTGCTCAAGGCAAGCCTTACTATGTCTATATGACTGCAGGTGCTAACAAGTTTCTAAGAATCTACTACGGACGAGTGAAAGAATATCTTTCATCTCTTCCAGAATCTTAATTATCCACTAATATTTTCAGACCAGCACTGGTGTGGTGGTCTTATTTTGATACCCAATTTTCAACCTGTATAAAATTTTCAATGTTCTTTCAATTTAGCCTTGACTTTTTATTTGCAGGCTCATTTGATTTCTTTCTTACCTTTATGCTTCTCGGCAATTTTCCTATTCCATATAATTTTGAAAAATTTCTCTTTATTACAAAATCAAATATACTTTTAAAAATGTATATACTTCCTGCTGTTCCCAGTGCAAAAATAAATATTGAGATAAAATCTCGTTCCATTTTTATCTTGATAACCTTTCATTAGTATTTTCTATATGAATTCTACCACATTTAACTAATCTTGAAAATCTCATAGATTTCAAAATGCACTCGCATTTTTTATTCCAAAAAAAACAGAATATTTTTCTTCTCGATTTCCCATTTATCGGTATATTGATTTTCAGATTTGCATATAATATAATGCCAATAGGCAAAAAGTAATCCCCAAAATACTTGTGGCAAAGAACGAAGCCCCGAATTGTAGTAGCGTACAATTCGGGGCTTCTTCTTGTTGATTGTCAAGTAAAATTGACCCACTTTTACGTTTAATTCTGACCCACCTTAATTCAGAAATCACCTGATTTTCAAGTGGGTCATTTCTGTATGTAAATCCGATTTTTTACACTGTGAATTGACCCGTCAAGCGCATCAGCTGAACGGAAGTTCAGCATCCGGATCCATTGCCGGATCACTCCATTCAGTATCTATGATTATGCTGTCTGAAACAGTATCATAATCCCCGCGAAGCTCCCTTAATTCTTGTTCTCGTTCTTCTTCTGAAAGACTCATCCACCATTCATACATTTCATCCTGGAAACGCATTGCGCTGACAAAGTCCATTGGGCATCCGTTTTCGCTATAAATATAGTCGCCGTTACCATATGGGCTTCGTCCACTGGCTACCCATTTTTCCAATTCACGTAACTCATTTTTCGTCATGGTCATTTCTTTTTTGTATTGCTTTAACTGTTCCTGCAGGAATTCTCTGTGCTCCGCAGGCACATTTTTTCTAAATCTCATATCTGCCTCCTAGTTAATGAGTACCTGATATCCGTCAGTCTGCATTGAACTTTTGTCGATCAGTATTCTTTTGCCGATTGGATCCAGCAATACATACTTACTGAGTTCCAGTAATCGGTCACTGATCAGGGAATATACCATGTTCTTGTTCTCCATGGCTTTTATACGATCATTCCGACTTATAGCTCCTTCAGATCGGTCAGATGTTTCGATTTTATTTTCACAGAGCATCTCTAAATTTAAAAAGATATCATCTTCCTTACGGCTGTCTGATTCAAAACGGTCAGTATCATAGTTATATCCAAGACTCTTGTCTGCTTTCATCCTTTTTATAACGCAAATATAAGTAGGAAGGGGAATTCTTCGATGTTAAGAGATAATTCACAGTTAAAACTATCATTGTCACCTTATCAGGGGATTTATGAAGTAATCATTCCTGCCAATCATCTTCTGCGTAGAATTAAAGAAAATGTAGATTTTAGTTTTGTAAATCCTATGTTACGTAAACAGTACTGTGAACATTTTGGTCGTCCAGCGAAAGAACCAGAAATGATGTTTAAATTGTTGTTTCTGAAAAAATTATATGATTTGTCTTTTCTTGTATCAGGTATCTGTGATTCTTATCCTTGGAAACATACATTCACAATGTCCATGTTTTTGTATTTCATCATAACATGAAATACGCATCCTTCGTTATCTTAACTTTCTTTGCATTCTTAATATTTACATTTTCTTGCTGTGTTTCCATAAGTCTGCTGTAATTTAGCGGTATTGATTGTAAAATTCTTATTCGGTTTTAAAGCAAATTTATAAGTACCGTTTTTTAATGTTGGCATTCTTAATGTAGCACCATACATATTCACTTTGTTATATACAGATGCATAATTCTTATTGCCAATTTTGAAGGTTTTGAATGGATTCTAGTATTTGATAACCTGTACTTTTACTGTATAATTATATCTTTTTGAACCGGATTTGTAAGTCAGTGTTAATTTTGCAGTACCCGGCTTTCTTAACTTCAACACAGGATAGGTCTTTTTATCAAAATCATATTTCTTTGTCCAGGCCTTTATTACCTTCTCGTTACTAGACTTGAAACTGAGAACGGTCATATTTTTCCCATGTGGGGTGGGAGCTTTCGTAAATCTTCGCCGTAGATGCCGTACTCTGTGTTCTTCTTGTCTACCATCATACAGCAAACTGTCTTTCCGCTTTTGCTGGGAATGCTCATTTCCATTGCTAATACTTTCTTAGCCGGAAAGATACTTAATGACAGCACTGCAATAAGCAAAGCTGCAAACAATGTTATCTTGCTTTGTGTTAATTTCTTCATTCTTTTTTTCTCCTTCGGGTAATTAATGTTCTGATCGTAACATCCATATGAATATAAAATCAAGATACTTTTTTATCCTCAGTATCTCTTTCACAATTCACTTATTTTCTTTTCAAAAAATCCCACCATATCTGTATCAGATTCTTTCAGATACTCTTTTGCCCAAGTTGAAAACAATAAATATGTTTCTTCCTGATTACGAAATGGTAAATCTTTTAATGTTTCTGCTACACCGTACATCCGGGCAAATGAAGTGATTATCTTTACATATTTTTCTGTTTTCATAGCTTCATGTCCTTTCTATGCCACACAATCTAGCTGCTGTATAATATTGTCATACATCTGATTTGCGGTATCCTGTACCTGCTTCATGGCTGCACTCAATGCTTTCAGATTATCCTTGCCGTTCCATCCGGCAATATATTCAAAGCTGTAATCACTAGTATCCAGTCCCAAAAGTGTAGCAACGATAAAGGCTGTACTTTTCGGCTTCAACTTCTTTTGTATGGAACAATGCTTGTATTGAGTCATTTCATTCACTGATTAAGCGTGAATGGTTAAATCGCTTCAAAATCCGCGATTATGGGCATGCATATCGATTAGTATTCGAGTATCTGGAGGCATTCTACAATACAAAACGGATTCATAGTCACTGCGACTATATGTCACCAAATGATTATGAAGAACTTTATCGTAGAGTACAACAGCACGAATTGCTGATGGCCGGTTAAAATGGGGAAAACCTCATTTTAACTTGTACTAAATCTTGACATAGAACCACTCCCAATCGAGTAGGAGAAAATTCCTCTTGATGAGAAATTTTCGACCTCTCACACCACCGTGCGTCAGACTGTCTAACGATTTGAAAATTCAGTCTGATGTATGGTATTTTTATCTTCGATTTTTTTAATACCATTTTTATCTTTGTTTTTCACATGAATTACATATGTTCCTCTCCCTGCTACATCACACTTTCTTCAAACTTCGTTACTAATTCTTCTGTTGAAAACATGCTTAATAATCGCTTAAAGTTATAAGCGATAAACATAGATGCAGCTTCTGCGTCAACATTTTCTTGTCTGCGTCGAAGAAAGAAACTATATCCGAGACTTCTTTTTATAGTCCCAAATGGATGCTCCACGATACATCTTCTCTGTTTATAAACCTCGTTATTATTTAGTGTTTCATTATACACAGTTTCAAGAACATCTTCATATACCCAACGCTGTATCGTTCTTCCAGATGAAGAAGTAGTGCAGTCTTTTTTATATTTGCATGAATTGCAGTCTGTACACTTATATTTGCGATACTTCATACCATTCTTCGAAGTATTTTCAAAAAATCGCAATCTATCTCCTGCCGGGCATGTATATTCATCAGTTTCACCATTATATATAAACTTTTCTTTGCGAAATTCATTATCCTTTGTAGCATTGTTCGCTTTAGCTTTTTTTATAAAGATATTCATTCCGGCATCAACACAGTTTTTTATCTCCCTTCCGTTATAATAACCTGTATCTGCCAGAACTGTAGAGGACTCTTTTTCTAAAAGTTCGGATGCTTTTTGTGCCATAGTGTAAAGCTGGTTTTGGTCATTTATATCATTAGTCGTCGAAATATCTACAACCAAATGATTCTTTGCATCTACAACAGACTGTACATTGTAGCAGATATCCAATGAACCGTTATTTTTCATCCTTCTTGAATCAGGATCTGTCAAACTCTTTTGTTCCAGTCCTTCATCTTTTAATTCCTGTTTTTGTGTAAGATACTGTTCTTTTAGCTCTTGATATGTTTTTAGTTTATCTGTAAGGTCATCTGCCAGCGCTTCATCTTGAACGATTGCCATAAGATATGCATTTATCTGAGCTTCCGCATATTCGATTTTTTTATCTAAACCGCTTTGCGTAATACAATTATGCTTGCTGTTTTGAGCACGGATCTTAGTTCCATCAATAACAATCAGTTCTCCATCAATGAGTCCCCAACCTTTGAGAATAAGGGTAAGATTTCGTAATGTATTGTGAAACGCAGCCTTATTCTTCTGAACAAAACCTGCAATAGTACCATGATCAGGTGTTATGCAGTTTATAAGCCACATTAATTCCAGGTTGCGTTTTGCTTCCGTTTCCAATGCTCTGCTAGAACGAATCTTATTTAAATAGCCATAGATATGAAGTTTTAATAAATCAGATCGGCGATAAGGTGATTGTCCTCGATTCCTACCACTATACTCTATAAAACCTAGATTTTCTAAATTTAAGGATTCTACATAAGAATCTATTACTCGGACAGAATTATCCTTACTTATTAAGTCATCTAATGAAGTGGTTACCATTCTTGCTTGATATCTATCTGCGCCAACAATATATGCCATAACGAATCCCCCTACGATACTGTATTTGGTAGTTTTATTATAACATTTTTCTTAATCGTTAGACAGTCTGGCGTACCGTTCGGTACACGGCGGTTCAATCAACTTAACATGTAACACACCTTTCAGTGTAATAATCTAACATTGAGATTAGTCCAAATGAAGCTAATCTCTTGTTTGTTATTGCTATATTTACAGCACCACAGCTACATACATGAGCATAGGCTCTTGAACAATAACCAACTTTGTATGCTGTAATCCTGTCAATTCCAAGCTTCATCAAATTCTTTGCACGATTCTGCGGAGTTTTCCAGTGTTTCCATATGCACATACGAAGTCTATACCGAATATTTGCATCTAATTTCGCACATAAGATCTTCATACTACCTATCTTGAAGTAGTTTATCCAACCTCGGATAAGCTGATTGAGCTTCTCTACCTTATAGCTGTTGCTGACGCCCCAACTACGACAGGTGAGTCCTTTCATTCTCTTCTTAAACTTCGCTATTGATTTTGCATGCGGTTTTGCCTTAAACTGATGTGCTCTTGAATCAAAGTAGAATCCAAACCCAAGGTATTTAAGTCCACTTGGTCTATCTACTTTGCTCTTAGTCATGTTGACTTTGAGCCCTAGTTTCTCTTCGATGAATCGTGAGATATTTCTCATAACTCTGTTTGCTGACATTTCACTTCCGACCATGATAATACAGTCATCCGCATATCGTACAAAATTAAGCCCTCTCTTTTCCATTTCCTTATCCAGTTCGTTCAACATGATGTTTGCCAGTAGCGGCGAAAGGTTTCCTCCTTGCGGTGTTCCCACAATAGAGTCCTCATACTCATCATCTATCATGATTCCGCTGACTAGGTATTTCCTAACAATAGAGATGACATCTCCATCTTTAATCGTTCTACCAATAATAGTCATCAACTTATCATGATTTACTGTGTCAAAGAACTTTTCCAAGTCAATGTCTACAATCCAGTCATTACCATCATTCATCATATCAAGTGCTGTTAGGATTGCTTGCTGTGCACATCTATTCGGTCTGAATCCGTAGCTATGGTCATGGAACTGTTCCTCATAGATTGGTGTTAAGACCTGTGCAATGGCTT
>ENA-OQDL01000476-OQDL01000476.1-human-gut-metagenome-genome-assembly--contig:-NODE-476-length-25643-cov-5.122668_pt1 | contig 25643 bp, 23 predicted proteins | sample MGYA00242782_ERZ504609 | MGnify/ENA primary metagenome ERZ504609 (study PRJEB26092, sample SAMD00036320) | human gut metagenome | host: Homo sapiens | study: EMG produced TPA metagenomics assembly of... | reverse complement strand
TGTCCGATGCCGCGCAAAAACCGTTGATGGAAAGCGATCCGGACTGGGCGAAGTCCGCGACCGACATGATGAATCAGATTTCGGTGCAGAAAAAGACCTCGACTTCGTCGCGGACCATATGGATTGGAAATGAGTTTTTTCTCATTTTACTTGAATTTTACTTTACAGAGATTCCGGTCTTTCCACCTCATAGCTGGACCAGTCATCGACTGTAGTAGATGCAGATGTATCTGCGCTGTCCTGATAGGAGCCTACTGTGATTGTGTAGTCACTGTCACCCTCCACATAAGTTGTTCCGTCTGTACCTACGATGGAAACTGTTTTGCCGTCTGCATCTGTGATGGTTCCTGCGTTTGACATGGATGTGATGGTGCTGTCGCCGGTTACTGTCCATGTAGAGTCTTTGTCAATTACTACGTTACAATATCCGTCTCCACCATTTCCTGCGTTGGATTCGTCATTGACAAACGCACCTTCCAGTGTGCTGCCGTTAGTCATGTAGAAATCAAGGTCACTGATGGAATCCCAGATTACATTTCCTTTCATATCCTGGCTGTCTGCTGTGAAGTTGCAGTCAGATCCGTTGGCACCACTCTGGCCCCACCCACGCTGGTTGTTGTTTCCTGTACACTGCAGGAAGAATTCACTGTCATCGTTATATGTGATATCTACGTCCTTTAATGCAATGGTGCATTCTGTATTAGTTGTGTAGAATAAACCACCGTTCTTGGATGTGATCGTACCACCATCCATCTGGAATATACTGTTACCTACTTCAGAATCACCTGACATACTCTGATATAGAATGACTGTCCATGTGGTATCATTCTGATCATCATCACTCATATTTCCAGTCAGGTTGCTGTTGTAGAGTCTCAGAGAGTTTAATCCCTCGATGCAGACTGCTTCTGAACCATTTGCTGTCAGTTCTGCATTGTTGACTGCAATATCTGCTGTACAGTAAACCGCAGGAGAGCCTACCCCGTTAGATGTATAAGTACCGCCGTCCACTACCATTGTTCCGCCGCCTCTGTCACTGCGGATTGCCGCGGAGGATTCGCCATTTGTCTCTACATTCAGATCCCAGGCATAGAGCTTTCCGCCACCTGCTGCGTGGATTCCGCCTGAAGTATCCTGCTGTGTGGTGATATCTGTATCTGCTGCATATACAGTTCCGTCACCGTATGCAAAGAGTCCTGCACCACCTTTGCTGTCTGTGGTTACTGTACTGCCTTTAACATATGCAGTTCCGTCTGTGGCAAGAACTGCTGCTCCTACACCATAGAAGCTGGAGTTATCACCGCCCTGGCTGTCTGAGGATGTTCTTGAGATTGCGTCATTGCTTAAGGTAACCTCTGCACCATTGGAAACAAGTGCTGCATTTTCGTCTGTTCCTGTAGATTCCAGAGTGGTATCGGAGACTGTTTCATCTGAGCTGTATTCATTTGCTGCATCGTAGCTGTCTACACCGGAAGCCTGGCCGCCAGGACCACCCTGTCCGCCGCCCATATCCATGGACTGGACTGTTATGGTTGCTGCGTTTCCGTCGTCATCTAATGTGATAGCTACTACGTCTCCCTCTTTGATGTCATCTAATGTAATCTCCTCGGTCTGACCTGCAACATCTGATGCTCCCTGACTATCTGGTGCCTGACCGTTACCATCCGGGGCTTCTCCCTCTGGTTTTTTCGTAGCTTCGCTGTCTGTATTGTCGCTGTCAGATGCTTTTTCCGTCTTTTCTGCGTCACTGCTTTCTGAGTCGTCAGATGCATCTGTCTTTTCTGAATCATCAGTGTTTTCAGTATCTTCCGATTTTGCATCTGCATTGTCATCAGCATTATCTCCATCCGGTTTCTCTGGCGTTTCTCCGTTATCTCCGTCTGGTTTCTCCGGCGCCTCTCCACCAGGTGCTCCCTGACCACCGCCCATGGACTGTTTCGTAATCACTGTGCTGTCTGTAACTGTGATTTCCTGTTCTTCGCCTGTCAGATTTAACATGGATGGTGCTTCTCCGTCCGGAGCTCCCTGACCATCACCGTTACCATCTGGCGCTTCGCCTTTGTCTGTGTTATCTGCGGATGCGTCATCCGTTGATTCAGTATCTTCTGTTTCTTCATCTGTATCTGATGACTCGTCTGTGCTGGCATCGTCTGTTTTTTCACTGTCTGCATCTTTAGACCTTTGGCATCGCCATCTGCCTTTGCATCATCTCCATCCGGTTTCTCCGGCGCTTCGCTATTTTCGCCACCCTGGGGCTGTTCACCAGGCTGGCTCATTTCTTTCTGGTTCCTACTGCAATGGTGATTTTTCCATCTTCTACAGATTTTACTTCTCCGAGAATTTCATTTTCGTTTGTTTCTTCTTTGCTGTCGTCTGCTTTCTCGTCAGATGCTTCTGCTGTATCTTCTGTGGTGTCATCTGCATCCTGAGTACTTTCTGTTTTGCTGTCCGCCGCAAACGCAGTTGCCGTAGAGCCCACAGACGTTGCTGTTATCATAACTCCCATGAGCATTGCCAAATGTTTATATTTCATAATAATACCTCTCTGTTCTTTATATTTTGAATTTTCTCTGTTTCTTTTGTTTTTGTTGATGGTATTACTATATCTGACAAATGTGTTTGATCTATGGTCTGTCTGCGAAAAAAATGTGTTCTCCTATAAATGATACATTTCAGATTTGCGGTGTTTTAATAATGGGAGCTGTTCTCTGATCTTGTCTTCCCGGTCCAGATCTATTTCTTCTATTAAAATACCCTCTTTCTCATCCAACTGTTTCATAACCTTTCCCCATGAATCTGTTACAATAGAATGTCCCCAGGAAATATATCCTGCCTGTGTATCTCTGGCAGGAGCACATCCAAGCATGTAGATCTGATTGTCAAGGGCTCTTGCACGAAAAGTCAGTTCCCAGTGTGCCGGACCTGTGGTCATATTAAATGCTGCCGGGACGAAAATCATCCTTGCACCGTCCAGTACCATTGTGCGGGCAAACTCCGGGAAGCGGATGTCGTAGCAGATCATGACACCCATTTTCCCAAATTCAGTATCAAACACGGTAGCATGATCTCCCGAAGTCAGAGTATCAGATTCCTTGAAGTGCTGGCCATTTTTTACATTGATATCAAAGAGATGAGCTTTTCTGTGCTTACCAATCTGTTTTCCATCTCTGTCAAAAATATAAGAAGTGTTGTAAACCTTTCCCACATCATCTGCTTCCGGCATGGAACCTGCGATCAGATAAATATGATACTTTCTGGCATAATCAGACATTGCCTGCCAGGATGGACCACCTTCTTTTTCTGCATAAACTGGAAAATTTTCGGTCTGATACGGACAGCAGAACATCTCCGGAAGAATTACAAAGTCCGGATTTTCCGCCTTTATTTTTTCTATATAAGTGCCGGCAGTACGGATATTTTGTATTTTATCTTTTACTGTGGGCATCTGAATTGCTGCTACTTTCATATGCGTCCTCTCCTTTCTTTTATCTATTATAGCCGAAAAAAACCACATCGCCAATCCTACATTAAAACATCCCCCACGCATGAACATTCCTTCCATGTGTGGGGGATATTGATTTTCCGCAGGTAAGTTGCTAAATGCACCTGCATTCAGTTGATTTAATTAATTATTCTTCATAACCATTCGGGTTATTGGACTGCCATCTCCAGGAGTCTGCACACATTTCTTTAATACCGTTTTCGGCTTTCCATCCCAGTTCTCTCTCTGCTTTGGAAGCATCGGAATAGCAGGTTGCGATATCGCCTGGACGACGTGGCTTGATCACATATGGAATTTTAACACCTGTAGCAGCTTCAAAATTCTTCACAATATCAAGAACACTGTAGCCTTTTCCTGTACCAAGGTTGTAGATACTTAATCCGGAATTATCTTCGATTTTCTTAAGAGCTTTTACATGTCCTTTTGCAAGGTCAACTACGTGAATGTAATCTCTCACACCAGTTCCGTCCGGAGTATCATAATCATTTCCGAATACCCCAAGTTCTTTCAGTTTACCTACTGCAACCTGTGTGATATATGGCATCAGGTTGTTCGGGATTCCGTTTGGATTCTCTCCGATGGTTCCGCTCTTGTGAGCACCGATCGGATTAAAGTAACGGAGAAGAACTACGTTCCATTCCGGATCTGCTTTCTGAATGTCTGTCAGGATCTGCTCAAGCATGGATTTTGTCCATCCGTATGGGTTTGTGCACTGTCCTTTCGGGCACTCTTCTGTGATCGGGATGATTGCCGGATCTCCGTATACAGTTGCAGATGAAGAGAAGATAATGTTCTTTACATTATGTTTTCTCATAACATCTACCAGTGTTAAGGTTCCTGCAATGTTATTTTCGTAATATTCCCAAGGTTTGGCAACAGATTCCCCTACTGCTTTCAGACCTGCGAAATGAATACAGGAATCAATATCTTCTTTATCAAAAATTTCATTTAAAGCATCGCGGTCCAGGATGTCTGCTTTGTAGAATTTCACTGGTTTGCCTGTGATCTTGGAAACTCTTTCCAGAGATTTCTCACTTGCATTGCTTAAGTTATCCAGAACTACAACATCATATCCTGCATTCTGCAATTCTACAACTGTATGGCTTCCAATATAGCCTGCTCCACCTGTAACTAAAATTGCCATAATAATTCCTCCTAACCTGTCTTCCTGCTACAATACCTGTTTTTTGCAATTTCTGTTTTTTTCTCTTTCAACAATACCTATATTAGTTCACAGCATCAGAAATATCCTTGATAATTCTGAGTGTAATCTATAAAATTCTGCGGATATCCTGTTTCACATCTGCAAAATTTACCTCTGTATTTTACAGCACCCTATATTCAGAACTGTAAAATACCGTTGCATAGTACAGCGAAAATTAAGTAACTGCTATATTGACTTGTCTGATTTTTCATCTGCGGCGTTGTCGTCAATCGCCGTAGCCACCGCTACGCCTCATTCCTCCGCCTTGCAGCTGAAGAAATCATCCTGCGTCAATATAGCAGAAACTTAATTTTCGCTGTACTGGCACATCATGTATTGTAGAAAATCCTGCGAAAATATGATTTCTCTCATATCCCCGCAGGATAATTCTATCCGAATCAGTTCATAAACACAAGTCTTTATGGACATGTACGTTTTTTTATACCTGTTTATACTTATTTACAATCTCTTTCATCCGGGAAAGTTTTTCTTCCATGTCTTTCACCAGTTTAAACTGTGTTCTGCAGCGATCCAGATTATGTCCCTCTCTGTGAATCTTGAAATAATGATCTCCCTCCAGATAGTCTGTGAGGAAACGCATTCCACATTCAAAAGTCATAAGGATTGCTCCCATGGGAAGCATATCCAGTTCTGTCTCAGTCAGCGCACCGCCACAGCCTTCAATGAAGCCTTTGACGTAAACTTCATACAGATGAAGATCACAGGACACCTTCGTCAGATCTTTCTCATCCTCTGCTCCGGTACTTGCGCCAAAGCGGATAGAATCACCGAAATCATTTACGGAAAGTCCCGGCATTACAGTATCAAGATCAATCACACAGATGGCTTTTCCCGTTGCATTATCAATCATAATGTTATTCAGCTTGGTATCATTATGCGTAACACGCAACGGCAGCTTTCCCTGATCCTGCATATCGCACAGGACATGTGCCAGTTCTGTGCGGTCCAGCACAAACTGAATCTCTTTTTCCACATCTGCTACTCTGTGGCATACGTCTTTCTCCACAGCAGTTTTAAACTTCTCCAGCCTGTCCACCGTATTATGAAAATTTACGATAGTCTCATGAAGAGTTTCTGCCGGATAGTCTGCAAGCAGCCTCTGGAAATGTCCGAAAGCAACTGCACTCTGGTAAAAATCTTCCTCATCTTTTACCATGTCATAGCATGTGGCATCTTCAATGAACAAATATACTCTCCAGTATTCCCCGTCCTCATCTACATAATAAGGAAGTCCATCCTTTGTCATCACAAGATTCAGAGTCTCTCTCTCCACATCTCCACCGTTTTCCTGGATCTTTTTCTTCAGCCAGGCAGTAACACCGCTGACATTCTCCATCAGTTCCACAGGTTTGGTAAAAATACTCCTGTTCATTTTCTGAAGAATATAATGTTTGCCTGTACCGTAAGTCAGTCGGTAAGTATCATTGATATGTCCGCTTCCATAAGGAACACATTCTGTCAGATTATCTTCCAGAACAAATGCACTGGTGATATTCTTTATCTCCCGGTTAATTTCCACTCAATTATTCCTCCCATAATCTCTGTGGATACAGCCCTCCATCTTTTAAATTCTGAATGGCAGCTACTACCACAGGTTTATCTTCTTTGTAGGTTACACCATACCATTTATCCATAGATTTCAGAACTTTTACAGTTGCTCTCTTCTCACCGAGAAGTTCATCTACTACAAATGGCAGGAAATATTCACATTTCAGCGGGTTTATTTTCAGATTCTCATCCAGGAATTTAGGAAATCTGTCTTTCAGCTCTTTCAGAATGCTTGCTGAAAATCCCCACATATTCATGGATACTGTACTGCCTTCCGGAAGCATAGTCCATGTTTTTCCATCGTCTTCTGTATAAGCTGTGCCGCCGTCATGCTTTTCGATATGGGTACGCTCGTTGATCTTAAGAAGATGTCCTTCTTCATCTGTAACGCACACACCTCTTGCCACATGGCCATTCTCTGTCAAAGTATTTTCCAGTTTATAGCCGACCATCATATATCTGTAAGTATCCGCGGTATCTTCATTCTCTGTCAGGAAATCATATGCCATCTTAAATGCATGGCTTCCATAATAGTCATCTGCATTGATTACAACGAATGGTCCGTCGATTTCATTGATACAGCTTAATACGGCATGTCCGGTTCCCCATGGTTTCACACGTCCTTCCGGTACTTCATAGCCTTCCGGAATATTGTGAAGATCCTGGAAAACATATGATACTTCCAGCTGATTGCTGAGGCGGTCACCGATGGCGCTTCTGAAGTCTGCTTCATTTTCTTTTTTGATAATAAATACTACTTTTTGGAATCCGGCCTGTACTGCATCATAAATGGAGAAATCCATGATGATGTGTCCCTCTTTATCCACCGGATCGATCTGTTTCAGACCGCCGTAACGGCTTCCCATACCTGCTGCCATAACTACTAATACTGGTTTCTTCATAATTTTTTTCCTCTTTTCTTTAAATGTTTTTCGTTACTCTCAGATTACCTGGTAACTTTTTACATTCATCTTATCATACTATGATTTCGAGGTCAAAACGTGTTACATAATACCTTTCACAATCGCAAACGTTACTGTTCACTCCGTTCACAGTAACGTAGCCAAAATTCATTCCAGATTGCCTGCGGCAATGGAATTTTGGCTTGTATGTCTCGGGATTTTGGCATATTCATGCCAAAACACCTCGCGGGATAGTGGTGTGTGAACAGTAACATCGCAAACAATTGTTATTGTCCTGCTGTCCTCTAATATTATCCCTTAATACCACCGGTAACACCACCGATGATCTTCTCAGACAGGAAAATATACAGAATAAATGTCGGCAGGAATACAATGATCACTGCTGCAAACATTCCGGCCCAGTCACCTGTATATTTCATGGAGTTGATCATTCCATAAAGTCCGGGTGCAACAGGTTTCAGCTTATCCGAGCTTGCGAAGATCAGTGACAGGAAATACTCGTTCCAAATATTAATAAAGTTAAAAATTGTTACTGTTACGATTCCTGACTGTGCCATGGGAAACATGATTTTCCAGAAAGTACGCATGGGAGGGCATCCGTCGATTGCTGCCGCTTCCTCATAGGTCCTGGAAATTTCCTCCTTTGTCGGTTTTGACATTTTGTCTTCTTTTTTCTCTCTTTTCGCTCTTTTATTGAATTTCAACAATTATTTCTTTTGGTAGTTCTTATTTTATCATTTTTGCACAAATAGTATTTGCACAAACGTCCATTTCTTTTGTACAAAAATTCATTTTTAACTGGTTTTTCATCTGTTTTTGTTGTATACTTGTACACAACAACCATATTGCAGTTTTCGGACAGGCTAAGGGAGGTGGCAGTAATGGCTTTTGAGAGTATGTATCTGGAAGAAGATATTCATATTGACCGGATTTATACAATCCACTATTTTGAATACAAAAGCGATTTTCACTTTGCAGGAGAACGCCATAATTTCTGGGAATTTCAATGTGTAGATAAGGGAAAGGCAGAAATAGAGACAGATAACGGTATCTACCATCTGACAAGCGGACAGCTCATCTTTCACAGACCAAATGAATTTCATAACCTTATTGCCATAGGAAATACCGCTCCTAATATTGTGGTAGTTTCTTTTGAATGCGATTCTCCATGTATGAAATTCTTTGAGAAAAAATTGCTGAAACTTTCTGATTCTGAGAGAAATCTCATGGGAATGCTGATTGCCGAGGCACGCCGCTGTATCAAAACCCCTCTGGATGATCCTTATACAGAAAAGATGGAAAAGAAAGAAGATTTTTTGTTTGGTTCTCAGCAGCTTATCCGTATTTACCTTGAGCAGATGCTGATCTACATGATCCGGAGAAATTCTTCTCCTCCCATGACTGTACCTGTCAGCCAATTTGTGAATCTGAAAAATAATTCCGCTGTCTATAAGCGTGTCATTGCTTATATGGAAGACCACATCCGGGAAAATATTACACTCTGCGATCTGTGCCATGACAATATGATCGGACGCTCCCAGCTTCAGAAAATATTTCAGGAACAACATCAGTGCGGCGCCATGGATTTCTTTTCCCGTTTAAAGATTGCCTATGCCAGACAGCTGATCCGCGAAAACCAGATGAACTTTACGCAGATTTCGGAATTTCTGGGATACTCTTCCATCCATTACTTTTCCAGACAGTTTAAAAAAATTTCCGGAATGACACCCACAGAATATATCACATCAATAAAGGCGCTCTCAGAACGAGAGCGCCAGTAATACCAGACCAATATTTTCATAATGTTGAACAGCCTTTTTCTTATTTCATATTGCTGAGATTCTCTATAAATTCATCCGATGTTTCTTCTAATCTTGTAAGCTTCAGAAGTTCGCTTTGTATCTGTTCTTTATAATCCGGATCTGCCTCCAGACCTGCAGCCCACATGTACGGCTTTGACATCTCTTTCATATACGGTACTGCATCTGCCAGCACTTCCGGCCATTGTGTATTGTCCGTATCTGCCGGGATGGAATTAACCGCATCTGTCATTTTCATATCTGTTTCCCCGGTACAGATGGAATATGCAAAGTCAAAAGCTTCCTGCTTCATCTGCGAATCCTTTGTGACTCCAAATCCCTGTGCTCCCACCATAACACCTTCTGTGCCGTCTGTTCCGGCCTTTACTGCAGGCCATGGAAAAAATCCCCAGGAATCATCAGATTCTGTAGCTTCTGTCACTTCATTCGGAACCCAGGAGCCTTGCAGCACCATGACTGCCTCGCCATCTCCCACTTCATCCTGACCTTCCGGATGCTGTGCCGGTGCACTCTGACTCATATATCCCGCAAAAAACAAAATTCTGATATCATCTGCCGCCTCTTTTGCCTGTGGAATCTGTGACCAGGTACAGTTACGGATCAGCTGCTGCACTTTCTCCTGTCCAAGATATCTGGCAAGCTGATATCCATACAGAAGATTCACATACTCTTCATCGCAGGTCATGGCACTAAGGCCACTGTCACTGTTTTTAATCTTACGGCATACTCTGATCAGTTTCTCCCAGGTATCCGGGATATCCTGTTCTGTAAGTCCAGCCTCTTCCCATAAATCCTTATTATACCAGACGCCTGTGATATAAGGCTGATACGGCATTGCAAGCAGTTCTCCATTTCCCCAGTTCTTCACCTGCTCCAACAGTACCGGCATAATATGCTTCTCATAATCCACAGTATCTGCCATTCCTTTTAATTCTGCCAGATAATCCCTGTGTTCCTGAGCCATCCTCTGATAATCATCATCAAAAAGGTCAATCTGTTCTCCGGCATCCAGGGCAGGTTCTATCAGAGACCGGATTCCTCTGCCCTTCCACTGAATCTCTACAGAAATACCTGTTGCTTCTTCATAAGCTTCTGCTGCTTCTCTGATCACATCTGCCTGTGGTTCATCTTCTTCCCACATGGACCAGTATACAATACTCTGTTCCGGAATTTCTGTGATTTCATCTGATGCTGATACAGTAACCGCTCCTGTTGCGAACAGCATTGACAAACAGCTCATACCCGCTGCAATGCTTCTCCATTTTTCCATACTGAAAATACCCTCCATTGTACCTGCTTTTACATGGATAACTGTCTGATTTTATTTTCTCCAATAATCACTTGTCTGTCAATCCCCAAAATTTATACATTTCTAACAACCATGTCGGATACTGTCCACTCTCTTTTCAACACCAGACAAAATCATCCGCTTCACTACACCGAATAACTGCTTCACAGGAGCTTTACTTAGTCTGATCAAACAGGATTTCCATCTTCGTTCCCTTACCCGGCTCACTGTCCAGAAGAATCTTCGCATGATGCAAAACTGCGCCATGTTTTACAATGGAAAGCCCCAGACCTGTACCTCCGGTTTCACGTGAATGGCTCTTGTCCACTCTGTAAAAACGCTCGAAGATTCTCTGCTGTTCGCTCTCCGGAATACCTATTCCGTTATCTTCCACACGAAAATACGGTTTCCCATTGAGTTTTCCCACAAAAACCTTTACATCTCCACCATCCGGGGTATAGCGGATAGCATTATCTGTAATATTGTAGAACATTTCATATAGTACATGGCGTACTCCCTGCATCTGTGCAGATTCGCCTGTATATTCCAGATTAATCTTTTTCTTTGCTGCCCTGTTCTGCAGATTGTTAATCACATCTTCCCCAAGCTCTCCGATGTCAACCTGTTCAAACATAGTTTCTCCGTTCTTCTCATCCAGTCTGGAAAGCTGAATGATATCTGCAACCAGATTTGATAAACGCTCGGACTCATGAAAAATCCTGCCGGAAAAATCCTGCATCTTGTCCGGCGGTACCATTCCATTCATCATAAGCTCAGCATATCCGGAAATGGACATTAACGGCGTTTTTAATTCATGAGAAACATTTGCGGTAAATTCTTTTCTTGCACTCTCTGCGTTCTTCAGATCTTCCAGTTGTTTTTTGATCTGCCGGTTCTGCTGATCCAGCCGAAACAGCAACGGCCTCAGTTCTTCATAGCAGACATTGTCCAGCGGCTTTTCCAGATTAATCTGATTGATCGGTTCGATGAGCTTTTGCGTCTGGTTCTGTACCAGAAAAAACTCGATCACAAAGATCACACATACCAGTCCTCCAAGCAGTAGAAAACTGGATAACATAGTCATCAAAAGACTGTCTGTGGTCCTGGCTACACGAAGAACCTGATCATCTTTTAATTTTATTGCATAATAGAAAGTCTGTTTTGACAGAGTATCAGAGTATCTGACCATTTCACCGAATCCCTTTTTCTCAGCTTCAATAAACTCTGGTCTGTCGCTGTGATTTTCCATTTCAGAAGGATTCTCAATGCTGTCAAACAACACATCACCGTCTTTTCCCAGAAGAGTGATACGGCTGCTGGTGGCATCCCCTATCTTATCTGTAAGAAAGTCCTGACCATCTTCTTCCAGACCTGTTTTAATGTATGCAGCTTCGTCCCTGACACCCTGTTTCATATAAATATCATATCTGTTATACATGACAGTTCCTGCTGCCAGGAATGTAAGTATTACGGATAAAATAATAAGTAAACTGGTGTGACTGAATATTTTATGCTTCATTTTTCCACTCCTGTTTTCGTCGGTTTTATCTGTTATGCGCCGATCCTGTATCCTACACCCCGGACCGTTTCGATCAGATTTCCTGCCTCTCCAAGTTTCTGACGCAGGGTTCTCACATGGACATCCACAGTTCTGGTTTCACCGTCAAAGTCATATCCCCATACATGGCAGAGGATCTGATTTCTTGTCATAACAAGTCCTTTATTCTCCAGCAGATACTGAAGAAGTTCAAATTCTTTTCGGGTAAGATCGACCTTTTCTTCCCGGTAATGCACCTCATGACGTCCTACATTCAGATAAAGCTCGTCGTAATGCAGTTCCTTGTCTTCATTCTGACGGGCACTTCGTCTGAGAACTGCTTTTACTCTGGCAACAAATTCCATCATACCAAAAGGCTTGGTAATATAATCATCAGCTCCGCCTTCCAGACCTTTTACTTTGTCAAATTCCGCTTCTTTTGCAGTAACCATAATTACCGGTACATCCTTTACAGACGGCATACTTTTCAGCTGTTCCAGAATGGTATAGCCATCATCTCCCGGAAGCATGATATCCAGCAGGATCAGCTCCGGTATCTCTTCTTTCAGCGCTTTCATCAGTTCATTGCCATTGCCAAAACCTCTGGCTTTAAATCCTGTTGTTTCCAGTGTATAAATAAGAAGCTCCCTGATATTCCGCTCATCTTCTACACAATAGATCATTCTGCTTTGCCTCCCCTTTATTTATCAGATGCTTTGTCGTCACAAGTGTATTTCTTTTTTCAGTATACTTATTTTTTTATCCCTGTACAAGTAGATATCCGGCATCTGCTTCATTTCTTTAAAGCAAAAATCCGGCCATTTTCCCTGAAATATCTCTCAGATACTTCAGAGTGCCCGGATTTCCTGATTATGCGGATAACATCATCCGTTACTGTTCACTTCGTTCTCAGTAACGTTGCCAAAATTCATTCCAAATTGCCTGCGGCAATGGAATTTTGTCATCTACCTGTTTATTTTTATGAAAGCTGATATTTGATTCGTGCGTCTTCCAGTTCATGATAAAATGTTTCGTCCGGATGGCTCTTGACGATATTCAGATGACTGTGAGTATCATACAGATCTTCATTCACCTGCGTCACACAGACTCCAATATTGGAACAATGGTCTGCCACACGTTCCAGACAGGTTGTAATGTCCGAAAGGATAAATCCCATCTCTATTGTACATTCACCGTTTCTCAGTCTCTGTACATGACGACGTTTTACTTCTTTGGAAAGTTCATCAATCACTTCTTCCAGTGGTTCAATTTTCTCCGCAAGCTTCATATCCTGTTTGTCAAAAACTTCATATGCCGTATTTACGATATCTTCTACTGCCTGTCCCAGCACTTCCAGATCTTTCTTTGCATTTTCGGAAAATTTCAGTCCTTTTTCATAAAGCTCCTGTGCTGATTCCATAATATTTACAGCATGGTCGGAAATACGTTCAAAATCCCCGATACAGTGAAGCATAATGGAAAGGCTGTGACTGTCTGCTTCTGAGATATCTTTGTGGCTCAGCTTCACCAGATAAGTTCCCAGTTCATCTTCATAGCGGTCAACCTTGGATTCCATGTTTTCCACACGTTCTACGCCTTCTTCACTGTATTTATCCACCAGACTCAGTGCTGTAAACAGTGCATTGTGGGATTCTTCTGCCATTTTTCTTGCTGCATTGCGGCTCTGCTCCACTGCAAATGCCGGTTTCTCCAGGAAACGAGGCTCCAGGATCATAAACTCTCTGTCCTCTGCTGAAACAACAACATCCTCTTTTTGTCCCGGATTGTAAGACAGGCAAGTTTCTCCAGTCCCTTTGCAAAAGGAAGGAGAATGATCGTTGCAGTAACATTAAATACACTGTGGATAACAGCAATTCCTGCCGGTGTTGCCGCCTGATGGAAGAAAGAAAATCCAACAACTGCATTTATAAGATAGAAAACAGTCATAAAGATAACTGTACCGATCAGGTTGAAATACAGATGTACTGCAGCTGCACGTTTTGCATTCTTCTTAGCTCCGATTGCAGAAAGGATTGCAGTAATACAGGTTCCGATGTTCTGTCCCATAATGATCGGGATTGCTGCACTGAACGGTACTGCACCTGTAAGACACAGAGCCTGCAGAATACCTACGGATGCAGAAGAGGACTGGATCACTGCAGTAAGAAGGGCACCTGCTATAACACCTAACAACGGATTTGAGAATTTAAGTAACAGGTTTGTAAATTCCGGCACTTCTGCAAGGGGTTTTACAGCAGAACTCATCATATCCATACCGTACATCAGGATTGCAAAACCAATAAAAATACTTCCGATATCTTTCTTCTTTGAATCATTGATAAACAAAATAAAAATCACACCAATGATCGCAAGCATAGGGGAAAATGATGTTGGTTTAAACATCTGAATGATAAAATTATCACTCTGTATTCCTGTCAGGCTTAAGATCCAGGAGGTGATCGTAGTACCGATATTGGCACCCATGATCACTCCTACTGCCTGTGATAATTTCATGATCCCTGAATTTACAAAACCTACTACCATAACAGTCGTAGCTGAAGATGACTGGATCACTGCTGTTACTCCTGCTCCCAAAAGCACTGCTTTTATCGGATTTGAAGTAAGATTTTCAAGAATCTTCTCCAGCTTTCCGCCGGAAACCTTCGCAAGTCCATCTCCCATTGCATTCATACCATACAAAAATAATGCAAGGCCTCCGATCAATGTTAATATACTGAATAAATCCATGATTATTCTCCTTTTCCCTTTTCATAAGTATATGGTTATTTAACTTGCTTCTCATCATAACCATGCTTTGTAAAATCATCCCCATGAGAATGTTAAATCCATGTAAAATTTCCAGTCATCATATTCATTCTGTATAAGGTTCCCATAAATCCATACGTATTTTTGATATAAAAATAAAAAGAACCATTGCAAGAGATATGACACTAACCGGTGTTCATCTCTTACAATAGTTCTTTTATCAATCTGGATCCTGTATTTCGACAGTATTATTATCAGAATCCGCGGATTTCTTCATCTTCGGAACCGGTCTTATCAATAGAACGGATTTCCAGGAAGTAACTGTAGTTATCATTTACCTTTACTTCCACTCTGTCTCCAACCTTATGACCTTTTAATGCCATACCAATGGGAGATTCAATGCTGATGCGGTTTTCCATGGAGTTTCCTCTTATGGAAGTTACCAGTTTATATTTCTCAATCTCATCGTCTTCCTCGAAATATACCTCTACAATATCGTCCATTCCAACTTCATCGTCTTTGGAATCATCAGAAACAATGGTCGCTGTTTTCAGCATATTCTCAAGATAACGGATACGGCTTTCATTCTGATTCTTATGCTTCTTAGCCGCATAATACTCAAAATTCTCACTCAGATCCCCCTGGGCTCTGGCTTCCTTTACAGCTTCTATTGCCTCTTTTCGTACAACCAGCTTGCGGTGGTCGATCTCCTGCTGAATTTTCTCAACATCCTTCTGTGTAAGCTTTTCTCTCATGACTGCATCTCCCTTTTACTGTTTTTCAAGTCGTTTCTCTTTCATATATTGTGCCATCTCATCAGAAATATTGTCAATCAGATAATTCTTACTGCTCTGACGTTTCTCATGCCATTGCTGGCGGATCTGATTTTCTGTAGCTTTTATTTCATCCCGAAGACCTCTGGCAGACATACGGTGGGCACCCTGTCCCATGATGATGATCTGCTCCAGTCCATCGGATGTTGCTACCGTTACCTGATTTTCCCGGCCAATCTTATGAACCGTTTTCTCAATGTATTGATCCGCTGTCTCAGCTTCTTTGGTGTAGACTACATGGATGTTATGATAAGTGATCACTTCCTCTGCATGGCCTTCTATCTTATAAGCGTCAAATACAAGAATTAACGTACATTTCTTAAAGCCCTGATAGTTGCTCAGGATATCCATCAGTTTTGTCTGGGCTGCATGGAGATTTGCATCTGCCAGTTCTTTTAAATCTTCCCAGGCATAGATGATGTTGTAACCATCTACAAGGAGATATTCTTTTTCTTTCTTCTTAGCAGAAGAACTGTTGCGGTAATAGCTTCCGCTGTCGGATTTTGAAGAAAATGTTCTCTTAAACTGTGGTTCTTTGTAACGCTTGACTGGCCCGAATGTGCGCTCGAAAATAGCTTTCAGTTCTTCCTCATCCTCATAACTTCCTACGCCGGCATTCTTTGGCGGGCAATAACCTGCGTCTCCCTGATTCCTTCCATTCCTGTTTTCTTCTGTGCTTTCTCCACCATCCGGTATGGTACCACCCAGCTCAGACTCGTCAACCCCTTCCAGGTGCATATAATCCTCTACTTCATACCATGGCACCACAAATCCGGCTCCATGAGCACAGAATACAGAACCTGTTGGATTGTCCAGATCACGTTCGGAATCATATCCAAACTCCTCTACAATCTCATCCTGATTCTGACATGGGGCATAGCCTTTCAGCGAACAGAATAATCTGCCACGTCCCTTTGTATAGGAAGTTACCTGTATCTGATAATCTCGCATCATTGATACAGGTGCACTCCCCTTCAACACCATCATGTCATCCTCATCTGCTTCCGGCTGCTGGAAGGTTCCATTCATTTTCTGAATGTCAGTCATAGCACGCCCGATCATATCTCCCGGAATCTCAAGTCTGAACTCATAATATGGCTCAAGCAGAACGCTCTTTGCTTTCTTTAATCCCTGACGCACAGCCCTGTACGTCGCCTGCCGGAAATCACCTCCCTCTGTGTGCTTCAGATGGGCGCGTCCTGTTATCAGTGTGATCTGCATATCTGTGATTGGAGAACCGGTCAGTACTCCCGGATGCTCCCGTTCTTCCAGATGAGTCAGGATCAGTCGCTGCCAGTTACGGTCCAGCACATCCTCACTGCATGCAGTAAAAAACTGCAGACCGCTTCCCGGTTCTCCGGGTTCCAGAAGCAAGTGTACTTCTGCATAATGACGCAGCGGTTCAAAATGGCCTACACCTTCTACCGGCTCTGCGATTGTTTCTTTATATACGATATTTCCTGTGCCAAACTCTACTGCTACGTGGAAACGCTCCCAGATCAGATGCTTTAATATCTCAATCTGAACCTCACCCATCAGCATGGCATGGATTTCTCCAAGCTGTTCGTTCCATACAATGTGAAGTTCCGGTTCCTCCTCTTCCAGCTCTTTGAGTTTCTTAAGCATCTGGTGAACATCACAGTCCTCAGGAAGCAGAATTCTGTAATTTAATACAGGTTCCAGAACCGGCATCTCAGATTCCCGTTCAATCCCAAATCCCTGTCCCGGATGTGTCTGGGAAAGGCCGGTCACTGCACAGATAGTTCCTGCAGGAGCTTCCTTTGCAAGCTCAAATTTCGCACCGGAATAGATACGGATCTGATCCGCTTTCTCTGTATCTGTGAGAAGTTCCTTTACCTTCAATGTTCCACCGGTGATTTTCATATAGCTTAAACGATTGCCCTGATCGTCTCTGGCAATCTTGAATACTTTTGCCCCGAACTCAGATGGATATGTCGGTGTCTCGCAGTATTTTTCCAAACCATGGAGAAATTCTTCTACACCTGTCATTTTTAGCGCAGAGCCAAAGAAACATGGAAAAAGTTTTCGCTCTTTGATTACTTTTCGGATATCTGATGTTGATATTTTCTCTGTTTCCAGGTATTTTTCAAGCAGTTCCTCATCGCAGACAGAAACATCTTCCAGAAACTGAGAATGCAGAGCTGATATTTCATCTTCTGCTTTCTCCGCTGTTTCGTCAATACTATTTTCCATTCCACTTGTGTTTTCCCAGGTGAAATCAATGCAATTATCACTTAATCGCTTCTTTAATTCTGCCAAAAGTTTCTCTTTATCAGTTCCGTCCTGATCCATTTTATTGATAAACAGGAACGTCGGGATCTGGTATCTTGCCAGAAGTCTCCATAAGGTCATGGTATGTCCCTGCACACCATCCGCTCCATTGATTACAAGGATGGCATAATCCAGAACCTGCAGTGTTCTCTCCATCTCCGCCGAAAAATCCACATGCCCCGGCGTATCCAGCAAAGTTATCCCCCTGTTCCCCAGTTTAAACTCCGCCTGCTTGGAAAAAATCGTGATTCCGCGCTCCCTCTCCAGGTTATAAATGTCCAAATAAGCATCCTTATGATCCACCCGCCCCAGCTTACGAATCTTTCCCGTTAAATATAAAATCCCCTCCGACAACGTAGTCTTACCTGCATCTACATGGGCCAACAGACCAGCACATATATGTTTTTTCGTTTTTTCAGGCTTCTGTTCGCCCATAAAAACGCCTCCCTTCTGATGGCATAATATTGAATTATACCACAAAAGGAGGCGTTGGTCGAGATGCTGTTGCACTCGGTTCAATATAAACTTATCGCATAGGAAGTTTAGGATAGATGTGAATGCTAACTTCTCCACCTGGTGTACGGTAAGCAGTGATCCGTTCCATAACAATCTTCCATAAACGATTCTTTTCTTCAACAGAAAGCTGTGGATAGCTGTCGAGAATGTGCTGTGTTGTCGGAATTATTTCTTTCTCTACATCATGAATATCTTTTTGAGCCCCCTGTTTTTTCAGCAACTCATTTTCAGCTGCCTGAACTTTATGTATTTCTCTGGTTAAGGTATCATTTCGCTTTGTAAACATTTCTATTGTATAAATACCCTTCTCCAGATATTCACATATCTTATCCTGCTGTAACTGAAGCTCTGTAAGTTGCTCTCTTACAATACTCAATGCCGTCTCCGTAGAGTCCGTTTGTGCTACCTTATCTTCCTTTATTTTAATAGTGTACTCACCCCACCATTGAGACATGGCTTTCACCACTTCTGCTTCAAGAAAATCACATTTTATAGTCCGACAATTACATCCACGAGTTGGACATCTGTACCATGGAGAAGTGTTTTGGGTCTTCGCCGGAACATTCCGCTTCATTACTGCTCCACACTTTTCACAAAAAAGAATTGTTGCAAATGGATTCATAAGTTTTTTATCCTTATGAACTGATGCGTGATTACGACTGCTCTGAACTGCTTTTACTCGATCCCACTGTTCCTGATCTATAATTGGCTCATGTAATCCTTCATACAACTCATAGTCTTTACTGGTAACTCTTTTCTTAGTAAGCATCCCGTCTTTAACTACTCGCTTTGTAGGTTCATGTTTCCAGCGGATCATTCCCAAATAAACTTCATTATTTAAGATATTTGTGATGGATGTTTGCCCCCATGTACCAGTTAGAGATGGAATGTTCATTTGATTCAGTTCATGGGCAATCGTATTGTAGCCAATTCCTTGTTTCCCATACATATCAAAAATCATCCGCACCACTTTTGCTTCTTCGGTTCAATTCGCAGGCTATTCCCTTTCATACCAACCAGTTTATAGGCACGGTATCCATACGGAGCTACTGAACCAAGAAATTTGCCCTCAGAAGCTGATTGATTTCTTCCGCGAACCAAGCGCTTTGTGATGGTTTTCAATTCGTACCGGCTGAACATAAACTTCATATCAGTAAACTGTTCATCCGATTCATTCTGAAGATCATAGATCTTGGACGGTGTGATAATTTTACAATTATTCGTTTGAAGTACCTGCATGATATAACCGGATTCCAAGGATGACCCTCTGGAAAGACGCTCAATATCAATACAAATAACTCCTGCATACATTCCAGTATTGACCAGTTCCAGCAAACGAAGCATCTTAGGTCTGGACGACAAGGATTCTCCCGAAACTACTTCTTCCAAGACATCAACAACATTTAATCGTCTTTCCTTACAAAAAGACTCTAAAATGCGTCGATGTCTGTTCAAAGTTTCTTCAACAGAAATTTCGTCAAAATCTGTATCCATTCTGGATTTCCTCAAATACATCAAATACCGTTCCATTATCACACCTCCTTCCCGCGGGTTATTCTGTTACCATTTTACTCAACACTTTTCCTTTTCGCAAAGATACGGATTAATGTTTCCACATCCTTGCTTATGAGAAAGAAGCTTGCTATGCTTTAAGATTCACTTAATTTCTCTGCCTTCGTACTGCGATAGGAATTAGAAATAAGCTCACCTATCTTCAATAAAATTTGTGAGATTTCTGCTGCTTCAATATCAATACAATAATCGTCATGGATACAGATAACAGCATCTTTCTCACTTACAGCTGTCATAATCATATATCCTCCATATATATCCAAAAAACAGCCATACTGGTTATTGATGAGGTGCTATCTATACACGCTCTCTCCCAATATGGCTGTTGACTAATTTACTTATTACTTATTTTACTCGTCACATTTGCCACGCAACCCTGACGATGGGAACATAACAGGTCTCCGCTGGCGCGGTTGTCATAACTCCGCAGCGTCGTTTTTACTCGTGCGCCGCAGGGTTCCCCCCAAGTCTTTAGGAGGCCGTGAGGAAGTATCTTTAAGCCCCCGTGCAGTCCTCGCGGCGGATCTGCCACCATCCGCTTTGTGGAATCGTAGATTGCTCCGAAACAGCTCTGTTCATCACCTCCCTGGCTGCTCCATCTTCGCGGCGTTCCACACTCGCTCGTACACGGGTTATGTACCTGTTATGCTGTCTATGAAATTGTCAAAGTGCTGTTGAAGGGGGAAAACTTGTCCTTCTTATTAACTCTGACAAAAAGAGCAAAAAACGAGCGCACCAAACGAATCTTTTTCAAAAATACTTTGCCAGCTGCTTCAGACCACGCCGGATGCTGTCACGGACACGGCTTGGGTCTACATCCTCCGCTACTGCTATCTCGCTCACACGCATACCCAGGTAATACCGGGCATAGATCCGCTTGGCCTGCTTCTCCGGCAGAGCCATCACTGCGGCGTAGAGCTGCTCCCGCAGCTGCTTTTCCTCCAGGAGCATTTCCGGCGTCTGGGGCTTCATCAGGATCGCATTTTCAATGCCGTTATCACAGTCCAGAGAGTAATGCGCTTTATAGCGATACATCCTCCGGTCATAAGCAGCTTCTGCACGCTCAGCGGCACGGATCGTCTCCAGCACATCTTCTGTTACTTCTACAAAATGATCGTTTTTATAAACATCGGGATATAAGTCCCTAAGATTGACTTTCTTCATTATGTACCTCCATTTCGATTCACGGGCGATTGACGAGTGAATCGAAAGGAGGCGGGGATCGGCAGCGACATACTTCGGACGCCTTCCCGAAAAATCGAAAGCAAAAAACGCCAACTCCCCGTAATGGGAAATTGGCGCGACAAAAATACCTACTATTCTGCTGATTTAGATGGAACGATAATACTGATAGATAGTCATACTCCCCCGGAGGAGGGGCAAGACTTTTTTTAGCTGGTGTAACTCATGGCTATTGTGAATGACGAAAATTGACATGGCGGCATCCTCCTATGTGCCGCCGTACCAGATTGCAGGGTGTAGGGTCGTCGTTCATTTTAGATAGACGAAAGGAAACGGCGGCTCTGATTTTTTCAAAGCCACCGTTGCAAAGTGCATAACAATATAGTCGCTGTACGATGGCTTTTTTTCTTTTGCCATCGTGCGGCAACTTTTTCACTTTTCTTTTATTTTAACAGGCAATCCTCACAGAAATGTCACGGGCATACGCCATTTCGACAAAATAACAAGCTGAAATCTCACCAATCTGTGAGATTTCAATTTTTTTGAGGAAAGCCGAGAGGAAATGCCTCCTCCCGGCTTTCAATAGGTTTATGATTATTTATTGTAGCAATCTCTGCCGTTACTCCGAAGTCCTCAGCCGTTCCACCACAGTTCCCTTGTTAAAGAAGTGGAGAACAATCAGCGGAATGACCGCAGCCAGCAGCAGATAAAGCACCACCAATGACCAGAACAGGAACCAATGTAATGTTCAGGGTAAAGAACCACATGGAGGGGCCATTTAATGCGCTCTTTAGCACCGTGACTGCCAGGACCGCTGCGGCTGCTCCGCCAATAATGTCTGCGCCGGCGGCATAATAGATGCCCTCATAGACCATCAGGCGGCGAAGCTGCTTGCCGGTCATACCGATGCTTTGCATGGTAGCGAACTCATGGCGGCGGGTGATGATGTTGGTAATAATCATGTTGGTAAAGTTGATCAGTCCCGCAAAGGCCATGATGCAGCCAATCAAACCGCCGATAACCAGAATCATGCTGCGGACCGAATCAAGTTGCTCTTTCAACAGCTTGGTGGAAGTATAGGCAACCGAAGTATTTTCGCTCACATAGCTGCTCAAGAATTCTTCCATCTGCGGCTGCAAGGCTTTCCTCCACATTGAATCCATAAGTCAGAAGCGTGGGAGCGTCATAGATTTCCTTAAATACAGTGTCCGGCAGATATACAAAAGGAGCATCAGCGGCGATGTGTGCCTGAGCGGTGGTGCCTGTCGGCGTTTCGGTTTCCGTTCCCACGAGGATCGCTTTTTGCAAGGATAGTGCTGGTTTTGACCAGTTCCCCATCCTTGTAGAAGGAAATGCTCTCTCCAACCTGTAACTGATCGGTCAGCGGAGTGTTCCTTGGTTCCTCTGTCAGTTTGTCCATGGGACAGCCAATAATGACATATTCTCCGGTAGCCATTTTCTGCGTTAAGGTTTCGGCATCTTTTTCGCCTTCAAAAATACGCATATCCGCCCAGAAATTTTCGGAGGCTCCCATTACATTACCAAAATAGCGCCCTTTCGGTATCAGAACTTGGTGTACAGGCTATATCCCTGATAGCTTTGATTTACGACGCCTTCTTCCTCATGGAATAGCTCTATACCGCTTAAATCTTCAAACCCATAGTCAACCAGCACATTTCTATCGTCTTTTGTATTTCGGTAAAGATAGCGTTCATCCTCAACTCCGGGCTGTCCGGCAATCAGATCCACCGCCTGCTGTGAGAGCGTATCTTCATGGTGCTGAACGCTTTCCATTACATTAAATGCGGCGGAGTTATAGACATTAAAATCTGTTCTGGTGACACGGTTTACCCACTTTTCTTCATCAAGGCTTTGCGTCACAATGATGATAGAGTTAAACAGGACGATGCACAGAAGCAGGGAAATAATGATGAACGCTGAACGCCGACGATTGCGCCCCAGATTGGAAAAGGCCATACGGGACAGCTTTACTCCATTGGTACGCTTGGCACTTCTCTTTTTATAGGCGTTCTGCTCAGTGTAGCGGATCGCCTCCAGAGGAGAAATCTTTGCCGCCTTTTTTGCAGGCTTCCGGGTGCTGATAAACACGGTCAAAATTGTAAAGAGAGCAGCGATAACAAAGATCAGAGGCGAGGTCGATACGGATGTACCCACCATAGAGTATTCAAGGTTAATGATCTCTGTCACGATAGGAAGCAGCACCCAGCCGGCAAAAAAACCGGCGATCAGACCGATGGGTAGCCCAATCAGCGTGAGCCAGATTGCCTGACGGTTCACAATGCCCTTGATCTGGCGTGTGGAAGTGCCAATCGTCCGCAGCAGGCCGTATTGACGAACATCCTGCATCACGGAAATATCAAAGATATTGTAGATCAGCAGGTATCCGCACACGACAAACATCAGGATAAATACAACGGCGAACACGATGGACTCTGATGAAGTTAGTCCCTTGGACATTTGGTTTTCGGAGGCGAGAATGAAATTGTCTGCGCCCATATCCTCTGGATTGCCGCCAATGGAGTAAACGAACTCATTCAACTGCTGCTGAACATTTGCTTTATTCTTCAGCACGACATCGGAAAAAGTAACGCCGAACATTTCATGGTCTACCGCATAAGTGTTCTGAACCACATCGGGATTTTCTTTTATAAACTGCTCTGAAACAGTCGCAACGCTCACAGAGTCATTGCTTGCTTCCCACCAGCCGGAAAGCACCATATCGTAATGATAAGTTTTCCCCCGCAGTTCAAATTCTAACGGAACCTCTGCGCCGATCTCAGGTTCTACACCCAGCGCCTTCAGCGCCAAATCCGTAGTGGCGATCTCATTCGCTTTCTCCGGTGCAGCTCCGTGGGTAGGCACACAGAAGGTCAGTTCCTGCTGCACACTATCTTCATAATTGATTTCAATGGAATGGCTGGAAGTGTTGCTTGCATAGCCAATGATACGCCGGTGTCCTGCCTGGTCCACAAAATCGCTGTTTACAAGCTGCTCGTACTGTTTCTCCGTCATATACCCCAAAGTGCCATCCGCCTTGCTGCCTTTCTGCATTTGCAGAGAGAGTTGGATGGAGGACGCCATATTGAACGCCAGGGAAGTGATAGAGGTAAACAGGAAAGCAGTCAGGATAATTGCCAGCAGTGCAGCCAGATTGCGTACCTTATTCTTCTTGAAATAGCGTTTGGATAGCTTGGTAATTACTTTGGAATTATTGTTGCCAAATAGAATGTCATTCATAGTCCCGCCCCCCTTTACTGCACGATCTTACCATCCTCGATCCGAATAATGCGGTCGGCAAGCTGGGCGATCTCACTGTTATGGGTAATCATTACGAGGGTCTGGTGGAATTTCTGGCTGGTAGTTTTCAGAAGCCCCAGCACATCGGCGCTGGTCTTGCTGTCCAGGTTGCCGGTGGGTTCATCAGCCAAGACAATAGCGGGCTTTGACACCAAGGCGCGGGCAATGGCTACGCGCTGCTGCTGGCCGCCGGAGAGGTTATTGGGCATATTGTTCAGCTTATCCTCAAGCCCCAGCATCTGCACTACTTCGTTCATAAACTTCTTGTCTACCTTGTTTCCGTCCAGCTCCACAGGCAACACAATATTTTCAAAGACATTCAGCACCGGTACCAGATTGTAGTTCTGGAAGATAAAGCCGATCTTTCTTCTGCGGAAAACGGTCAGTTCCTCGTCTTTGAGTTTGGACAGCTCCTTGCCATCCACGACCACCTGGCCGGAGGTGGGCACATCCAATCCGCCGATCATGTTCAGCAGCGTGGATTTACCACTGCCGGAGGTTCCTACGATAGCTACAAATTCTCCTTTTTCAATAGAGAGGGTCACACCATCCAAGGCTCTGGTAATGTTCGGCTCTGCACCATAATATTTTTTCAGTTCAGTCGTTTGCAAAATGCTCATAGAGAACACCATCCTTTCTTTTTGATAAACCCATTGTAACGACCAAACCTCACAGAAATGTCACGAGCCACAAAAAATTTCCGCTAAATTCAGCCCCAAATGTCACGAATCTGTGACATTTCAATTTTCGGGGTGTGCTTACTCTACTTTCGGAGCAGGAAAACAGAAAAGGTTGAGCCTTTCCCAACCTCAGACGCTACCCGGATATAACCGCCCTGCAAGGTCACAATCTCACGGGCCAGATACAGACCGATTCCAATACCGTCCACATCATGCACCACATCTTCCCGATAAAACCGCTTGAAAATCGTCCCCTGGTGCTGCTCTGAAATGCCGATGCCGGTATCGGCAATGTCGATCTTCACATACATTTTCCAGCCTTCCACCGACACACGGATCTGCCCGCCTGCCGGGGTGTATTTCACAGCATTATCCAGAATGTTGAACAGGGCTTCGCTTGTCCATTTTCTATCATGGCGTGCATCCAAATGCTCCGGGCATTCCACCTGCACATCTATTTGTTTCTTTTCGGCATTGAGCAAAATCCCGCCTAGGGCAGCGGCAAGGGTATCGTAAACCGGTTGCTGTCTCTGCTCCAGCGAAATGACTCCCGTTTCCAGTCGGGAGGTTTTAATCATGGCTTGCATGAGGAAGCCCAGCTTATCAAGCTGGCTGGCCTGGGCTGTCAGAAATTCCTTTTG
>ENA-OQDL01000474-OQDL01000474.1-human-gut-metagenome-genome-assembly--contig:-NODE-474-length-25710-cov-6.632217_pt1 | contig 25710 bp, 25 predicted proteins | sample MGYA00242782_ERZ504609 | MGnify/ENA primary metagenome ERZ504609 (study PRJEB26092, sample SAMD00036320) | human gut metagenome | host: Homo sapiens | study: EMG produced TPA metagenomics assembly of... | reverse complement strand
AGAAAAAACCGTGGGGCACACGGGGATAGCTCGCTTATGCTTGACACAGTGGTGTCATCGAACGAGAACCGACGGTTCGCTTTTTGCGAAAGGAAGCCCCCGCCTCTGTAGGCGGGGGAGGATGTCACCCCAGTTTGTGGTATCAAGTCCCGTGAACTCTTTTACAGGTTCACTGCATGTAATATATGCCCGGACATAGCAAGGTACATCTCCTGTATTTTTTGCTCTGACTTTTTTTACTACTGATCCGCTGGAGGGAACCGGTGTCGGTGTCGGAAAATCCTCATCCGGAATAATGGTGTTATTCCCGGTTCTGATAATGTTTACTACTTCATCATGGTCCGTCTGGTAAGCGGAAGATCCCGATATTGCGGTAGCTACTGCAAGAAAACCGCAGCAGCACATTCCGGCAATGGACAGCATTCGTTTTTCTTTTTTTTCAGCTGTTTTCCCTTTTTTTCAGAACAGTCCGGATGGCTTTCCGGACTGTTATTTAAAGTATTCTTATGATAAAGTGTTGTTTCCATCCTGTTCCGGCTCAACCTGAACATCATCTGAGGTATTTACTTTGTTTTCATCTGATGCTGCATTTCCGTTTCCATCAACGGTTGTAACCTCATTATTTCCGCTTTCGTCAGACTGCGGAGTCGTGATCTGTCCTGCCTGGCCCTGGTTCTGCAGTTCATATTTTTTCCATGCGGAAGCTGCTTTCTGTGGAATCGTGGTTCCTTCTCCGGTGTTGAGTTCCTGGATTGCATAGTAATGTACCGGCACATTCAGATCTTTTCCATCCAGCTGTCCCTCTACAATATTGGCAGCTGTCAGGCTTGTAAAGATCGGATCTGTTGTTTTTCCCGGTACAAGTATTTCGTTATAGCTGTAGGTGTAAACCATATTATCTCCTACACGTTTGTTGTACATCAGAGTCCATTTCTTAGAAACATTGTTCATGGAGAACAGCTCTGTATCTTTCGCAACGCCTCCATTCAAACGGTTACCTGCAGCATTAACAGTAATCACCTTTGCAATCGGGATAGAAACATCCAGATATACATAAGCATCATTTTTTCCAACATTTTCGATCTGCGGGTCTTTTTTGATTACCTGGGTCGGAACAATATTGTTGGTTTTTCCATCATTATCCGGTGTGTAGTTCGGCTCATGGCCAACGATGTCTACTTTACCTACAGAAAATTTGTTGGTTACAGAATCATGATCTGTCAGATATGCCATGGATGATCCAACGGCCAGTGCGCCGCATAGTGCTGCTGCTGTAAAAAATGCTGCTACTTTTTTCTTTGTCATAATCGTAATTCTCCTTTTTTTCTTTTTGTTTTTTTTACCTGTTCCCGTTCCTTTGGTTCAGGTCTTTTCTCCGGAAAACAGAAAACCAGAAGCATAAACAGCGCCAGAAAACCTACGGTTAAAAAACATGTGGTTTTTAGCCCACATAAATCCGTATCCAAGATGTGGAATGCAGAACAGGTATGTTCCACGTATATTTTCTGCCGGAATGGTTCCGGAATCCGGATCTGTGTTTGCATCCCCTTTTGTCTGGTATCCCTCTTCTGTTTTTGACAGAATCCGGTGAGTCACCAGATCCCCGTGCCTCTCAAACGTAGCAATATTTCCTGGACGTACATCCCTCTTCGATGAATCCACAACTGCCACTGATCCTGTGGGAATCACAGGTTCCATAGAACCTGACAGAATCACATAACCCCTTAAATCACGGCACTGATAACAGGTAATACCAAGCACCATACAAACCAGAATCCATAGGAATGCGTGTATTACTTTTGTTTTCATTTTTCCTCTCTCTCCTTTTTTACTTTTTGTTGCCACTTCTTCCGGGCAACGGCGTCACCCCCTAAAAATGGGCATAAAAAATGCACCAGCCCATGAAAACCATGTTCTGATGCATGAAAGCCCATATTCCTTTTTTTGTGTCAATCATTGACACGAGCAATTGAAGGATTTTTTTGTCCTACCTGCTGTCCCTTCTGTTTTCCTTCTTTTGCAAGTATAACATAGCATACCTTTTGATGACGTGCAATATGACATTTTTTCGAAAAACATGACATTTTCTCAAAAGATATGACATTTCTCAAAAAGATGACATTTTTATCGTCTAAAACCACAGATTTTTTTATAAAAAAGGTAACGTCTCTGAAATATCGCTTCATAAACGTTACCTTCACTTCTTAGCAAAAACAACAAGTCCAGACAGAATATTCTATTTTTCAACAAAAAGGGATACACAAAACTCTGCGCATCCCCCGTACTGCTTGACTTTTTTCGTCCGGCAGCTTATAATCAAATCAGAAGCAATCAAGGATATACCAGTGTCGGTGGTTGCCTTTCTGAAATAATCTAAATTATTACAAAGAGCAACAAGAGACATAGGCTATCCCCTATTTGCGGTAGGGAATAGCCTTCTTGCTACTTGCGGTGGTTGTCTATGTAAACTGACGACTCCCACGGGCAAGCCCGTGGGGTTCTTACTACCAAGTTTAGCTTGTAATCGTACATCATTCTCAGACTTTGGAATACAAGTGTAAGTCTATTTGAGTAAGGACTTTTATTGCCGGGCAGTCCTACGACCACATTGACGGCAAATTTCTATCTTTTGATAAGGAAGTATCGTCAATCTCCCTAACGTATTTCATTTATGCTGTTTTTATTCCGCTATTTAAAATTTTAATCTGATTCGCCTGAATCCATTCAATTAAGGCTTTTTCCCTCTTGTAATGTTTTTCAAATTCTGTTCTACATTTTGTTTTATTTATCTCTTCTATTTTATCATCGTAACAGTATAGTAAAAATGAGGAATACCAGTCTCGCTGTACCAATGTTCCATCCGCTAAATGATACATTCTATCCGACAACTTCTTTTTGACATAAGCATCCGCGGTATGGTCATATTGACTTGCTCTATAATTGCTCGCCACTTCTATATATCTGCCACCAGACACTTCAAATTTCTTTTCTATTGTCGTTTGAAATCCACCAGGGCATCGATTCTTTATTGATTTACCGAAACGCTTTTTCTTGTTAAACTTACCTTTATTGTTTTTCGTAGTCTCTTTCGCTCGTTTCATAAGTTTACTGGCATTTTTAGGCTCTGTAATCAACACATCTCCAAGGCTTCTTAGATAGTTGGCATCTTCATTTATCGCAAGCTGTCTGTTTCTTGCATTAATACGGCATAATTCTGCGTGTTTCGCTTTCAGTCTTTTATAATGATTCGAGTATTTCCAAATCTTTCGACCTTTTTTAATCGTACCATCCTTATTATAATTCTGTGGATTGGTCGCTCGTCTGCTTCTATCCATTGCACGATAATAAATTCTTTCTAATCGCTCGGATTTTTGAATACTGTTCCCTCTTTCGGATAAGTTTTTAAGACCAACCTCCGTATCCGATGTATAAGCAACGGTCTGCGTTCCAATATCCGCACCAATGATACCTTTTCCAAATTTATGCCTTGGATTCCCAAATCTGTCATATTTCGGTTTTGCTTTCCCCTCAATCGTTAAGTGCAAATACACTCTGTATTTCCTACGAATCAACTTTGGTACAAGCGTAGCATAGCAGGGTCTGTAAGTATTGATACAATACGCTTTCTCTGCAAATATCTGGATTGCTTTCTTATCTATTATTTCAGGTTCAGCAAGGTAATCCAAAACAGCGTGAATTTCATCCGATTGAAATCTATCTTTCAGTTGTATTCCAAACGTAGATTTACCAAATTTAAATTGCAATTGATTCTCTTTCACAGAAATTGGAATCCCACGATTCCTTTGTTTGGCTCGAATACAGGGCAACACTCCATATTTAGAAAAGTGGAGTGTCTTACCATTTGCATATAAGCACTTTTTCTATCCCTCTCCAAACATCTTCGGCTTTTGTAAGTGCAAATATAGCATCAATTCCATATTTTTTACCGATTGGTATCATAGATGTTCTACAATCATCCCATGTAACATGATATTTCTTTTGCATTTCATTCAGCTGACTGGCAAGTACTTTTCGTTTCTTTTTCTCTTCTGTAGCACCATAAAGTTTCCGTACTTTCCGATACCTTTTCGTACGGATAAGCTGGTCGTAATTCTTTCTCATAAGACCAACCAGTTCATTTCCTGCTTTTCGAATCTTATCAGAAAGAGCTACCACCTTTTGTATATCAGAAAAAGACATATCGGTTTCTACGACCAGGATATGTCTGTCAGAATGTTTATGAAATTGTCTTAGGCTTTTCTATATTCCTTCTCATTCATGACTTTTCTGTTCCTCTATATACTGCATTACTGTTGCTTCACTTATCTGTCCCACTGTAGATATAAAATATCCCCTCGACCATAAAACACCACATCTTGCATAAAACCGTTTCAGTGTTGGATATGCCTTAAATAATTCAATCGCACTTTTACTTTTGAGTGTTCTAACCACATCGCAGGGAGCGACTGTTTGTGGCACATCTACAAAAATATGGATATGGTCCGGCATTACTTCAAGTGCTTTAATTCTATATCCGTAATCCTCGCATATTTTTTGTAGTATCTGTTTGAGAGTAATATCTGCTTTCCCATGTAATACAGAAAATCTAAATTTTGGACACCAGATAATATGATACTGTATCAGATACTTGCAATGCGAAGCACTATGATAGGGTTTCCTGCTCATCATTCTGTTCTCCTAACTGATACTTTTCCTGAATTCCTCGACGCATTAAATCAAGGAATGTAATTGTTTTCCCTTCCTCAACAGAATAGATACGAGCAATATTTTCCAGTTCTTTTTCCACTCCATAGGAATTGAAATGTTAATTTGTACATTGTTTGATTTCGGTCTTCCCATGCACTTAACCTCCTTTTTATCTATGCATATATTATACATCTATTCTATGCAAAAACCAAGTAAAAAATATGTTGCTTTCATCCCACAGGCAAGCCTATGGGTTTTCGCCACTAATTTATAACGCCGCAAAAACAACAAGTAAAAGTGTCAACACTTCCATTGTATTCATTGGCATTGCCCCCTTTCTGTTTCCAGAAAGGACAACCATCAGACTATCCCTATCACGTTCTGATCTGATTAGATTCAGTATAGCATATCATCGACTATTTTACTACCTCTTCGACATACAAATCCCCTCTCGTAATTCGTCTACGAGAGGGGATTCTTTTTTATCGGATAAAGTAGTTTGTGATCAAGTTGTAATCATCTTCTGTCATGCCAAGAACCGAGTCCATTCCAACATTATCTGTTTCCCACGTTCCCAGTTGATCGGTTTTATGATTTCCAAATGAAAAGATAGCCGAAAAGTTAATATAATTTTTACCTGCGTAGGCTTTTGGTTGGCTGTACATAACCGCTATAAAACCATGCGAATTATAATCATCCATTTGGTTTGCCTTATGCCCTGGTGAAGACATCCAAAGATTGAAAATCTGCTGTGCGAGATCATCTGTGTCTGTAAAAAGTAAATCTCCACCACAACCATTCTGACCACCAGAATGTAATGCCATATTATCCGGTGTACCATATCCAGGTTCAGTAATAGACTTCATCATATGATAACCCGCCACTGCAATACTCCTTGAACGCGGTACCATATCATCCCAGATCATGGCTGCATGTCCTTCTTTTACACGTTCTTCATTTACCAGGTCGAAAATCTTTCTGGAAACTTCCTGATCGTAAACAGTCATTCCAAGAGCCTCTTCATTGGTATATGGGATATTAATTTTTACTTCTACGTATCTTCCAACAACACCTCCGTCTGGCTTAGATCCCATTGCATCAGCTGAGATAATAACTTTTCGCATACCATTTTTTTTATGAACGGTTACAAGTCCATTTTCATCTACGCTTGCTACTTCTGGATCATCCGAAGTCCATTTTACCGCTTTGTTGGTTGCATTTTCCGGATATACGGTTGCGGCCAGCTGCAGTGTCTGTCCAACTTCAGTTAATTCCAGATTACTGTTCGGTGTAATTGTTACGCTTGTTGCATAAACGGTTTCTGCTGGTGTCTCTGTTGGCTTCGGTGTCTCTGTCGGCTTTGGCGTTTCCGTCGGTTTTGGTGTCTCCGTCGGTTTTGGTGTCTCCGTTGGTTTTGGTGTCTCCGTTGGTTTCGGTGTCTCTGTTGGTTTCGGTGTCTCCGTTGGTTTCGGTGTCTCCGTCGGTTTCGGTGTCTCCGTTGGTTTCGGTGTCTCCGTCGGTTTCGGTGTCTCTGTTGGTTTCGGGTCCGGCTTTGTGGTCAACACACCATCTTTTCCATAATAGTTCCCATTTACCGTCTGATCCGTTACCATCTTGCAATTTGATCCAAAATAATAGGTCTTTCCGGAAATCTTCATCTGCATATCCTTGCAGGCTCCGCCCCAGCTCCGGATATAGTATTTTGCTCCGTTCTCCTCTTTCCAGCATCCGGAAAGCATAATTCCATTTCCGTCTACAAAATACAGGTTATCTTTGTATGTAAAGCTTGTGTTCACTGCCATGGTGCTGTCTGCCTGGAACCAGTACCATTTTCCGCCGGTTTTCAGCCACTCATTCTGATATGCTGCACCGTTATCATGCAGGTAATATTTTTTTCCCGTTCCAGGTCTGCCAGCAGTTTTTTATAAGCTCCGCCCCAGCTGCAGAAGAAATAGGTTTTTTCCCCCCGTCCGTGAAAGATTCATTTGCTTTCATAGTTCCGTCTGCGTTCAGATAGTAACGGTTATTGTCCCAGGTCTGCCAACCCGTTGCAATTTTTCCATCTTTTGCCAGTTTCCACTGTCCATCCATCACGATCCACTGCATGTTGGTTACTTCTGCAGCACTATTGAAGGTATACGAACGTCCATTGATCTTTGCAGACCGGCTTTTATAGGCTCCACCCCAGCTGCAGAGATAGCGGATTTTTCCGGTATCATCCAGTCTCCACTCATTGGAGCGCATACTTCCATCACTATTCATGTAGTATTTATTTCCATCCCAGGTCTGCCAGCCCGTTGCAATTTTTCCGTCTTTCACCAGATACCATTTTCCGCCTTTTACAACCCACTGAGAACCCTGTACCTTACTGTCTGCACCGAATGTATAACTTCTGCCGTTGATTCTTGCCTTGCAGTTCAGGTAAGCACCACCCCAGCTGCGGAAGTAGTAAACCGATCCATCCGTATCAATCATCCACTCATTGGCTTTCATGGTTCCGTCTGCATTCAGATAATATTTTTTTCCATCCCAGGTCTGCCAGCCGGTCTGTTTTACACCGTCTTTGTAAAAATACCAGGTTCCGGACTCCTGCGTCCATCCGGTTTTTCCAGCTGCCTGTACTGTCTGGGCAGAAACGGTTGGGAACATATTTGTTGCGGCCGGTGTGCCTACTGCCAGGCTCAGGCCAAGAAGTACCATTGCGATTCTTTTTCTCATACTTTTTTCCTCCGTCCGTGTCAAACATTGACACCGATTTTTCTGTTTGAATTCCGTGTCAACGTTTGACACGGGATTCCTTGTTTTGTTATTTCACTTTTTATTCCGGAATTTCTTCCAGAAGTTCCCCGGTATAATCTTCCCGTTTTCCGAGTTTTACGGCATCGTCCAGTTCGGACTGTTCCATGCATACACTTCCGATCGGGTGGATTCCTGGATCACAAAGAATCAGATACAGATTTCCCTGGTAATCTTCCGCTACATCACCATCCTGCCGGTAGCCAACAAACTCATGCTCAATCGGTATTTCTTCCGGATGCTCCAGATAGAATGGATCAAGCTCTCCCCAGTCCAGTGTGGAAAAATTGAAGTCCGGAAAACGTTCTGCTATTACTTTTTCTGCATTTTTTCGAAACTCTTTCATGTCCATATGGTTTCTCCCCATTTTTCATTTTTTGGAATCATATTATCATATTACCTTTCCAATTCCGTAATTACAAGAGTCTTTTGCTATTTTTCATATTGCATTTTTATTACATTCTAATCACCCCTCTGTTTTATCTGCATTTGTTGTTATTGTAATATGGCTTCCGCTGCTGAATGTGGCTTCCATAGATGCCTTTAATGCGTTCAGGATTTCATCTGCACTTTTTGTTCCCCCGTAGAAGCCCGTATTGGCCGTTTCCTGCGATTTTTCTGCATCGTACCGTAAAATGATCGTAAGTCCTGTTCCAGCCGTTGCAGCGTCCGAAAACGAGCTTGAAAGGGTTGTCCTGGATGTACAGGAAACGGTAAGTGTTCCACTCAGGAACTTACAGCCGGAAAACAGGTTCCCGCTATCCGTACAGGAAGATGGGATTTCACCGGTTATGGATTCCAGTGCGGTACATCCGAAAAAACTGCTGTTCATTTTCTGTGCAGCTGATGGGATATGCACTTCTTTCAGGTTGACGCAGCCATTGCAGATATTCGAGAGTTCCTTCGCACTGTCCGGAATCTGGACAGATGCCAGGGCCACACAGCCGTAATACATAGAATCCATGTTCTCCAGCTGCATACAGGCTGTTGTATCGGCTCCATCGATCAGCGCCGTATCACCGTAAAATGCTTTTTTTGCCTGTTTTATATTCCCTGGAAGTTCCATGGCCTTTTCCAGTGCAATACACCCTTCTGCGCAGGATGTAATATCTTCCAGCCGGACCGCACCAGACATATCCGGCATACTGGTCATCGCTGTGGCATTTTTGAATGTTTCCACCATGCTTCTCACTGTGTCCGGAATGCGGCACAATGTTTCCAGGTATTCGTCATTTCCTGTAAACCAGTAGTCCATGCTTTCCACTTCTGCCTCCGGATCAATCCAGGTCAGCCGTTTAACAGAATCTTTCTTCCATGGCGCAGAATCTGATTTGAAATTCCGGACGCTTCCTTTTCCGGATATTTCTAGATCCCCGTTGGAATACAGGATAGCCTCCACATCATCTGGATTTTCTCTGCCGATTTTATACCTAACACTTTCATCACGGTCAATAAGCACTGTTATCTCTGCCTTGATATCCGGATATGCCTTGGAGGAAACCTCTACGGTAACACTGTGGCCATGTGCCGGCACTTTAGTCGGTGACACGCTGTATGTATCTGCATCCAGAAGCTGTTTCTTTTTCCCGGATATTCCGTATACGCGGAAATTTTTTTCTGAAAGCCTACTTCCGGCAGCATAGCTTTTCTCTGCAGCTTCCACCTTGATCGTTTCCGGTTTTTCCGGTGCAGCTTCTTTTCGAAATTTTGGCAGTACCAAAAATACGACTCCAACAAGAATCAGCAAAATAACAGCAATCAACGCTATGATCCACAAGCTGCTTTTCTTTTTCTGCCTTTTTTTCTCTGGCTGTTTTTTTGATACGGCCATTTTTACTCTTTTTTCTTTTCCGTATTGTGCAGGCACTTCAGGATATAACAGATATGATCTTTATCCAGCTTCAGGAACATGCTTTTTACAATCGGAACAGGACGTTCCTTTCCTCCAATCCGAATTGTTCCTGCATCCGGCGGCAGCATTAGGGTTTCTACAATCAGCTCGATCAGTTCATCCACTTCCTGCTTGTTATAGATCGGCGGGTAGTTCTCGTAATCAATATTTTTCCGAATCAGTTCCCGGTAGGCAGATATCCGATCCATCATATCCATCCCACCTCTTTTTGTTCCCCGCTTTATATTATGATGTTAGGGTCAAAACCATAAATAACTTTGTCCTCTATTTCTATAGCACCTTGAAAAATTCATATTTTGTAGTGTAATACCGGATTTCTTCGGATATACGCTGGTATTCCCTTCCTTGATTTTATACAAGTACCGGATTTTGAGCGTAATGTCCTAAACCCTTCACATAGTTGAAGAGTTTTCTGAAATTCAATGCTACTATCTTGGAACCGAAAAAGAACTTGCCCCGCTGTTTCCCACGATGTATCTTTTCCAAGTGGTAATTCTTGCGTATATTCGATGGAACAGTTTCCACTCCATTACGCAGCCTTGCATAATTTTTGAATTCTTTGCTATTCATGTTCCGTTGGATTTTCGCACGTTCATGCGCTGCTTTGGATGTTACTATTTTTGCAACCTTCTTAAAGATCTTCGATTTGCATTGATCCTGCTACGGACAGTTGGCACACTGCTCATGCAGAGAGGAAACGGCACACTGATTGCTTGGTTTCATATAAGAACAGCTTTTCGGTGCATGGCCGGCTGGACATCGGAGGACTTTTGTTCCCTCTTCGTTGAATTCAAAATCAGCAAGGATATCCGGAGCCGGTTTCCCCGTCAGACTTGTGGTAATCAGTTCTACGTTTTTATGAGCTGCAAGTTGTGTGTTTTCTGTTCCACTATATGCTCCATCCGTGACTATAACAGTCCGTTCTTCCTGGTTATCCATCTGCGCAAGGTGCTCCTGGATAAACTGACTGTCACTATGGTTGTTTTGCTCATACTGGTACTCTGTTACAACAGAACCATCGGCTCCAACGGATTCTTCAAGATTAGCAGCATATCCTCGATGCTCTTTTCCTGCTTTATTCCGGAATGTCGCTTCAGGGTCAGAAGGATTCTGCAGCATGGTTGATTTCATGCCGCCGTCTTCTTTCGTGCGGAGTCTTCGGTTTTCATTTTCAACAATGGTCTGTTCTGACAGGCATCTGACAAACAGATCATACTCTGTTGAATCATTGTAATCAGACTCACACAGGGCAAGAAGTTTATCCGCATCCGTTAAGAGCTGCTTCATGCGCTCATCTGCATCGGTACTGCGCTGATGATAAATCACTCTGTTAAAATCGTTAGGATCGATATAATGTTTTAAATCGTCAGACAGAGCGGAACCATTGATTTTATTCACATACATCACCAGCTTTGCAATGCAGGTGTATATCAGTTCCATTCGGCTGAGCCTGCGGACGTTGGATTCGATCATCATGGAATCCATACGCCTGACTTTACCGCTGATTCCCACCAGTTTTGCAATGGAAGCACTTAAATCTTTCACACAATCATGATAAAGATCCTTGTTGTGAAGTGTTTCATAATCATAGCACCTCTTGGGGAAACGGCTTAAGGTCTTGTCACTCAAAGACTGTTCTTCAAAACTTGTTGTGTGCAGTGCGTACTGAATTCGAAAATCCAGCATAAGATTTTCGACCATCTCGTCATCGGAATAATCAAAAAGCTCTTTGATAATGAGCGCACCAACAATCACGTTGACCGGAGTATTCGGTCTGGATGCCTTATCGCTGTATAAGACAGAAAAACGCTTTTCATCAATGGCAGGAAATATTTCATCGGCAAAGACTTTTGCCCAGGATTTTTCCAATGCTTTTTGTTCTCTGGCAGTTAATCCAGAAAAACTATCTGTAAATGACATTTGCTGGTAAGTATTTTCTTTGAATGACATAGAGATTGCCTTCTTTCCTACTAAGATATCTCTATTATACAGCAAGTAAACCATTTAGGCTTGTATTTACTACAAAATATATGAACTTTTCAAGGTACTATAGAGGGGCTTTTGACCCCAACATCATAGTTTTAAAATAATATAAAGCAAACGGATAAAAATATTTTCTCCGTCATAAACTTCAAAAAGAGAGGGAAAAACTTATGATTTTTTATTTTACCGGAACTGGTAATTCGCTTTGGGCTGCAAAAGAAATTGGAAAAGAGCTGAATCAGCCTGTTGAGAATATTATAAAACAGAAAGCAATTTTTTCTGCAAAAACGATATAATCGGTTTTGTCTTTCCTACCTACATGAGCGATCTGCCATGGATTGTAAAAGAATTTTTATTGAAGTTAACGGTCAATCCTGACTGCTATACTTTTGTCGTCATGACTTCTAACAATGGAAAAAGCGGAAATTCTTTTGTCAGCCTAAGTCAGGCACTTTCCCGCAGCGGTGCAAACCTGTCGGCTGTCTTTGATCTGCAGATGCCAGGCAACTGTTTAATCAGCTCAGAGCAGGAAAATCTGGAACGACTGAAAAAAGCACCGGAACGGTTAAAATCTATCATATCTTTTATAAAAGAACAAAAAACAAACTTTACATCTGACGGAAGTCTGCCAAAAGAAGATTTTGTTACTGCATCGTATTTTTATGGAGGACATTCCTGTGCAGCCTGTTATGCCTGTCTTCACTGGTGTCCCAAGAATGCTACCCTGCTTAAAGTTCCATTTTTGAAACATCGTCCGCAGTATCATCATCCAGATGTAACGCTGGCGGAAATCAAAGAATAAGTCTGTAAACGGCGCCCCGGTCCTGCATCCAAATGATCTGCAGGGCCGGGGCGCTTTGCAATTTATGTGCGTGTAAGATGTTGGCTTTTTATTTTCGCTCCGTCTCGCATACGATGATATGTTTGCTCTTCTCATACCCGGGAACTTTCCGGTCCGTGATAAAAATCGGTTTTTCAAAGTCTGCGAAGGTAACGGAACTGATGCTGTTAAATTTGCTTGCGTCACAGAGGACGTAGCACTGGCGGCACTGCTCCATGGCGGTCTTTTTGATTACTGCTTCATTGACATCCGGCGTTGTGCAGCCGCTTCTTCTTGTGACACCGTTGGTGCCGAAAAAGCCTTTGGTGAAGTGGTATTCCTGAATCGTGCGGATTGCCTGGTTTCCGACGACGGCTTCTGTGGAGCTTTTGAGCTCGCCGCCTACCAGAATGACCTTAAACCCGCGTGATGCCAGCCGCCGTGCGTGGTCAACGGCGTTTGTCACGAAAACGGCGGAGGTTGCCCGGATGAAATCGATCATATGCGCCGTTGTCGTTCCCGCGTCGAGAAAGACGAAATCGTCCGGCTCGATGAGGGATGCCGCATATTCTGCGATTTTCCGTTTGGCATCGCAGTTCAGCTCATTTTTCTGTGCAACGGTGTACTCGTGTGCCGTCACCTTCTGGCCGGCTTCCACGGCGCCGCCGAATACCTTTTCCAGCTTGCCCTCCTTGTCGAGCGCTGTGATATCGCGGCGTACCGTGGACTCCGATGTATCGAGAAGATCCCGGACTTCCGTCACGGTGATGCTTCCCTTTTCTTTTAACAGTTTCAAAATTATCTCATGTCTCTGCTGTGTTAACATTTCTTTCCTGCCTTATATTCTGCCACGTTTGTTTCCAGAATGATCTTGCGGAGCGGAAGGATGCTTCCCGGAGAAACGGAAAGTTCATCTACGCCCATCGCAAGGAACTCTTTTGTCAGCTCCTGGTCAGCGCCGAGTTCGCCGCAGATACCGGCCCAGATGCCGGCTTTGTGTGCATTCTCCACAACCATCTGAATCATGCGCAGGATCGCCGGGTGATGCGGATCAAAGAACGGATCCAGCTTTGTGTTCTGGCGGTCGATCGCGAGGGTGTACTGACTGAGGTCGTTCGTTCCGATACTGAAGAAATCAACCTCTTTTGCCAGCTCATCGCTGATGATGGCAGCCGCCGGGGTCTCGATCATGATACCCTGCTCTGGATTTCCGTACTCAATGCCCTGCTCAGCGAGAGAAGCTTTTACTTCCTCCACAATCGCTTTGATCTGGCGAACCTCGCCGACACTTGTGATCATTGGATACATAATGGCAATTTTTCCATATGCGCTTGCGCGGAACAGCGCGCGAAGCTGTGTCTTGAAGATCTCCGGCCGCGTCAGGCAGATGCGGATCGCACGGCAGCCAAGTGCCGGGTTCTCCTCTTTTTCCATCTCGAAATAATCGCACTGTTTATCGGCACCGATATCGAGGGTACGGATGATGACGCGTTTTCCCGCCATCGTCTCTGCTGCCTGTTTGTAGATACGGAACTGCTCCTCCTCTGTTGGATAGTGATCCTGCTCAAGATAGATAAACTCGCTTCGGAACAGGCCGATGCCGCCCGCGTCGTTCTGCATGACAGCCGCAAGGTCTTTGATGTTTCCAATATTAGCATACAGCAGAATTTTCTGTCCGTCCAGTGTAATATTTTCTTTTCCCTTTAAGGTGAGGAGCAGTTTTTTCTTTTCCTCCTCCTCGGTGCGACGCTTCTGCATGGCAGCAAGAGTCTCCTCGTCCGGATCAACATAGATGGTTCCATCGGATCCGTCCACGATGCCGAGCTTTCCGTCTACGCTCTCATCCAGCGGAAGCGGTGTTCCGACCAGTGCCGGAATCGCCATGGTTCTTGCAAGGATAGCGGTGTGGGAATTTAAAGAACCGTGTACGGTAACAAAAGAAAGAACTTTGTCCTTATCCATCTGTACCGTCTCAGACGGCGCAAGGTCATCTGCCACGATGATCGCCGGTTCGTCGTTTAAGGATGCGTCGGTGTCGTCTCCGTTTAAGATGGAGATCAGACGCTCGGAAATATCCTTTACGTCTGCCGCGCGCTCTCTCATGTAATCATCGTCCATGGCAGAAAACATCTGCGCAAAGTTGTCGCCTGTCGTTGCAACGGCATACTCAGCGTTGACGCCCTGGCTCTTGATAATATTCTCGACGGACTCGTTGTAGCCGTCGTCCTCCATCATCATCTGATGTACCTCGAAGATCGCTGCATTGGCCTCGCCAACCTCTTTGCATGCTTTTTCATACAGAACGCCAAGCTGTGCGATTCCTTTTGCCTTTGCTTCCTCAAACCGTGCCATCTCCGCATCCGGATTTTCTACTTTCACACGTTTTACCTGACGCTCATTCTTTTTGTATACGCGGATCTTTCCGATCGCAATGCCGGAAAATACGCTTTTTCCCTGATAAATCTGCATAAGTTTTCTCCACCTTTGTTCTCGATATCCGAATTTTCTGTCCAGACAGCCGGAGCGTGTTTAAAAAGGATTTCTTAGTTTCAGAAAGTTTTTCAAACACGCTCCTGCCGATTACTATATTGTAATTCTCCAGAGCCCCATCTCAATTCCGCTTACGCTCCATTTCGATGTGGCTTCTCGCCATATGGAATTCCAGAAAAAAGCACTCATTCATGCAAGCATGATTCGCACTTTTTTCTTCCATTCCGCATGGCTCTGTAGAATTACAAGTTCTCTTTCATGAAATTGCTGATTGCTTCGTATGCAGCATCTTCATCTGCTCCATCGAAGGTCAGGGTAACTTCTTCGCCCTGTTTTACAGCCAGTCCCATGATGCCGAAGATGGCTTTGCAGTTCATGGCTTTTCCGTCTTTTGCGATCTTGATATCACAGGAAAATTCTTTGACTGCTTTTACCAGCATTCCTGCCGGACGAGCGTGGATTCCTTCTGGATCTGTTACAACATACTTAAATTCTTTCATGATTTTTTCCTCCCATAGGATCTTTGATATTTTTATTTTACTTTGTTTTCTGCCTTTTTTCTACTCTTTTATGCAACTTTTTTCTTTAAAACTCCAAGCAGAACTGCGGATACCACTGTTCCGATGACAACTGCCACCAGATAAAGCAGCGCATTTCCCATAACCGGTACAACGAAGATGCCGCCGTGCGGTGCCATTAAGGTACAGCCAAATGCCATGGAGAGCGCACCTGCGAGGCCAGAGCCGATGATGCAGGCCGGAAGAACGTGGATCGGGTCTGCTGCTGCGAATGGAATCGCACCCTCAGTGATGAAGGCGAGTCCCATGATGAAGTTGGTCGGACCGGATTCTCTTTCTTCTTTTGTAAATTTATCTTTGAACAGCAGGGTTGCAAGTGCAATCGCACACGGAGGAACCATACCGCCGATCATAACGGATGCCATAATGTCGTAGTTTCCTGCTGCGATGGCTGCTGTTCCGAATACGTAAGCTGCTTTGTTGAACGGGCCGCCCATGTCGATGGCCATCATGCCGCCGAGGATCATGCCAAGGATCAGCTTGCTGGATCCGCCCATGGAAGCAAGACCATTGTTCAGTACCGTGTTGACGGTTCCCATGATCGGCTCTACAATGAAGAGCATCAGAAGTCCCATCGCAAGGATGCCGACTACCGGGTAAATCAGAACCGGCGCAATCTTTTCGAGTGCTTCCGGAAGTTTCTCACATGCTTTGCGGAGGCCAAGGATAATGTAGCCTGCTGCAAAACCGGCAACGAGTGCTCCAAGGAAACCGGAGGTTCCGCTCGATGCCATCATACCGCCGACAAAACCAAGGGCAAGTGCCGGCCGGTCGCCGATTGCCATGGCGATGTAGCCTGCAAGAACCGGGAGCATGAAGCCGAATGCCACGCCGCCGATCTGTTTGAACATCGCTGCAGCCGGGGTAATCGTACCGAAGTTTGATCTGGCTGCGGCATCAAGGGAGTTCATATCAACAAGAAGTCCGTCGATCAGGAATGCGATTGCGATCAGAATACCGCCGCCGACAACGAACGGAAGCATATGGGAAACACCATTCATCAGCTGGGTGTACAGCTGGTGGCCGATACCGCCGCTGTTCTTCTTCGTGCTTGCTGCGGCTGTCTGCGCATTGCCGCTCTTGTAAACCGGTGCGTTTCCGGACATCGCAAGCTCGATCAGCTCATCTGCTTTGCTGATACCGTCGGATACCTGGCGCTGAATGACTTTCTTTCCGTCGAAACGATCCATCGGAACCTGTGCGTCGGCTGCAACGATGATGCAGTCCGCATCGGCGATTTCCTGTGCAGTCAGCACGTTTTTCGCTCCGCCGGAGCCTCGTGTCTCGACTTTTACGAAGCATCCTTTTGCTTTCGCTGCTTTCTCGATTCCCTCGGCTGCCATGTAAGTGTGGGCAATACCGGTCGGGCAGGAAGTAACGGCGAGAATCTTCACCTGATTTTCTTTTGCTTCCACCGGCTCTGCAAGACGCTCATCTACGCTCTTTTTCTCTTCATCGGCGCGGTCGATAATGGCAAGGAACTCTTCCGGTGTCCTTGCGTTTCGAAGGCTCTTGGTGAACTCTTCATCCATCAGCATCATGGAAAGTTTACTTAAGACATCGAGGTGAACGTTGTCTTTTGTGTTCGGCGCTGCGATGAGGAACAGCAGGGTGACCGGCTCTCCATCGAGAGAATCAAAATCAACGCCGTTCGGGATCACCATGGCTGCAAGGCCCGGTTTGTTTACTGCATCACATTTTCCGTGCGGAATCGCAATTCCCTCTCCGATTCCTGTGGTGCTCTCTTCTTCTCTTGCGTAAACCTGTGCACGGTACGCATCTTCGTCTGTGATCTTTCCGCTTTTGACCATCAGCGCTACGGCTGCATCAAGCGTTTCCTGTTTGCTTTTCGGTGCGGCATCCAGCGCAATACTGCGGATGTCCAGCAACTCTGTGATTCTCATGAGACGTCCTCCCTTTTATTTTGTAATCTGTTCGTAGACAGATGCAATTTCCTCCCGGGTTGCAAGGTTTTCAGAAAAAGCACTTGCACTTCCCGCTGCGATTCCCATATGGAACGCATGGAGGTAATCTTCTTTTTCCATGTAGCCTGCCATGAATCCGGCTACCATCGAGTCTCCTGCGCCGACGCCGTTGATAAGCTTTCCTTTCGGGGCCGGAGCTTCAAAGACCTCACCGGATGCGGCAACGAGAACGGCTCCTTCGCCTGCCATGGAAACCAGAACGTTCTGTGCGCCCTTTTTCTGCAGCTGTTTTGCATACGGAACAACCGACTCTCTTGTCTTTAATTCCACACCGAAAATCTCGCCGAGTTCGTGATTGTTCGGTTTGATGAGGAACGGGTGGTACGGCAGAACCTTCATCAGCAGATCACGGGTCGCGTCTACGACGATGCGGATGCCCTTGCTGTCGAGCATTTCCATAATTTTCTGATAGGCATCATCTGCCATGGATGACGGGATGCTGCCTGCGAGGAAGAGAACGTCGCCCTCGCCGAGTGCGGAAAGCTGTTTCATCAGCTCTTCCACTTTTTTCTCCGGGATTTCGGGTCCCTGTCCGTTGATCTCAGTTCCGTCAATGCTCTTTAATTTGACGTTGATGCGGGAATATCCTTCTTCCAGCCAGATGCAGCCGTTTTTAATTCCCATCTGGTCGAGCCGTCCCGCGATTTCTTTTCCGGTAAAGCCTGCCAGAAATCCGAGCGCTGTGCTCTCAATTCCAAGGTTTCCAAGTACGGTCGATACGTTGATTCCTTTTCCGCCCGGAAGCATCAGCTCGGAGCTTGTGCGGTTGGTAAGGCCGAGCTTGAAGTCTTCCACCGATACAATGTAGTCCAGAGACGGATTGAATGTCACTGTGTAAATCATATTTCCCTCCTGCTTTATTTTGATCGTGTTTGCTTTGATAAGATTATCATATCGTCATATTCATTCAAAATCAATCATTAATATTTCATGAATTTTCCCTTCTCTTTTTATCACATTTGCATAAGTTTAGAGTTTTGTGACGGATTTTCCCGGTTTATCGCCCTGTTTTGACCGACTTTGACTGATCGTCATCTTTTCTTCCCTGTCACGCATTGATCACTTTATTCTCTCCATTTCGGTCATTTTTTATCAGACACTTTCTTTCTGTTCTCATTTTTGTACTTTACTTTTTCCGGATTTGGTACTAAAGTGAAGAGAAATCAAAAAAAGAATTTCCAGAAGAGGTGATTTTATTTGAAACGATACTATATTCTTCACTATTTTGATCCCGCCAATGTGGGCAGTTTTCTGCTTGTCTCACTGCTCGGCCTGATTCTGGTGCTTGCCCTTGTGCTTCTGATTGCAAAATTGCAGATTCAGCGGCAGCTAAAAGAGGAGACAGAGGAAAAAGCGAAAAAAATACGCCGGAAGAAACACCAGCGCAGGCAGTATCAGATTGTGGAAAGCTTTTATGAGCTGGTTTTCTCCGGCACTTCGATTCTTCTCTTCCTCTCCCTCTACTACATTATCGACGAGCGTCTGCCGCAGATTTCGATGTACTGGGAGAAGTATCAGGATGTGGTGCTTCTTGTCTTTATCGTGCTCTCCGTCTTTCTGACAAGCTGGCTCGATGTGGTTCTCGTAAAGCTCACGCATCTTGAGCCGGAGCAGAAAGCATCGGTGCGGCTGATTTCGGTCTTCTATATTGTACTGATTCTCCTGTACATCCGCTTTATCTACGAGGACACGAATTATGACGGGCTGATTCTCTATTTCCTGACGCTGACGGTCGGCCGCTTCCTGTATTTCGACTTTACGGTCAAGAGTTTTCTTGAAACGATGCGGGGCGTGTTGGAAAATCTACCGCTTCTTGTCATCATGAGCGCCTACTCCGGTTTCGTGTGCTGGTATGGGTTCCATGTTGGCTTTCTGCTGAAATCAAATGGCGTCATTTTGAGCACCTTTCTTGCCCATCTGTTTATGGACTGCTCGATCTTTCTGCTCCACAAGACAGGAATTTTAAAGCATGTGATACGAAAAATTTAAAACCGGCATTTTTTTACCAGCCATATATCAAAAGCTCTGCAGATCAGAATTTTGCATTTTCTGTTCTGCAGAGCTTTTCTTATTTAATGTTCTTTTTTACATGCCAAACAGCAGTGCAAAGCCATGTACGACAAAAGCTGCCAGCCAGGCGATCACACACTGGGAAACGACAACACCGGCTGCCCATCTGCCGCCAAGCTCCCGCTTGATGGAAGCGACTGCCGCCACACACGGCGTATAGAGGAGGCAGAAAACCAGAAGGCTTAATGCGGAAACCGGTGTCAGAATTTCGGTCAGCTGCGCGGTCGTGCCGAACAGTACGGAAAGTGTGGAGACGACACTCTCCTTTGCCATAAATCCGGTTAGAAGGGCGGTCGATACTCTCCAGTCTCCAAATCCAAGCGGCCGAAAAACCGGGGCGAGACGGCCGGAGACAACGGCGAGAATGCTGTCCTTGGAGTCCTCCACGACATTGAGATGCGTTCCAAAGGTCTGTAAAAACCAGATCACAATCGTGGCAACAAAAATGACGGTGAATGCCCGCTGCAGGAAGTCTTTTGCCTTATCCCACAAAAGCTGTCCGACATTTTTTGCCCCCGGCATGCGGTAGTTTGGAAGCTCCATGACAAACGGAACGGCTTCCCCCTGGAATAAAGTTCCCTGCATCAGCATCGCCATCAGGACAGCCATGAAGATACCACCGAAATACAGAAGAACCATCACAAGGGCACTGTATTTCGGGAAGAATGCGGCGGTAAAGAACGCGTAAATCGGAAGTTTTGCCGAACAGCTCATAAACGGAGTTAATAGGATCGTCATTTTCCGGTCACGCTCGGAAGGCAGGGTGCGGCTCGCCATGACGCCCGGCACGGTACAGCCAAAACCGACCAGCATCGGCACGATACTGCGGCCGGAGAGGCCGATTTTCCGGAGCAGCTTATCCATCACAAATGCCACGCGCGCCATATAGCCGCTGTCTTCCAGAATGGACAGGAAGAAAAACAGGGTGACGATGATCGGAAGGAAGCTTAAGACACTTCCGACGCCGTTAAAAATACCGTCAATCACAAGGGAATGAAGCACCGGATTGACGCCCCATGCTGTCATGGCGCTGTCCACGAGCTCGGTCAGTTTTCCGATCAGAACCTCCAGCACACTCTGCAGCGATGCTCCGATCACATGGAAGGTCAGGAAAAAGACAGCCGCCATAATCCCGGCAAAACATGGCAGAGCCGTATATTTTCCGGTCAGCACACGGTCAATTTTTGTGCTCCGCACATGCTCGCGGCTCTCTTTTGGTTTTACCACGGTCTCACGGCAGACTTTTTCAATAAAACTAAAACGCATATCCGCAATCGCCGCCGCGCGGTCCAGGCCGCGCTCCGTCTCCATCTGACAGACGATATGCTCGAGCATCTCTTTCTCGTTTTCATCGAGGGCCAGCTGCTCCAGGATCAGCGCATCGCCCTCTGCCAGCTTGCTCGCCGCAAACCGCACCGGAATATCCGCCCTTGCGGCGTGATCCTCGATCAGATGCATGATCGCATGCAACGCACGGTGGACGGCACCGCCGTGGTCATTCGCCTCACAGAAGTCCTTTCTGCCCGGTTTTTCCTGGTATTTGGCCACATGGACAGCATGGGCAACCAGTTCATCGATTCCCTCGTTTTTTGCAGCGGAAATCGGGATAACCGGGATGCCAAGTCTCTCTTCCATCTGGTTCACGAGCACAGAACCGCCGTTTTCGCGTACCTCATCCATCATGTTGAGGGCCAGTACCATCGGAACGTCGAGTTCCATCAGCTGCATCGTCAGATACAGGTTTCGTTCGATATTTGTCGCATCTACAATATTGATGATGCCGCGCGGATGCTCGTTCAGAACGAAATTCCGGGTGACGATCTCTTCGCTTGAATACGGCGACATCGAATAAATGCCGGGAAGATCGGTGACCAGCGTGTTTTTCTGGCCGCGGATTTCACCGTCCTTCCGGTCTACGGTCACGCCGGGGAAGTTTCCGACGTGCTGGTTGGATCCCGTTAATTGGTTGAACAGGGTGGTCTTGCCGCAGTTCTGGTTTCCGGCCAGCGCAAAGGACAACAGCTCTCCTTCCGGCAGCGGATGCTCCTCTGCCTTATTGTGGTACTTTCCGCCCTCTCCAAAGCCGGGATGCGGAATTGCTTTCGCATCCGGCTGCTCTTTTTCTTTTACAGCGTCCCGCATCTCATCAATGGCAATCCGTCCGGCATCGGCGAGGCGGAGTGTCAGTTCATAGCTGTGAATCCGCACTTCCACAGGGTCTCCCATCGGTGCATACTTTACCATCGTCACTTCCGCCCCCGGAATGATTCCCATATCTAGGAAGTGCTGCCGCAGCGCGCCCTCTCCTCCTACCGTGCGGACGGTCGCTGTTTTGCCGATCGGCAGTTCTTTCAGTGTCATATATTTCACTCCTTATTGATTCTCATTATCAATAGTAAGTATATGACACAATTCGACTGCGGTCAAGCAATTGCCATTATTTCTCTTTTTGTTTTTCTTCGAGCTTCTTCTGTACACTCGGAAACAGCTCCAGATCCGTGTGTGGGATTGCCTGGGCCGCTTTCATCATAGAGATGAAAGCGGCGACCTGGCCGAACTGGATGTAGACCATCTCGTCCAGAATGCGGTCAATATCGTCGATGCAGGTCCGATCCAGCAGGATTTTTTCTGCTCCCGCAAGCGACGTATTTCCGGCGCAGATCAGGCGGCTGCGGTCCATATCCGGGTACATGCCGATCGTGATGGCGGATTCCTTTGAAACGTGCTTTCCAAATGCACCAGCCGCGTAAAACCGGTCAATTTCTTCCATGGAAATGCCGGATTCACGCATCATGTACTCAACCATCGTGTAGGCCGCTGACTTTGTACGAAGGAATTCGGCGATATCACTCTGATAGAAGCACAGCCCTTCACTATATTCAACGCACCACTCTCCCGTCTCCGGGTCTTCCTTGATCTTTTCGGACCGCTCCGGCTGCAGGGTACCGAACAGGTTGATCCAGCCATTTAGGAATAATTCCGCGAGCAGATCGATAATGCCGGAACCGCAGATGCCCTTTGGCTTACCCTCTCCGATTACATGGCACTGGATTTTCCCGTCTTCTATTTTTACCGTATCAACAGCGCCTTCTGCAGCTCGCATGCCGGTTTTGACCACGCCGCCCTCGAGCGCCGGACCGGCAGCGCCTGCGCCGCAGAGCAGAAATTCCCGGTTTCCGACGACAAGCTCGCCGTTCGTTCCGATATCAAAAAAAACGCTGATCGTTTCCTTTTTTATAGAGTTCCGTTGCGATCATACCGCTTAATATATCACCGCCCAGGTAATTGGATTTTCCCGGCACGCAGTAGACACATCCCTTCATGGGAAATCCCATCTCTTTCGCCGGAAGGAATCCTACGCGGTCTGCGCGCACGGCGTACGGGGATGAAAAGACGCAGAACGGATCCAGTCCCAGCAGGAAATGGATCATCGTTGTGTTGCCGGATACGACCATTGAGAGAACATCCGACGGCGCAATTCCTGTCTTTTGGCGAAGTTTTTCAAAGAGCAGTGTAAATGTCTCCATCGTACACGCACGGATGTCCTGCAGTACCTCCGGTTTATCCTTACAGGCAAAGATTCTCGTCAGAATATCGGTTCCATAGGCAGTCTGGCGGTTGTATTCGCTCTCCTCGGCAAGCACAGTACCGTCGCTGCAGTTTACCAGGCGCACAACGACGGTCGTACTTCCAAGATCAGCGGCATAGCCGTAATGCTCTGCTGCTGTATCGCCCGCTTCCAGATCAACCACCTGCCAGATGCTTCCATTCCATGCGAGGGAAACCGTTATGTTATAGTCTGCCTCATCGCAGATGGGATACAGTTTCTGCAGCGCTGGAAGGGTAAATGATGCGGTGATTCCTTTCTCTTTTAATGCATCCAGTATCCGCATCTGGCTGGAGCGGGCGTCCTCCTCCGTCGGCGGGACCAACCCCAGATACTGTTTCTGTGTTATTCCTCTATTCATTATTACTTCCTCATTTCCTGATCATTTTTCTGTTTCTTATTGTAGCACTTTTCTCTTTTCCAGAGAACTTATTTTTTTCACATTTTTACTACATTTCCATCACAGATTCCCATTATACTGCAAAGCATAGAAACAAAAAAGGAATCAAACAAAACCGGAAGCCGATTCCGGAACACAGTTTAAAATACAGATACCAGAAAGGAAGCATTTATTATGATGGACTACAGAAACAACTACAATAACGAAAACGAAACCAATAATGAGAACATGATGGCAGCAGAGCAGAACAGCTTCAACGGAAAGAAACCTTCTTCCAAAAACAAAAAAGCTGCTAAGCTTGCAAAAAAAATCGGAGCCATCGCCTTAAGCGCAGTTCTGTTCGGCGGTGTTGCCGGCGGTACCTTCCAGGCAGTCAACCACTTTGCCGGAAGCACGACAGCCACTGCAACAACAACCACTGCACAGCAGACGACTTCCAACAGCAGCCTCTTAAAAGCCGCTGCCACATCCTCAAGCTCCACTTCCACCGGAACGATGGATGTTTCCACGATTGCGAAAAACGCAATGCCGTCGATCGTCTCCATCACAAACCAGTCCGTACAGGAAGTACAGAACTACTTCAGCATGTTCGGTTACGGTGCCCAGACTCCGCAGACCGAGGAGACCACAAGCTGCGGTTCCGGTATCATCATCGGAAAGAATGACACCGAGCTTCTGATCGTCACCAATAACCATGTAGTAGAAGATGCCGATACTCTTTCTGTTAGTTTTGTAAACAATCAGGTCTGCAAGGCAAATATCAAAGGTACCGATGCCGATAACGATCTTGCCGTCATCGCCGTTCCGCTCTCCGAGATCCCGGATGACACGATGAGCAGCATCGCTGTTGCCACGATGGGCGATTCTGATTCCGTTGAGGTCGGCGAGCAGGTCGTTGCGATCGGCAACGCACTCGGCTACGGCCAGTCCGTTACGACCGGTATCATCAGTGCTGCAAACCGTGTGATCGACAGCGATTCCTCTTCTGACGGAAGCTCCGATGGAACAACGGCAGATACTTCTTCCACTGATACAACCGGAAAGACCTACTTACAGACCGATGCAGCCATCAACCCTGGCAACAGCGGCGGCGCTCTTCTGAACATGAACGGAGAGGTCATCGGTATCAACTCCGCAAAACTTGCTTCTACAGAGGTAGAGGGCATGGGCTATGCAATCCCGGTCTCCCGTGTTTCCGATATCATTGAAAATCTGATGAATGAGCAGACCAGAACAAAGGTTGCCGCAGAAGATCAGGGAACGATCGGCATCAAATGCCTCGATGTCAGCAGCCAGATCCAGCAGGCATACAATATGCCGGCCGGCATCTATATCTCCGAAGTAACCTCCGGCGGTGCCGCTGAAAATGCAGGTCTGAAATCCGGATACGTTCTGACCAGCTTTGACGGACATTCCATCACCTCCACCAGCGAGCTGAAATCCCTGCTGCAGTATTACTCTGCCGGCGAAACCGTCGAGGTGGAAGTACAGGTTCCAGACAACGGATCCTATGAGACAAAGACCTTCTCCCTGACCCTCGGAACGAGCATCAGCTCTTCAGATGATCAGCAGAGCGATTCCCAGCAGAATGCGGGTTCATCCCGCTCTGCAGAGGGAGGAAATACCCTGACCTCCGCTACTCCTTCGATCTGACTGCCCGCTCTCCCGTGAAAGAAATCCATAAATAAAAAACATCATAAGCATGAAAGAAAGGCCCCGAAACATAACTCCAATGTTTCGGGGCCTTTCTCCTATTCTCTTAATCCATTTCTTATTTTTCTGCTCCTGCAACTGCCTCGCGGGCTGCTTTCTCTTCCGGATCTTCATCCAGAATGGAGAATGCAATATTGGTTGCATGGTCCGCGACACGCTCGAGTCCGGATACAAGATCGGAGAAGATCATGCCGGCTTCCGGCGTACATTCGTTGCGGGTCAGACGCTCTACATGCTTCTGCTGCAGATCCCGCTCCTCCTGATCAATGGAATTTTCAATATCAATGATCTCCTGCAGGTGCTGCAGATCATTCTTTGCAAACATTTCGATCGACTCATCGAGAATTTTTAATACCATATCCAGCATCTCGGAAAGATCCAGTTCGCCCTGTTTGCTGAAGGTCACATTGTCATTCGTCATCTGCACAGCAGAATCTGCGACATTTTCGGCATGATCACCAATCCGCTCGATATCATTGACCACATGGAACAGCGCACCGATGCGCATAACGTCTGATGTCGGCAGCGATGCCTGATTTAAGTGAACCAGATAGTTCGTAATCTCTTTGTTCAGGAAATTAATATTTTTCCTCGACACGGTAGACCCTCGTCGATTTCTTTCTGATCGCGGGTCACCAGCGTATTCATC
>ENA-OQDL01000473-OQDL01000473.1-human-gut-metagenome-genome-assembly--contig:-NODE-473-length-25718-cov-4.783791_pt1 | contig 25718 bp, 25 predicted proteins | sample MGYA00242782_ERZ504609 | MGnify/ENA primary metagenome ERZ504609 (study PRJEB26092, sample SAMD00036320) | human gut metagenome | host: Homo sapiens | study: EMG produced TPA metagenomics assembly of... | reverse complement strand
GTTGCGTTGTTACGGTGTTTAGTTGCCTCCTCATAAAGTAGATAAAGAGAGTGGTCTATCTTGTACGGATTGTCCTGCGCCTTGGTTGGAAGGAGAGATCCGATAAAGGTGAACAACAAACATATACAGACTGACCATCAGCCGTCTGCCCCTCGTCCACTGACTGGATTGGCTCTCCGCGCTGGACATGACTGACTGACGTTCCTGATCTGACACGCCGTTCATTGTACCGACTCCAGCTGAAATGGCAATCGACAACCAGCAAAACCAGCGAGCGGCCGATCACAATCTGCAATCGACCGCCAGCGGTCAGCGAAATCAACAATTACCTTGCGCCACCGGCACCACCACCGGTCCTGTGGCGTTGACGGGCACCTGTCCGTCCGCTTCCATCTGCGCGGCGATCTCCTGCGCTTTGACCAGCAGCGTTTCCACAATCTGGTCTTCCGGCACGGTTTGAATGACTTTGCCCTTGATGAAAATCTGTCCCTTGCCGTTGCCGGATGCCACACCCAAATCGGCTTCACGGGCCTCGCCCGGACCGTTGACGATGCAGCCCATAACAGCCACGCGAATCGGCGCGGTCACATCCTTTAAACCTTCGGTCACCGCATTGGCCAACTGAATCACATCAACCTGGGAACGACCGCAGCTCGGGCAGGAGATAATGTCGAACTTGCGCGGACGCAATCCCATGTATTCCAGCAGCTTGCACCCGACTTTCACTTCTTCGACGGGCGGTGCCGACAGCGAAACGCGAATCGTGTCTCCAATGCCTTCAGCCAGCAGCGCACCGAATGCCAAACAGCTTTTGATGGTGCCCTGCCATGCCGGTCCAGCTTCGGTGACACCAAGATGCAACGGCCAATCACCCTTGGAAGCGAGCAGACGATACGTTTCCACCATGGTGATCACATCATGATGCTTGACGGAAATCTTGAAATCATGGAAGCCGACGTCTTCGAACATGCGCGCTTCCTTCATGGCGGACGCAACCAGTGCCTCCGGCGTCGGACCGCCATATTTCGCATACAGTTCCTTATCGAGCGAGCCCGCGTTCACGCCGATGCGCAACGAAATGCCCGCGTCCGTGGCGGCTTTGCAAATGGAAGGGCCAACCTCGTCGAATTTGCGGATGTTGCCGGGGTTCACACGCACCGCAGCGCAGCCCGCGTCAATGGCCTGGAACACGTATTTGCTTTGGAAATGAATATCGGCGATGACCGGAATCGGTGATTTCCTACGATTTCCGGCAATGCGTCGGCATCATCCTGGCTTGGCACGGCCACACGCACGATATCGCAGCCGGCCGCGGTCAGTTCCGCGATCTGCTGCAATGTCGCGGGAACATTGGCTGTCAGCGTATTGGTCATGGATTGCACCGAGATTGGCGCTCCCCCACCGACTGGAACGGGACCGACCATAATACGGTGCGATTTGCGGCGCGGATGCAGCGGGCTTTCGCTAATGGCTGCCTCACCGGTTTTGCGGAACGGTTTTTCGATTTCTGGCATACGTCAAATCCTTGCAATAACAAGGCTCCCGACTTAGGGAGCCTTGCGTCACTTACGTTTCGTCTGTTTGTCTTGTTTCGTTTTCCGTTACTTGTTTATCAGGTCGTCGGCTCGACGACGGGCTTCCAGCTCGAGTTGGCTCATTTCCTCCACGGAAGCGAATAGCGGATTGCCGCGCAGTTCCGCATCCATTTCGTCCAACACTTCCTTGACGGTATCGACGATGCCGAGATATGGCAAGCGATGTTCGAGGAAGGCGTGAACGGCCTGTTCGTTGGCAGCATTCAGCACGGCCGTATGCTTTTCGGAAGCTTCCAAGCAATGTCGAGCCAAGCTCACTGCGGGGAATGCCTCATCGTCAAGCGGTTCGAACGTCCACATGGCGGCTTTCGTCCAATCACAGGCCGCTGCGATGTTGCCAAGTCGTTCGGGAGCCGATAGGCCAAGCGCGATCGGCAGACGCATATCAGGCGGTGAAGCCTGTGCGATGGTGGCGCCATCGCGGAATTCCACCATGGAATGCACGATGGATTGCGGGTGCACGGTCACGTCGATACGGCTCGGAGGCACGTCGAACAGACGGCTCGCTTCGATGACTTCAAGCCCCTTGTTCATCAACGTGGACGAGTTGATGGTCACCACCGGACCCATATTCCAAGTAGGGTGGTTCAACGCCTGTTCAGGCGTGATGTCGGTCATCTGCTCGCGTTTCCAACCGCGGAACGGACCTCCGGAAGCGGTGACCACGAGTTTCGACACTTCACCGTGCGTGCCCGAACGCAACGATTGCCAGATGGCGGAATGTTCGGAATCAACCGGATTGATCTGCTGCGCACGAACCTGTGCGTCGAACAGCAGATGACCGCCGGCCACAACGGATTCCTTGTTGGCGAGCGCCAGCTGCGATCCTGCCTGCAGTGCCGCAATCGAAGGTTCAAGGCCGATGGATCCGGTAATGCCGTTCAACACCACGTCGGCACCGGATCCGGCCATGGCGATTACCGCTTCCGGCCCGGCCATGATTTCCACATGGCTTGCGCCGGCTTGGTTTAGCGCATCTTGGAGCGCATGGACCGCGTTTGTGTTGAAGATGGCGACTTTCGAAACGTGAAATTGGACCGCCTGTTGGGCCAGAAGTTCCACGTGGGAGCCGCCTGCCGCAAGTCCGACCACGTTGAAACGGTCGAGATGGCGGGAGATGACGTCAAGTCCTTGGGTGCCGATGGATCCGGTGGATCCCAGAATGACTACGGTTGAGGTTTGCATGGGTTATGCGTGTGCTCCGTATTTGTTTTGGATTATTCGTGTGAACGCGAAAACAGGCTGACGGTCACGTCAGCCTGTTCAGTGCGATTGCCTATTCAAAAGAGGGGAACGACAGGTCGGGAATATCGACATCCAGATTGCTGTTGGATGCTTCGAACATCGGATTGGTTGCCGGCTTGGTTTCGTTCTTCTTCTCTTCCTCTGCCGGTTTCGCCGGTTCAACGGGAGTTGCCGTTGTCGAGTGATCTGCGGAGGTTGCTGGTTCCAGCATGAAGGAGGGTGGGACGGTCGGCAAGGTTCCGAGATTAATCGAGTCGGTATTGACCTGCGGAAGGTTCGGCGTCGACAGGCTTGGCATGCGCGGGGTGAACGTGTCTTCGACCGGATCGGGAGCGTCGATGTTCTGGGCCATCTGCGCCAAGGCAGCCAACGAAGAATCGGGAGCGATGGTGATGCCGTGAGATTCTTCCGGCTGATGCGCGACCGAAGTGTCTGGAATCACAGGAGCCGCAGGCGCGGCCGGAGCGTCATAGCTCGGCGCGCCATCATCAGAAAGCGGATTGAACGCTTCGGTTTCCGTTCCTGCGGAAGATGGCTCCTCGGCAACCGTATTGGACGCTGTGAACAGGTGTGCCAACGACTGTTCCGGAGCCGCTGGAGCAACCGGAGCGGCCTGAGGTTCCGGCGTTACAGGAGCTGCCGGAGTTACCGGAGCCGACGGGGTGCTGATGGTTGGCTGGAACACAGGCGGAACCACGGGAGCATACGTCGGCGCAGCGGTTTGAGTGGCCGGAATGCTCACCGGGGACGTTGCAGGCGTGGTGAAAATCTCACGTTCCGCCTTATTCAAAGCGTCGAAGGAGTCAGTGCTGTTTTGAACCTGAGCGGGCTGCGCAATAGGTTCTGCGGAAACGGCTGGAACGGCGAATAACGGCGAGACCACCTGCGTCTCTTGGGATGCCAGACTGGTTGCGGACGGATTGGCTGCGGCCATCGCGCTTTCGGAGGGCTCGCCCACGAAGTCGGCCACACGAGCATAGGATTCGAGTCTGGTCAGCAGCTGCACGCATTCGTTCAGGTAATAATCCACCTGACGCTCGTCATAGCCACGCTTGCCCTTGCGCTGGGTGAAGATCACATTCGCCACGGTCTGGGAGTTCAGATCGACAAGTTTCTTGGCATCGTCTTCCGACACTTCCTCAACGCCGAGCTCGCCAGCGGCCTTCGTCAGGCACTGATCGACGATGCGATCCACTTGCTTGCGGTCATAGCTCGGTTCCTTGCCTTCTCCTGGCTTGAAACGTTCGCCGTGCTCACGTTTGGAATGGGCATCAAGCTGGCGGAACAGACTTTCGGTCTGCGCTTTCCACGCCACACGACCGTGCTGCGAAATCTCCCATGTGGTCTGCTTGTCCACCACGGCGCGCTCCAAACGAGCAAGGGCCGCGTCCACTTGGGCGATCACATAGCCGCCTTTGACCAAATCGAAAGAAACATTCTGAATATCATGCTGGGTGAGTTGCGCTCCCTCACCTTCGTACAGCATGTGCGCACGCTCAAGAAAAGCGTCCACCTGTTCGGAATCATACCCCCACTTGCGCTTTGAAGTACGAGCGATCCCCGATGCGTTCCTCTCGGATTCAGGTTCCTGCGCCATTGGCTATCGACCTCCTACTGCACTACTCAACGTCCTTACTCTACGTGATTGATTCGACGCTTTTGGCTTTCTTGTGGAAAATTCAGCGAATCGACACTCAAATCACACCATTTTTCACGCATTTACTATGGAAGGAACCCCTATTGGGCAGCGCGACACACGTTGAAGCTGTCGCAGGCAACGAATACTGTACAGTAGAGCTTTGCGGGCGATTAGCTCAGTTGGTTAGAGCGCCACCTTTACACGGTGGATGTCGGGGGTTCGAGTCCCTCATCGCCCACCTTTTGTTTCCGCAGAAAATAAGCCGTTCCGACTCTTCTGATATTCCCAACTATCTCGTGTGCGTGTCAGCAAAGTCATGACTTTTGTCAATATAGACAATTTCATGGAAACATCTTCTTCGACTGCTTCCGCAAGCAAAAAGGCTTGGAATCATGTGATTCCAAGCCTTTATATGAGCGCCCGACCTTGGCCATGCGTGTCGAGGCGGGTAAAACGAATACGATCAGCGGCCTTTGCCGAATGCGCGCAGACGGATGCCGTTCCAGTCACCGCTGACGGTCAGCGGCGTGGCTGCATTCATGCCGGCGGTCTTCGCGGCGGACTGCACGGTGCTTGAACTTGCCGCGCCCGGGCGCCCCGGCTTCGGGGTGAGCACCCACAATGGACCATCGTCGCCGAGGACCGCATACGCATCGACGATGGTGTCAGACAGTTCGTCTTCGTCATCGCCGTCGCGCCACCAGATAATCACGCCATCAACGGCGGAATCATAGTCCTCGTCGACCAGCTCTTCACCGGTCAGTTCCTCGATCTTGGCGCGGATCGAGTCATCCACATCATCGTCCCACAGCCATTCCTGTACCAGGTCGCCGGCGTGGAAACCGAATTCTTCAGCGTTATCAGATGCCGTTTGATTCACGTTCGTCAATATACCAACACTGCTCGAACATATACGTTACGAACCGTGGAATTGCTCACTTTGCGAGATTGTTTTTTCTTATATCTCGGAATGCGTCACTCTCCCGCGGAGCATTGCGGCAGGGATGCACCCTTGCCGTCTCGGACGGCAACCAGCGCATCGTACGCCTCCTGCAAAGTGGACACCTTCACCACGTTCAAACCTTCCGGAATATGATCCACAACGCTGGAACAATTGGATTCCGGGGCAAGGAACCAAGTTGCTCCGTCGCGTTTCGCTCCGAGCATCTTCAAACGGATGCCTCCGATTTCACCGACTTCACCTTTGTCGTTCATAGTGCCCGTTCCCGCGATGATCTTACCCCCAGAAAGTTTTTCACCGGTCACCTTGTCGATCAGACCGAGCGTGTACATCATGCCCGCCGACGGCCCGCCGATGTCGTCCACATGCATGGACACCTTCATGCCGGACACGTCATAACCATGCTCTTCCAGGAACTTTTTCGCCGCTGCGGTGGCGGAATCCTGCGATGACGTCATCTCCTTGTCGCTGGACTGCTTGTATTCCTCTGCGGTCTGCCCAACAGGAACCACCGCTTCCTGAGGCATCACCGTGGATCTCGAATCGGCCCACGCCACCAATGCCTGCGCGTTCGACACCGGGTACCCTGGCACGCCTGAAGCATTGACCGTGACCAACAGCAGTTGGCCTGAATCCTTATACGTTTTCGCACCGGAAACGGCGATGACCTGCTTGCCGGAAACCTCCCCGAGCACATTCTGTGTCGGGCCGGGCACCTGCACCACATACGCGCTGGGCATAATCAACACCAATACGCACAGTACCGCCACCAACGGTCCTGCAAGATAACGCCATGAACGCGCGGACAGCCAACCTTCCGCGCCTATCAGCCATCGTTTGACACGTCCCGGAGCGCCGCTACGTGTGTTTTTGCCGTGAATTCGTCGTGTTTCCTTCATCTTGGGCATACCTCCCATAACATAGTATGGAACCAACCAAACTTGAAAAAACGCTTAGGAAAAGGCAGGGCCGGCATGGACGAGAACGCGATCCGCCAATGGTTTATCGATTGTTTCGGACCAATTCAAGGCGAGATGGCATGGAACCAGTTTTCCAACATGCCGGAAGAGTTGCGCGACCAGTTGATGAGTCAGGATGTGAGCAAGCTTCCCAAGCCGGCCGAGGTCAGGTCGATGATGCAGGCGTTCACTGCGGGCGGGCTCAACACTTTCGGAGACATCCAGCACATCACCGAGGAAGGTCCAATCAACGTCAAACTGGCGAAATCATTGGCATTGCAGCAGGCCAATGGCGAAGGATCGGAAACCAGTGTGAGCGCGGAGTACGGCGAGATGGCCCGGCGAGCCATCAGCGAGGCGAATCTGTGGCTTGACACCGCTTGCGAATTCAACCCCGCGCAAGGCGAAACGCAGGTGCTTACCCGCGCAGGCTGGGTGGAAGGATGCATCGATTCCTGGGCGCAGTTTGCATCCCCGATTGCCGAGTCGATGAGCGACGCTCTGGCTTCGATTTTGTCACAGCGTTTCGGCGATTCCGAATTCCATACGGAAATTTCCGGCATTTTCGCCGGTCCGGTGCAGATTCCGATTCCCGATGATATGAAAGATCCGGCAAAACTCATGCGTTTCGTCGGCAATACGTCGTTCGCCATGCAGCTGGGACGTGCCGCCGGCGATTTGTCGCATGAGGTGCGCGGCAGTTTCGACCAAAGCATTTCGTTGCTGAAAAATCCGGCTGGAGGCCTGATCGTGCAGAATGTCGTCGAATATGCGAAATCCTTGGAAATCGACGTGAACGAAGTAATGAGCTATCTTGCACTGCAAGAGCTCGCCCATTCGCGCCTGTACGCTTCCGTGCCGTGGCTGATGCCACGCTTCGAGGCGCTGTTGGGCAAGTATGCCCGTGGCACCAGCATCGATTTGGATGCCATGGAGGAGCAGATCCGCGATGCGCAGTCCGTCGACCCGGATTCCATGGCCGACGCGGTGAACATCACCAAGGTGGCGTTCCCTGACACGCCTGAACAACAGCAGGCCATGAAATCGCTGGAGAATCTGCTCGCCTTGGTAGAGGGTTGGGTAGACACCGTAGTGTGGCGCGCCGGCATGGCTCATATTCCGCATATCGAACAGCTTCGTGAGATGCTCCGCCGCGAGCGCGCCATCGGAGGTCCCGCGGAACGCACCTTCGAAAGCCTGATCGGCTTGCAATTACGCCCGAAGCGCATGCGTGAAGCGGCCGCATTGTGGGATAACATCTGCGCTACGGAAGGCGCGCAGGCACGAGACGCGAAATGGTCACATCCCGATCTACTGCCGCAACTGCCGAATGATGACGATGACAACACCTCACAGTCGCAGAACAACGGATCGTCGGAAAACACGGAAAATACGACGTTCGCCGCTTCCAATGCCACCGATATGGCGTCGCAGCCCCTTGGCGACGCCGATGGCATGACCATCGATTGGGATGCCGAACTCAGCAAGCTGCTTGACGAGGAAGAGCACAAGGGCGGCGAATCCGATACCAATGGCAGCGACTCTGACGATTCCGCAGAATCCGGCAGCAACAACGATACCGACGCCGAGTAATCGCGCTTCTTCCGTTCGCAGTATCAGCGGAAGAAGCGCGACACCCGTCGTGCCCTTTCACCCTCATTGCCTTCACGGGTACGCGCATATGAGACATCAAGCGTGTCTTCGGCGCGCGTCACGGCCACATACATGAGCCGGCGTTCCTCCTCAAGCACGTCGTCATCCTGCGGCAACCCATACGGTATGAGTCCTTCCGAGCAGCCGATAAGGAACACGTGCTTGAATTCCAAACCTTTGGACGCGTGGATAGTGGAAATGGTCACGCCGCTCAGATCCGCGCCGACGCCCAATGCCTCCAACATGGCCAGTCTGGTCTGCGTGTCGTCGGAAAGTGCGGAATTCTGCCATCCGCTATCCCTGCGCACGCGATATCTCAAATGCTGTTCGGCCAATGCCTTGCACAGGATTTTCTGCTGCGCGTTGACTCTGGTGAGAATCGCGCAATCGGCCGGCGACTCCCCCGCATCCACCAGTTTGCGGATGCGCGCCGCCACACCTTGCGCTTCCTCCCAATCGCTGCCATATATGGTTTCCACGACCCTCCGTCCTTTGCTCCTTTCAGAGCTGAGCTTCAGATAATCGGCCCGCTGCGGCGATGCCGCAAGCACACGATTGGCATAGTTGACGATCTGCGGCGTGGAACGGTAGTCGTTGTTCAGATTGATGTCAGCGGTGAGCGGACCGAATTCCGAATCGAAGTTGAGCAGACTGTAGCTACTTGCGCCCGCGAACGAGTAGATGGTCTGCGCCGGATCGCCCACCACGCAAATATTGCGGTTTGAGCCGAGCCATCGGGTGAGCAGACGGTGCTGCAATGGCGAAACGTCCTGGTACTCGTCGACGGTAAGCCATCTGATGTTGGAGCGGATAGCTGAGGCCACTTCCTCGTCGCTTTCCATCAGATGACAAACGATCAGCAGAATATCGTCGAAATCGATTTCGTTGCGGTTGGTTTTTTCTGCCTCATACGCTTTGTATACGTCTACGAATTGGCTTGGTTCGAGGCCTGATGGCGGCTGTCGATGCGTTGCCGCGCAAACCCGCGCGTAATCTTCCGGTGCGATCAGTGAGATTTTGCACCAGTTGATTTCCGCTTGCAAGTTACGTATGGTGTCGTCATCCACTTGGAAGGTGGTGACGCGGCGCAGCGAGCGCTCCACCAGTTCACGTGGATTTCTGGAAATGAACGGCATCGGCCCCTCGCATACGTCCGGCCACACTTGGCGTAGCTGATGGAGGGCCGCGGAGTGGAAGGTGGCTGCTTTGACGTCGGCTGCGACATCGAGTTTCGATAGGCGGCTACGCATTTCCGCCGCCGCTTTGACGGAGAATGTGACTGCGATCGTGCTTCGTGGATTCCACGCTTTGGTGGCGCACGCATAGGCGAGTTCTGCGGGCAACGGTTCGCGTCTTGCCGCGCCCGCGCCCGCGATGATGCGCACTGGACCGTCCACGGCCGTTGCGGCCGCCCTTTGCGCCTCATCCAATCCGTCAAGAATCTCTTCCGCTGTTGCACTCATACGTTCCATTGTGGCAGATTGCCGTCGCCATGTGACGATTTGCCCGCGGTTCACCTGCAGTTTTACTGGCAAGTCGGCAACGCTTCGCCCTTATTGTGTATTAAGGTTGGAATTGTGACCGAACGAAGCAAATTTATGATAGCTGCCCTGACGAGTGCGGCGATGCCGAACGCCGCCATTGCGGGCGCGCGTGCCAGCGAACAGACCAACCCGACCGACGGGGAGGGGTACGGCGTCGACCATGCCGTGGTTCAGGATGCAGCGGGCAAGCTGTATGACGTGTTCGCATCCAACACGCCTGAAGGCCGTAAGCGTCTTGCCGGTCGCGTGCGCGCTGCGCAGACGCTCTCGCAAGCCCGCGAATTAGGCGGATTGGGTTTTGCCGTCGATAGCATAGTAGCTTTTTCAAACGGCGATTTGAAGCATTCCGCCACTGGAGATACGTCCGTGCTGGTGGCCACCCACCATGTGGGTCAGGCGCGGCCGTTGGAGCTGCTGACTTTGGATGATTGTTCCAGCGTAGGCACCGCTTTGGGCGCGATTCATCGCCTTCGTCCCGACTTCCTGCAGGAAGCGGGCTATCCGACGTTTGTCACCGGCCAGATTCGCGCTCAGCTGACCGCTTGGATCAAGCGCCTGCGTCAGGCTGGTCATGTTCCGCAGGAGATCACCACTAGTTGGGCGAATATTCTTGAGACCGACGGCCTGTGGTCGTTCTCCACTTGCCCGGTGCATGGCGGGTTGCGTGACGGCGATGTGCTTTTTTTCCGGTTCGTCCATCACCGCGGTCACGAATTGGCAGGATATGCAGGTCAACGATCCTGCCCGCGATTTGGCTTGGATTTTCGCCAAGCTTGACGAGAACCACCGCAATGCCTTGCTTTCCGCATACGGTCGCATGTTGGGCAATCGTTTGGATGATCTGATTATGCTGCGGGCCAATCTGTGGCTGCAGATGGAGCAGGTCGGCGATTTTATTTCCGCTTTGAACAAGGCAGACAACGCCAAGATTATGCAATTCAAGGCGCAGGTGGAACGCCTGGCCCACCAGTTGGGTGTCGCCACAGCGAAGAATCGCGTGCAAACTGAAACGAAGCAGGAGTCCAAGGATCGCCCCCAGCGCCCGCCGAGCACAATCACCGTAGGCACGTTGCTGAACGAATCGGAGCGTCGCCGTAACGCGGCCGCACAGCAGAATGATTCCGACACGACCGGCGAACGTCATGTTGACGCTGTGGATATGGATGATTCCACTGGAGATTTCGACGCGACCGGCGATTTCGACGTGACCGGCTCCCAGCCGGTCCGCAAGACGAAGGAAATCGTCAACGACGCGACGGAAGCGTTCGTACCGGCCGGAGCCCAGCCATCACAAGCACCGTCCGGCAATACGAATGAACATGAGGCGACCTCGGTCAGCACTTTCATTCCGGAACATTCCGCAAAAGAACGGCACGAATCCATGCCGTCAAGTTCCACCATGGTAATCAGCAGGCTGGAAACGGCCGACGACAACGACGATACGAACGAGGAATCGATTCCCGCATCGCACAGCGAGGCCGCGACAGTACTCATTCCACTGTTGGAGCGAGATGAGGCGACCATGCAGAAAGCGCAGGCGCAGATCAATCAGTGGGAGGCGGAAGACGCCACCGATGAGAAGCTACGCGTAGAATAGGCGCACATAACCCGTACATACACGTGCGCATGCATTGCGCATTATCACGAAGGAGCATCCATGGATATTGAACTCGGCATTCAGAATGTGGCCCGCACCGTCACCTTCAGCACCGAACAGAGCGCCGATGAGGTCAACGCGGCCATCGCCGACGCCGTGGAGAACGGCAAGACCATCAATCTGACGGACGACAAGGGTCGTCGCATCGTGGTGCCGGCAGGCTCGCTCGGCTACGCCATCATCGGTTCCGAAACCAAGCACGCCGTCGGTTTCGGCAACCTCTGACCCGTTCGCATCACCAGATTTCAGCTTCGAACTGAAACACACGTTTTCGACGTAACAAGAAAAGCCAGACGTTCGCGCCTGGCTTTTCCATTTTGGGCGATCAACTCGTTTCTGGTTTCATATCTCAATTACGCGTCGATGATTGCGTTTTGGTTTTTTATTTTCGCCTTCGACGATTCTTTGCTCAAGCGGACGCCTCGATTGATGATTTCCTGAACTGTTTCGTCGCTGGTGAGGTTCTCCCCCAGCGCGTTCGGCTTGCCTTTACCATGCCAATCGGATCCGCCAGTCACCAGCAGGTCGTGCCGGCGCGCAATGGTGAGCAGACGTTCACGCTGTTCTGATGGATTGCCGCGATGCCACACTTCCAAACCGTCCAAGCCTTCGGTGATGAGAGATTCGATTTGCCGGTCGGTCAGTAATGTCCGATTGCGCCGGGGGTCTCCGGCGTGGGCGATAACCACCACCCCGCCCGCACCCTTGACCGCGGCCACCACGTCGTGCGTGGTCGGTGATGGCGTGGGAATGTAATATTTCGACGTTGCGCTCACCGCATCGGCGAAAGCGTCGGATCGTGTTTCATATACGCCGGCAGCCACCAATGCGTCGGCGATATGCGGCCGACCTATCGTGGTGCGTTTGCCTTCACGCACCTGCGCGAGCACATCATCCCACGTAATCGGAAAATCCTGCGCCATCAGTTCGACCATGCGCTTGGTTCTACGCAGTCGCGCCTCGCGGGTGGACGCGAACATCTCGCTGATATCGGCGTTCAGCGGATCATATTGGAATGCGAGCATGTGCACGGATACGCTCTCATCGACGGCAGTGATTTCCGTACCGCGTAACAACGGCAATCTGACCTCCCGCGAAGCAGCCAACGCATCCTGCCAACCGGAGGTCGTGTCATGATCGGCAATCGCAACACCATGCAATTGCAATGCTCTCGCTTCCTGCAACAACGCACGCGGCGTTTCCGTACCGTCGGAAAAAACGGTATGGCAGTGAATGTCCCAACCTTCAGCGGGCGGTGCCGCAGTGCCTACGCGAATCATGTATCCATCGTAAGCTGTTTTTGGCGCGACTCGGCACAATACCGCGTAAACTAGGCGATGACAACGTTTGTATTTTGATTCAAGGATGCACGATGAGCGATTTTTCCGGCGAACAGGTTGCCGAAGCCACTCTCGACGATGATTATACGAAGCCGCGCGGTTGGCGGCATACCGCGACATGGACGTATCTAGTCATGCTGATTGCCTCGGCGGTAGCGCTGGTCGTATCGTTCGTGCTTTCCGCCGAGACACTGAAATTGGCGCGCAATCCCGGTCAGAAGCTCAGCTGTGATGTGAATGCCGTGATGTCGTGTTCCACGGTTGCGGAATCGTGGCAGGCTGAGGTTGTGAAGTTCGCCGGTTTGAGTTTCCCGAATGCGTTCTTCGGCATCGCCGCGGAATCAGTGTTCGTAACGATCGCGGTGATCGGTTTGACGAAGGTCGCCGTGCCCCGCTGGTTTGCGTTGTGCACATGGCTGGGTGGATTGGCCGCGCTGGCTTATTCGTATTGGCTGACCTCGCAGTCGTTGTTTGTGATCAACGCGCTATGCCCGTGGTGTCTGTGCCTGATGTTCTCCACCACCGTGCAGTTCATGGCGTTGTCTCATGCCACGGCGGTGGTTCAGGAGATTCCGGCCAAGCGCGAGGGCGTACGCACCTACTACCGTCTTAATTACGATCTGATGGTCGATGCCTTATGGATCGTGACATTGATTGTGATCATTCTCGTCGAAGACGGCCCCCTGCTGTTCAGTTGACGTCAAGTAACGTCCAATCAGCAGTAGGGATTCACTCGCCTACAAGAGAAGCCGACTGGAAACAGCCGGCTTCTTTCTTTTGCGTATCCGCAAATTTCAGTGTTATGCGCAAAACCTTACAGCAGTTCGATTTTGCCGACGATGGTGGCCGATCCGGTGAGTTTCACGTCGTTATCGGTCACGTCGACGCGCAGGGTGCCGCCACGCACGGTGATCGTCCAATGGTCGATGCCGGTTTTGGCACGCAACGTGATGGCGGTGGCGCACAGGCCGGTTCCGCACGACAGGGTTTCGCCGCAGCCGCGTTCGTTGACGCGCATGGTGGCGTTGCCCTCGTTGTCGCCTTCGCTTTGCTCGTCGATGCGCACGAACTCAACATTCTGGTCGCTTTCGATTCGGGGCGCGACCACCGGCTTGGTCACCAAATCAAGCTGTTCCACCGTCGGCAGGCTGGAGAACGCGTCTTCGATGACGGCCACCACATGCGGATTGCCCATGTCCACGAACGTGCCGCGTGCGGAACCGGCCGTGCCGGGAATCGTCACTTCGTATCCATCAAGATCGCCACGCTTCCATGAACCCATCTCAACCTGGAACACGTCCTTGCCAAGAGTCGGCACATCGCCAAGTGAAGTCAGAACCTTCACACCGGCACGGGTGCCGAGACGGAACGGTTCACCGCCCGGCTGACCGGCAATACCCTGCCGTTGCGCGAACAGAGTGATCGCACGCGTGCCGTTGCCGCACATCTCAGCCAACGAACCATCCGCGTTGCGGTAGTCCATGAACCAATCCGCATTGTCGGCAGCACAAACGGCAATCTGCTTGTCGTTCAAATCGGACACCGCCTGCGGATGAGTAAGGCGGATCAAGCCATCGCCACCGATACCGAAATGACGGTCGCACAGGAATCGCACTTCATCGGCGGTAGGCTCGTACGTGCCTTCGGCGTCCAGATACACCACGAAATCGTTGCCGGTGGCGTGTGCTTTGTAAACAATGCTTGGAATGCTCATACCGATTCACTCTACACGCGGTAGGCTATTGAAGAAGTTGGACGCAACACGTGTGCATTATGTTGCAGTATGTTTGCGTGCGGAACAAGGGAGGACGTATGACTTCAACGGCACCAATCGGCGTTTTCGATTCCGGTTTGGGCGGGATTTCCGTGGCGCGCGAAATCCGCCGCGATATGCCGAACGAACGCGTGCTGTATTTTGGCGATTCCGCGAACGCTCCGTACGGAACCAAATCACCTGAACAGGTACGCAAGCTGTCCGACGCCATTGTGAAACGTTTCGTGGAGCAGGGAGTGAAAGCGGTTGTCATCGCTTGCAATACCGCCACTTCCGCCGCAGCCAACGAGTTGCGCGACAAATACGACATTCCGATCATTGGCATGGAACCAGCGCTGAAGGTGGCGTGCGATCGAGGCCATGGCAATCGTCAGCGTGTCATCGTCGCAGCTACTCCCCTGACGTTGCGGGAACGCAAGTTCGCCGTGCTGATGGATCGTTTCAAAACAGACCATACGATCTTTCCGGAACCCTGCCCCGGTTTGGTGGAGATCGTTGAGCACGGACAACTCGACGATCACGATGTTGTGATGCACACGCTGCACCAGTATTTCGACCAGTATGATTTGTCGACGATCGATTCGGTAGTGCTTGGCTGCACGCATTTCGTGTTTTACCGTGACTATTTCCGCGAACTGCTGCCCGACACAGCGGCAATCATCGACGGCAACGAAGGTACCGTGCGCCATCTTGGCGTAGTGCTCGAATCGTTGGGCAAACTCTCTCCGGAAGACGCGGACGGTGGTATCGAGCTGGCCAATTCCGACACTTCCACACAAATCGCGCAATTAGCGCAATCGCTGCTTGATCGCTGAGCGCGAATGTTCCGATAGACCGCGTAAAGTCGATTGAAACCCGCAAAAACTGCTCAACCGTTATCAGACGTACAACGACGAAGTGGCGCTGGCCAAGGAATACGAGCAGGACGGCCGCGTGCTCATCCTCGCGCCGGAAAGCCTGTACGGCCTGAACACGTTGAGCAAGTCGTTCGAAGGTTTGGAACGCATGTACCGCGCGGGCTATGCGGCGGCCGAGGCCATCCCCGCATTCCTAAAAAGCTGAGCACTACCCTCATATGAACACTCCAGCCGATAGCAACACGCGCGAAAACGCCAACACGAACACCGACATCAGCATCACCGCGAATGCCACGGGATTCAGCACGAAAACACTGAACCCGCAGATTCTGGTGACCTTGTGGAACGTGGAGCGTTTGGGCTCGTTCTCCGCGGTCGCGCGTGAAACCGGATGGTCGCAACCGGCCATCAGCCAGCAGATCCGCAAGATCGAACGTGAACTTGACGCAAAACTCGTGCAGCGCACGTCGCATGGCGTGGAATTGACTCCGATCGGCCGTATTCTGGCACGTCACGGGCAGCTTATCGACAATCGCGTCACCCAAGCCGTCAAAGATGTGGAAGAGTACCAGCGCAACGGATCGACGCATATTCGTTTGGTCGCTCCTCCATCGGTATGTTCGTCGTTCGTGGCACGCGTGCTCGTGCATATCAGCAAAACGTCCGACATTCGCGTGAGCCTCATGCAGATGGAGCCGCCTGAGGCCATGGAGGCGTTGGAACAGGGGCTTGCCGATTGCGCGATCATCTTCCAATACAATTCACTCCCCGCTTTGGCCGGACCGGACGATTTGGAAGTCGCTCCTTTCGGTGTCGATCCGCTGATGCTGCTGATCGGCGCGAACAATGCGATCGCGCGCCAGTACGAAAGCTCGCACCTGCCGGTCCAATTGGTTTCGGCACGCAGCGAACAGTGGATCGCCGGCTGCGAAACCTGCCAGGCGAATCTGGTGTCGTTGGCGCGTGCCGCCGGCTTCACACCGGAAATCACACATTCGACCGACGATTTTTGGGCCACGCAGAATCTGGTGGAAGTCGGCATGGGCGTCTCGATCGTATCTCGCTTAGCCACAACCGCTGGAATCCAACCCGATTTGGCCGCACTGCCAATCGCCGACAACAACGCATTCCGCACAGTCTGTTTCGTCACAAGAAAAGCGGACGACCGACCGGCAGTGGCCCGCGTCAAAGACGAGATCGAAAGGGCGTCACACCAGTATTTGGAAAGCATCTGATTCATCGTTTGATATCCGTGCTTATTCGCAATCGCGGAATACTGCAGCAAACAATTGTTTCCAGTATTTTGCTATATCGTCATAATCAGATTAATAATTGAATAGCAAAAGCATCTGATATAAGAAAACTTCATAACAGTCTTTGCTTTCAGTACAAGAACACACTGTTCGTGCAAGCATCGGTACGTCATGCTGGAACCATGGAAGAAATCATGGAAATGAAGCATCGTACCGGTTCCGGCTTTGACGCCGACGCCATCGACCACACCACCGCAGCCGATCTTGCCGCAGTCGGCTCCGACAAGTGGACACGCTACCCCGGCTGCATTGGCGCGTTCATCGCCGAAATGGACTACGGCCTGGCTCCCTGCATTCAGAAAGCCATCGACAACGCCTGCGACCATTGCAAACTCGGCTACATTCCCGAACCCTGGAAACAGCGCGTGGCGGAGGCGTGCGCAGGTTGGCAGCGCACGCACTACGGGTGGGATGTCGATCCGAGCATTATTCGCGTGGTTCCCGACGTACTCGAAGCTTATGAGATTTTCCTGCGTGAACTGGTCGGTGCGGGCAACAGCGTGATCGTGCCGACGCCTGCCTACATGCCGTTTTTGAGCGTTCCGAAACTGTACGACGTTGACGTGATCGAAATCGAAATGCTGCAAAGCGGCGACGCCGAAACCGGAGAGGCGCAATGGGTGTTCGACTTCGACGCCATCGAACGCGCGTTTGCGGCCGGATGCCATGCGTTCGTGCTCTGCAACCCGCACAACCCGATCGGCAAAGTGCTCACCTTGGAGGAGGAGCTGCGTCTGAGCGATCTTGCGGCACAGTATGACGTGCGTATTTTCAATGATGAGATTCATGCGCCGTTCGTGTTCGAAGGCAAGCACATTCCGTTCCCCACCATCAGCGAGCAGGCCGCATTACAGTCGATGACCGCTACCAGCGCGTCGAAATCGTTCAATATTCCGGGCACGAAGTGCGCGCAGGTGCTGCTTACCAATCCTGCGGATCGTGACATGTGGGCAGTCAAGGCGGAGTGGAGCGAACATCAGACCGCCACCATCGGCGCAATCGCCACCACCACCGCATATAACGAAGGCGACCTGTGGTTCCAGGATGCGTTTGCCTATGTGCGCAGGAATTTGGCGTTGTTCGACGAGCAGATGCGTGAAAGGTTCGCCGGCGTCGGCTATATCAAACCGCAGGGCACATATATCGCATGGCTTGATTTCTCGCCGCTTGGCATCGACGATCCGGCCGCATACTTCCTTGAGAAGGCGCAAGTGGCGTTGACCGACGGGCGTTCATGCGGCGAGACCGGTGCCGGATGCGTGCGCGTGAACATAGCAATGCCGTATCCGCTGCTGGTCGAATGCCTGGACCGCATGTTCAACGCATTGCACGCCGACGGATTATTGTAGGCTTCGCCACATATTCAGTGTTTTCCTCAACCAACGGCAGCATAACGGTGAACGTCATGCCCTTCCCCACTTCGTTGTCCACCGTTATGGTGCCGTTGGAAATCTGCATACTATCGACATGCGATGGGAGGATGACATGCGTTTGAACGTGAGTACCAGCATTGAGACGGCCGCCTGCGAAATAGCCGGCGATGATCTGCTGTTCTTGGGATTTCACGGATTCAGCAATGATGAAAATGAGATGATCCGCATTATTGATGCGATTTATGATGTTCCGAAGCGAGACGCATCTTCAACGGACAACTCCATTGCTCCTGCCCAGCATCCGAATTATCTGTCGTTCCAAGGCACGTACGAACGTCCTTACATCGGAAGCTACTACTGGTATCCAGATGGATGTTCCGTAGAAGAGCGTCGACGTGAGTGCAGTGCCGTAGGCGACGCCGTCGTACGATTGCTGGATTCGCCCGCATACGCGCATTTCCGCAAGGTACTGATCGGGTTTTCGCAGGGCGGATACCTGTCGTATCGCATGGTTGCGGAACATCCCGATGCGTTCGACATGGCGATTCTGATGAGCCCATCATTCAAAGGCGAAACCGCTGAGCCTTTGCCCGCGACCGGACGCACGCGATTCGCACTCTGCTACGGCAGCGAAGACCGCACAATTCCTTTAGCCGACCAACAGTGCGCGCACAACAAACTTGCGCAAACCGGCAATCTCACGTATTTCGAATATCCGGGAATGGGCCACGGCATCTGCGATCAGGAAATTCGTGACCTACGCGCCTGGCTGGGATTGTGATATGCGCTGCGTGAGGAGTTCTGCGCATCTGAGACTCCGCACGCGTGCCCATAAACTCGTTTTCACCCCCTCGGATTGTCATTGAAACCAACTCGGAACTCTTGATACACCCTAATCGTCGAAATTTATGGACATATACCCAGTTCATCTGAACTGAACCGCGATATCTGGCTTATATATGGCAGATTTGGCATCTTGACCGGAAGTTTCTCGCTTATATATGGCACATGCCCTTCGAGAAAAGCCACTTAGGGGGCATGTTTTTGGCGCTTTTCGCACGTACACCTGCCATATATAAGCGAGAAGCCTCCGTACGAACCTCAAAATCTGCCATATATAGGCGAGATAGGCGGCATAATTAAGCATTTTCCCTCACTGATGAGCCGCAGAACAAACCAGACGACCGAAATTTTACGATGTTATGTACGTCAAGCTCACCACGAACATCTCTCCACATATGTCGCAACAATATGGTCAGCGATCGCCCTTTTCCAATGCTCGGGCGGCCACTGCATGATGGTCGTAAAGTCAAGCTTATGCGGGTTGGATTGTCAGCCTGCCGCCGAGAGCGTGCACGATCCCTTCATAATGGTATGGAAGCTCGGGTTGACATTCCTGTCGAGGCTCTTGTAAAGGCTTTCACGTCCCACACCCGCCTCCTTCGTGATCTGCCCCATACCCTTCGCTTTGGTCATATCGCCGATTACGGCCTGCCGCAACGCCGAATCGTCAAGCTCGGCCACCGATAAAGCAGCAACATGAGCGAGTCGCTCTTCTGCGCGGAGCAAACACGGTAGCCGGGACCGAAATTGAACCTCAGCGCGCTGGCCCCGTCACCAACCGTATGCAGGTCACCCACCGGCCGCCCCATCTAGAAGCGCAATCGGAGTCTCGCGCTGATTCGGGCTTTTGCGTTCCGCTCCTTTATCCGGCTGAACCATTGGCGATATTCGCCAGTCATATGTATTTCCATATGACATGTTGCATCCCATGGGACACAATATGTCTAGCTTGACGACCACTCACGAGATGAACGACCAAAGTAAAACAGAAATTCGACAGGTTAGCCAATTTCTCGTGCATCCGCACCCACCCGACCGTTTTCACATACACTATTTCTTTTACATAGCTTTCAGAAGCGACCCCATGCGAAACACCCAGTCGCAGTTCCTGCTCGTATTACCGTTGAAGTCGCCCCGAGCGGACAAAAACCCAGGTTTTCCGTTACCAACAGTCCCGCACATGCGGAATCATCCCCGCATGTGCGGGGAACACTGGACATAAACAGAGAGAGCGACATCCACGCGGTGGCCGGAACGCTGCAGACACCGATTTCAATCTACGCTCTCCGTGAGGAGAGCGACCAGGCTTCTGCGGTTCGGCGGACTGGGCGTCCTCCGAACCCTCTCCCCTGCGGCTGTTGGGCGTTGTCGATGGTGGCTGCGTCGGTCATTGCTTCTGCTCCTTCCGCCCTGTTCCGGGGCTGTGAGTGGTGGGTGCGGGACTCGAACCCGCGATGTGTCAGTGTCGGAGATTTACAGGCTCCTGCCGTCGCCGCTGGGCCAACCCACCAAAAGTGTGATAGGATATACAAAGATCGGGGTCCTCTGCGGCGTTGAAATAACACGCAATGAGCGGAGGGGGCGCTCCCAGCTGTTTTATTTCAATTTGATTTCCGAGAACCCTTCACCGTCGAAGATGAAAAGCCTGCGGATTTTCCATTCGCGGTCATTGTATTTCTCCAATTGGTGCACGAGTTTGTCCTTACGCTTCGCCTGGCCGAGGTCTATGACGAAACAGTCCTTGACGACATCGTGATTCTCTTTGGCGATTCGAACGGCCTTGGTGATGAGGTCTGCGATCTTGCCGAAATCTGCTTTCGCCATGGATTTCAATTCGTACAATTCGTTCGTTTCAATCCAACGATTTCAATCCACGCTCTCCGTGAGGAGAGCGACTCCTCACCTACCTCGTCCGCGAATACCCGCTCATCATTTCAATCCACGCTCTCCGTGAGTGTGTCTGTTCAATAGAAGTTAGGCCGATGGGGGCGGTGCTGTTTTGTTGGACTCATCGTTGATTCCATCACCACCAATCATGCCACAAGACTGAGTCTGCGTCGACGGTCCATGATGCCCGTGTCCGGACTCCGTCTTGATCCTCCTGTCCCGGTACCAGACCATGTAGTCGTCGAGCATGTTGATGAACCCGTCCATAGAGACGCCCGCGAAGCTGCGCTTGTGGAAGAACTCCTGCTTGCTCCGGCCGAAGAACCCTTCCGCGGCCGCGTTGTCCGGACCGCATCCCTTCGCGCCCGTCGAACGCGTCAGACCATGCTCCTTGCAGATGCGGATCCACTCGGGCCACCGGTAGTGGCAGCCACGGTCGGAATGGATGATTGGTTTCTCCCCGTCCTTGAGCGTGGAGCACGCGTCGGCGAGCATGCCGTTGGCCAACGCCGAGTCCGGGCTCGTGCCGATCGTCCAGGCGACCGGCATGCCGTCGTAGCAGTCGATCACGGGCGACAGGTACGCCTTGCCCGCGGGGATGGAAAACTCCGTGAGGTCCGTGACCCACAGCATGTTCGGCCGTTCGGCGTGGAAATCCCCGTCCACCAGGTTCTTCGGGGCCTTGGCCAGCTCGCCCTTGTACGAGCCGTACCGCTTCGCGCTCTTGAACAGGGGCACTAGGCCGTGCCCGGTCAAGAGCCTCATGATCCGCTTCGCGCTGGCCACGATTCCCATGCCCTTCAACTCCAAGTGGATCCGCCTGTACCCGTACCTGCGCTTGCCGTTCCCGAACGCCTCGCGCACGAGCTCCAGTAGACCGGAGTCCTTGTCGGGGCGTTTCATGGCGTCGGGCTGGTAGTGATACGTGCCGCGCGCGATGCCCACCACGGGCAACAGACTTTTGGCCGTCACGCCCAGCGTTTCGCCAGCGGTCTTGACGAGGAGCGTCTTCTCGCGGCCGGCCGGGCTTTTCCGGGTCTGCGCCCGGCTCTTTTCCCAACAGCTCCAACGTGCCCTTCCGGATCGCGATCTCGATGTCCAGCTCCTTCTTCTCCCGCCGCTGCCGTTCGACGTCGGCGTCCAGTTCGTCCAGACGGGCCCGCAAGCGCGCGAGTCTAGCCTCCATGGACGCCAGCGTGTCCGACGGATCCGCCGTGTCCCGAGGCCCGGATGCGGACGTCGGCATGTTTTCCGACGCCATAGGCGCCACGCCGGCTTTCCCTTCCCGGCCGTCGAGGGCTTCCTCCCGGGTGTCTCCGTCACGGGCGTCTCCTTGGATCCGGCGCGCATCCGTCGTTTCCAGTTTCCCGACGACGGACGCCTCCACGCCCAGTCCGGCGGCCGCCTCGCGTGATTTCAACCGTCCGGACGCGACCGCGACCACCGCCTTCCGCTTCAGTTCCTCGGGCACGGGCCCGTGCCCCGGCCTGCGTTGGCCGGGGCGAGCTCGTCGATCCACGCCATGAGCAGCTCCTTGCTTTTCGGATATCCCAGCATCCGCATGGTGCAGCCGGGCCGTCTGCCGTATTCGAGGTAGTGATCCACCGCGGCCCGCTTCTGCTCGTCGCTGTAGCGCCTGTAACGTTCCCCCGCGCCTAGAGGGGACGCCGGTGCGCTCCTCCTCGAGCCGGTCCGCGTACCACGACAGCAACGCGCCCTTGCTGGGATAGCCAAGCTCGCGGATCACGTCGGCGGGCGCAGCGCTCGTATTTGACGTACAGGTCCACGGCCCTGTCACGCTGCTCCCTGCTGTACTTCGCCATAAGGGGTTTTCCTCCCGGTCGGGGAGTCCAAGAAAACGTCATCACCTCGTTCGGACTGGATTGACACGCCATTTTGGACTACTTCAATTTAACAAAACACATTGCGCATGGATAACGTCCTCTTCGCCCCTAAGACGGTCGAGAAAATTCTGATAATCGTTGATACCCATGAGCACGTAGGACAGCGTTCCGTTTGACGACAAGGACCGGCGCACGGTCGGCCTTAGACAGCACCGTAGCGGTGCGTCCATTACTGAGTTCGCCGACTGGCACAAGATCCTCAAGCACAAACTCTGTCAAGGTCACATCCACTTTCCCTCCGGTGGTCTAAGTCTTTGATCTGACAGGCATCTGAAACCATCACGAGTCTTCCGCGACCAGGTCGGCGGTGGTCTAAGTCTTTGATCTGACAGGCATCTGAAACGCATTGCCGACCTTATTCAACCGTGTGACAGTGGTCATATCAGGCATCTTATATATATTTGCCCAACCTATGTTTCCATCATAAGATACAGAAACCTTTCCTACCTTACCCTGCTTCGTAGTAATAAGGATAACACCGTTGGCACCGCTCGAACCGTAAATTGCACAAGATGCAGCATCTTTCAACACGTCAATACGTTCAATATCGGCAGGATTCAAGGCGTTAATATCGCCACCGGCTACACCATCAATAACGTAAACTGGAGCTGTATTTCCGTTAGTACCAGCACCACGAATATTAATTTTAAACCCATCACCGGCTGACCGGAAACGGCCTGAATATTTACACCCGGAGACTGGCTTTGTAAAGCGCCCAATGCCTGCGTAGTATTTAATTTTGCGATGTCTTCGCCTTTTACCTCAACCGTAGCACCTGTCACCAGTTTCTTCTTCTGTACACCGTAACCCACTACGACTACTTCATCCAACAATTCCGTATCTTCCTTTAGCTGAATCTTGAAACTAGTCTGGTTACCTACCACTATTTCTTGCGGCTGATAACCGATAAAAGACACAACAATCGTTGCTCCCGGCTGAACATTCAATGTGAAATTACCGTCAATGTCGGTAATGACACCATTTGTGGTTCCTTTCTCCAATACATTGGCACCGATGACCGGTCCCATTGCATCTGTTACAGTACCTGTGAATTTTTTTTGCTTGCGCACAGCATCTATTGCATCGACCGATGCGGCGAAAAGTTGCGGAGTATAAGTCAGGCTGACAGCCGAACAGATACCCACGAGCAGCGCGGTTCTTCTGAAATTTAAATTCATACTTGTATTTTTCTTAGATTAATGAATTGGTATTGCCTGGCGGCATCTACCGTTTAATATAAGGTTAAACTTCTCTTTTTGAGGAAAAATTAAATATACCTTATTCTATAAAGTGGTTGGTATACATATCACTCCTTTCTCATAGGCATTTTTCATTTCATTAGCGGTTAAACATTATATGATTATTATCAAATTTTAATTAGGCTTGACAAAAGTAGACTTTTAGCAGCAAACCTTATAATACTATTTTATCAAATAACGACACTCATTTAACATCCATTACTATTTTTCCTAAAAAGTATAAAGCATGAATTCTATAACCAACAACTAAAAGCTATAAAAGACAGAAAGGGTTGCCCCGATACTAACCAGAGACAACCCTTTCCATTTTATTATTAAAAAATTGCTATTCCATAGAAAGGAAGCTCTTCACGGGAAACAACAAATTCCTGGCTCATAGCATCCTTCCACCACGCCTCATCAGCATGGACTGCCGGACTACCATCCTCATTTGTGCCATCATACCACGGCATGAACCAACTCCAACGTGCACCAGATGCCCATTGTTCGGAAATAAGTCCGACTGTGCCACATTCACTCAGCGAAACAATCTTGTTTCCATAATTTCCGGCAATGGAAGTATATTCTGAAACACAATCTGCAGTTTCCTTATTATAAATATCACGTCCCACGATGTCTACATATTGGTCTCCCGGATACCAATCGGAATCATTGCCCTCGGTAGTCCAAACCCAGATAAGATTATCCAATCCTTCAGTCTTGAAGTAGTTGAACATAGCAATCCACAGAGATTTAAAGCTGGCAGCATCCTTACCCCACCAGAACCAGCCACCGGCTGCCTCATGGAATGGGCGCCACAATACCGGAATATCCGCATCTCTCAACAGCTTCAAGTAAGCGGCAGCATTTTTCAAATCTTCGGTAAACACCTTGTTTTCCCAAGTGCCTTCCACTGTGGCATTGGCAGCATCAAACTCCGTATCTGCCTTATAAAAGGCATAATCCTTATTCGGGTCGAGAGCTGTACCGTTATTTTCAAGATAAACAGCAACTGCTGTATAATCATGTCCACCAATGATGAGACCACCTTCTTGCAGGGATTTCAAAACATCTTCGGTAATCACCAATGTATAGTCCCCGGATATGTCAAAATAATCAGTTCCTGAAGCAATCTCGCTCCAACCACTGTTTTTGAACGAACCTTGTGCACCCGCTGCCACATCCTTCACAGCCACGCGTATCACCTGACCCACTTGTGCATCAGCAAAGACAGCTTTTGCAGCATCATCCGTCATCTGTACATTTCCACTCCAATCACCCGGCATTACTGTCTCTCCTTCCCATATTTGGGTAGAAGAAGCTTCGCCTACAGCTTTCTTGGGTACATTCCAATGCCACATGGCAGCTACGATGCCACCTTTGTCAGACCAATCCTTAACAGGAGTAATGTCACCGTAATTAATCCAGTCTGCTCCAGCTACAGATGCCGGCAGATGAACATAGTCGAAACAGTTGATAGCCGGATATTTTCCAGTCCATCCATACACCTTTTCGGACATTTCCGTATTCCAGGCAACATTGGCCATCATAGCTGAAAGTGTCTTCGTCTCGAAGTTATCCAATAGATAATTGTACAGTTTCACAGCTTTGGCCGAACTAGCGGCAACCAGTGCCTTGTCCAAAGCGACAGTAGAGAACTGAACCGATACAGCCGGAGCAGGCATCTGGTTCGGTCCGGTTACTATTCCCTCGGGGATAGAGAGAGAACAAGCCGTCTCTCTCCCGGGAACATTCACTTTTACAGTCAGTATATTGCTTGCGCCAAGTACATCGGCACTTATCAGTCACCACCGGTAAAACTTGATTTCGCTCAGATTGTCTGTTGCAAAGAAATATATTCTTGTCATATTTCACCTCAATAGTGATTTCTCCCGTTTTCACTTTGGCTGCTCCACTTTCAGGAGTAGTAGACACC
>ENA-OQDL01000472-OQDL01000472.1-human-gut-metagenome-genome-assembly--contig:-NODE-472-length-25751-cov-4.094755_pt1 | contig 25751 bp, 24 predicted proteins | sample MGYA00242782_ERZ504609 | MGnify/ENA primary metagenome ERZ504609 (study PRJEB26092, sample SAMD00036320) | human gut metagenome | host: Homo sapiens | study: EMG produced TPA metagenomics assembly of... | reverse complement strand
AAACAAAATGCGTATTCTGGTAGAGTCTCCGAAAACCTTGAATAATTCGGCCAGATCATAAAGCTCTGTTTCTTCCGGCAGGGTTTCATCTACAATTTTAAGCAGATCTTCATGTATTTCATTACTCTCACATAATTCTTCTTTGCATACTTCCATTTTCTTACCTGTTACCTTTCCGGCTTATCACAAAAGGTTTCTGCTGATTTGCCTGTTTCTTATAAATTCTTTACAAATAATGTACGGATCGCGTTTAATACTGCGATGATCATAACACCTACATCCGCAAAAATGGCCATCCACATGTTTGCAATACCTAAAGCTCCAAGGATCAGGCAGAGAACCTTGATACCGATAGCAAAGTAGATATTTTCATATACAATACGGATACATTTACGTGCAATTTTAATCGCTTTGGAAATCTTCAGAGGATCATCATCCATCAGAACGATATCTGCTGCTTCGATAGCTGCATCTGAACCAAGTGCTCCCATCGCAATACCAATATCGGCTCTGGATAATACAGGAGCATCATTGATACCGTCACCTACGAATGCAAGTTTATCCTTTTCAGACTTCTGATTAAGAAGTTCTTCTACCCTGGAAACTTTGTCAGCAGGTAAAAGTTCGCTGTATACTTCCTGGATTCCCAGTTCTTCGGCAACCTGATCTGCAACACGTTTTGAATCGCCTGTCAGCATAACGGTCTTGCTGATTCCGGCTTTCTTCAGTTCAGCGATTGCCTCTTTTGCATGAGGTTTGATGATATCGGATATCAGGATATGTCCTGCATATTTGCCGTCAATGGCCATATGCACAACAGTTCCTACATGATGGCAATCCTGATAAGCAATGCCAAGTCTGTTCATTAATTTGGTATTACCGGCAGCTACAGATATGCCGTCAACTTTGGCAATCACACCATTACCACTGATTTCTTCAATATCAGTAACACGATTTCTGTCGATTGGTTTTCCGTATGCTTTCTGCAGGCTCTTGCTGATCGGATGGGAGGAAGAACACTCGGCAAGTGCTGCATATTCTAACAATTTCTCATCAGGTACTTCGTTGTGATGAATACCACTTACTTCGAAGACACCCTGAGTCATAGTACCTGTTTTGTCAAATACAACATATTTTGTCTGAGCCAGTGTTTCCAGATAGTTGGAACCCTTGACCAGAATGCCCTGATTGCTGGCTCCACCGATTCCTGCGAAGAAACTTAACGGGATGCTGATGACCAACGCACATGGACAGCTGATTACAAGGAAGGTAAGGGCTCTGTAGATCCAGTCTCCCCACATGGCAGGTTTTCCCATAATAAGAAGTACGACCGGCGGGATAAATGCAAGAGCAAGGGCTCCGTAACATACTGCAGGTGTATAGTATTTCGCAAATTTGGAAATAAAATTTTCAGATTTTGACTTTCTGGAGCTGGAATTCTCTACCAGTTCAAGGATCTTGGATACTGTAGATTCACCGAATTCCTTAGTTGTACGGATCTTCAGCAGACCTGTCATATTGATACAGCCACTGATCACTTCATCGCCTGCTTTTGCATCACGCGGAAGACTCTCACCTGTCAGTGCACTTGTATTTAATGTAGAAGTTCCCTCGGTGATCACTCCATCGATCGGTACTTTTTCACCCGGCTGAACAACAATAATGGTTCCGATCTCAACTTCATCAGGATCAACCTGTTCCAGTGTTCCGTCTTTCTCTATGTTCGCATAATCAGGACGGATATCCATCAGTTCACTGATGTTTCGTCTGCTCTTTCCCACTGCATAGCTCTGGAAAAGCTCTCCAATCTGGTAGAAAAGCATAACTGCAACACCCTCAGAATAATCGCCAAGGAGAATTGCACCTACTGTGGCTACAGCCATCAGAAAGTTCTCGTCAAACACCTGTTTATTTAAAATACCCTTAAATGCTTTCTTCAGGATATCATAGCCGATGACCAGATATGGGATCATAAAAAGAACAAATCTCAGGTATCCCTCTGCCGGCAGTAAGGAAAAGACCACGATCAGCACTGCTGCTATGATAATTCTGATCAGCATTTTCTTCTGCTTCTTGTTCATATCAATACCTCTCTCTTCTTATAAAAGCAGGACCGCTGCAAAAAACTTTCCGGCGAAAAGCTCAGTGCCGGGATACGTTTTATGCAACAGTCCATTCTCCGGATAACGCAGAATTAAAGATAGATCTCACAGTCGTCTTCTACCTTCTTGCAGTTCTTTAATACGTCTTTCATAACTGCTTTTGGATCCTGTCCGTCTTCGAATTCAACGATCATCTTCAGCATCATAAAGTTAACTGTTGCATCCTTAACACCGGTTGTATTCTTGGCAGCTTCCTCCATTTTGTTAGCACAGTTTGCACAGTCTACATCGATTTTATAAGTTTTCTTCATAATATTTTCCCTTTCCGCTCATCTCTTTTATATTAACATATGAGCACTTGTTCATTTGTTTGATTTTATTATAGCATTATTTTCTCTTCTGTCAATAGTTTTGAGGAGATTTCTTTACGGAAATCAAAAGTTATGTTATAATCCATGTTATTATAGTTTAACGTGTTGCTTTAATGTTTTAAAAAACAGGATATTATTATCTGGCAGGTATCAAAATCATAAAAAGAAATAGGATACTCTTTGACAGAACATAACTGTCTGTACTGTTTGCGTACAGCAGTTCACAGCAGCAATATCGGAAAGAAAAAAGGAGGGTATCAATATGGCGATACATGAATCAGGAGAAGATTATCTCGAAGCGATCCTTATGATCAAAAAAATGAAACGGTAATGTCCGCTCTATCGACATTGCGCATGAACTGTCTTTTTCAAAACCGAGTGTCAGTGTTGCAATGAAGAATTTGAAAGCCAGTAATTACATTACGATTGATGAAAATGGATTTATCAATCTGACGGAAACCGGGCAGGAAATTGCAGATAAGATTTATGAAAGACATACCTTTCTGACCGGATGGCTGACTTCTATCGGAGTTGACCCGAAGGTTGCAGCCGAGGATGCCTGTAAGATGGAGCATGCGATCAGCGCAGAGAGTTTTGCTGCCATTAAGAAGTCTATTGCAGGCACGCATGAAAATTATAGCAATCCTCGTAAATAATGCATTTAAGACAGTTCAGCAGCGTGCGAAAGACAAGGAAGATATCTGCAGGCGTGCTGACGCACGGCAAAGATATCTGACGCAGGATTTCACACTCTGATGGGCTGGATTAAGATGCATTATTTTAGAGGATTGCTATAAATAAAAACATAATAAAAACCATATCCCGGATTTTCAGAGACTAAGCATCTGTTGCTTTATCATGAAATCCCGGATATGGTTTTTTATAGTTATCTTTATGCTTCCTCTTCTTTTGGAAGAAGATTTCTCATACTTCTTAAACTGATAGTCAGTGTTGACATGTTATGAAGCAGTGCGGATGTTGTAGGCATAATGATACCTGTAACTCCAAGTGCGATCAGACCGCCGTTTATACCGATAATAGTTCTGTAATTATTATGGATACGCTTCATCAGCGCTGTACTCAGTCTCTTTAACGTAACAATCTCATGGAGATTATCTGCAGAAATTGTAACATCTGCGATTTCACGTGCAATAGCTGCACCATCACTGATAGCAATTCCCACACTTGCAGAAGAAAGTGCCAGAGAATCATTGATCCCATCACCGATCATAATAACTTTATGACCCAGTTCTTTTTCTTTCTCTACAAAAGATGCCTTATCTTCCGGCAGAACTTCGGAGTAATATTCATCTACGCCTACACGTTTCGCAATAGCTGCTGCTGTACGTTCACTGTCACCGGTCATCATTACGACTTTTGTAATGCCGGCTTCTTTTAATTCACGTACTGCATCTGCAGCCTCTTCACGAAGCGGATCCTCTACACAGATAACTGCTGCAAGTTTTCCTTCGATTGCAAGATACAGGTGAGAACATTCTAATGGCAGGTGTTCAAATCTGTCTTCCATTCCTTCCGGAATTACACACTTTTCATCTTCCATTACGAAATGCCAGCTTCCGATCACTGCCTTTTTTGCCTTCAATAGTTGTAGAAATACCATGAGCTACGATATATTCTACTTTTGAATGCATTTCCTCATGAACAAGATGTTTCTCTTTGGCTGCATTGACAACTGCTCTTGCCATGGAATGAGGGAAATGTTCCTCCATACATGCTGCAATACGCAGAAGCTCATCTGAACTCAGCTCTTCACTGAAAGATACCACATCTGAAACTACAGGCTTTGCTTTTGTAAGTGTACCTGTCTTGTCAAATACAATAGTCGTGGCATCAGCCATTGCTTCCATATATTTACCGCCCTTTACAGTAATACTGTGAGTACTTGCCTCACGTATAGCGGATAATACGGAAACAGGCATGGCAAGCTTCAGTGCGCAGGAGAAATCTACCATAAGTACCGCAAGGGTTTTCGTCATGTCTCTGGTAAGCAGATAAGTTATCCCTGTACCTGCAAGAGTGTATGGTACAAGTCTGTCTGCAAGATGTTCTGCATTACTTTCCACAGAGGATTTCAGCTTCTCAGAATCCTCGATCATGTTGACGATCTTCTCATAGCGGCTGGAACCTGCTGCTTCTTTAACCTTAACAGTGAGTTCGCCCTCTTCCAGAACAGTTCCTGCATAGGCAAAGCTGCCTTCTGCTTTACGTACAGGTGCAGATTCACCTGTCAGAGAAGTCTGATTGACCATTGCTTCTCCTGCTGCGACATTTCCGTCAAACGGAATCACATTGCCCATATGTACGCGTATCAGATCACCTGCTTTAACAGAAGACGCAGGTATAAGAACTTCCTGTCCGTCTTCGTTTACAAACCATACTTTCTCTGCATTGATAGACATGCTTCTTGCAAGGTCATTGACGGATTTCTTATGTGTCCATTCCTCAAGGATCTCACCGATTCCAAGCAGGAACATGGTGGAACCTGCAGTATTGAAGTCACCGCGGAGCATAGATACACCGATTGCTGTTGCATCCAGAACAGGTACTTCCAGTTTGCCCTTCATCAGAGTACGTACACCATGATAAATGTATTTCACTGATTTCACTGTAGTGATCGCTACACGTACCGGGTATGGCAGAAACATTTTATTTAATGTACGCATTACCACAGAGTTGATCAGTTTTTCTTTATAGGTTTCGTTTAATTCACGTCCGGAATTCTCAAGTGCTGATTCAGATACCTGAGCAGTTTCATAGGAAAATCTGCTCAGTAAACGAATCAGCCCATCTCTGCTGCCGGTATAGACAACAGCGACATCCTGAGTTCTTACATAAACCGATGCCTTGCTGATATTTGCCTCTTTCTCCAGATAACACTGCAGAATATCCGCCTGTCTGTAGGTCATGTGTTTCTGGGCAAGGTGGATACGGATTCGTCCTTTTATTTCATGCTTAATAGCAAATTTCATTATTCCTCGCTGCCTTCTTCTGTTTCTTCTGTCTCTTCTTTGAAATCTGTTGTCTCTTCTGTTTCTTCTGCTGCTTCGTCAGCTGTATCTTCTACCACTTCCTCAGCTGCTGCTCTGTCTTCGTTGATCTGCTGTGCTTCTGCATAAATATCCTCAGCATTCTCCTGAATTGCGGAAGCTGTTTTCATTACACATGCCTTTGCACGTAAAACGGCTGCTGTGCAGTTTGTGTATAATTTCTTTGCATCTTTACTTGTAAGAATCTTGATACCTGCTGTACCGAAAGCTACTCCTGCTGCAAAGATTCCTGTTTTTTTACCGTCAAATTTAATCATTGATGTATCCTCCTGTTGTGATTTTTAATTTATTGTAACCACTCAGCATCCTTTCGGTGCTGAACAGTTATGAACTGTTTTCAGATAAATATGATGGGCAAACGCATTATTGCGACATCAGCTTATTTATATTTCATGTATTATACAGCCAAAATTCTCATATTTCTACTTTTTTCTTCTTGTTGAGAAATGTTCTCATTTCAGACATGTTAAGAAGGTTACCGGAAACCGTATTGCCAAAAGAGAGTAAAAAACTGAAGAAATATAAGAAAGCCACCGGAAATTATACTCTTCAGTATTTCCCGGCGGTCATCAGTTCGTTCTCTATTTAAATTTTTACTTGTTTTCAATGTTTAAAATCACAGGAATTTACGAACATCCGCTCGATTTCCTGTTTGTCAATGTATCCACAGGCCTTCAGTCCTGTCAGGACTACATTGTTAAAACTGTCTTTTGATAATTTCTGGACTGTATTATCATCCAGCTCGATGGTGCATACACTTTCATCTTTACAATCCGGATTTCTCACGATCTTATACATATTTCTTCTGCTGATCGCACCAATTTCTTCCAAAAGGTTTACCATACGGTACACCGTAGCTGATCCGATGCCCGGATCCAGGCGGGATGCGTTGTAATAGATTTCTTTACAGCAGGAACACTCATTTTCAAGAATGACTTCCAATAGCATTCTTCTCTGTTTGGTAATCCTGCATCCTCGCTTCTTTAATTCCTGGATTACAACATCTTTCTGCATTCGGGTTCTCTGGTAATTGGGCTCTTCACAATTTTCCTGTCTCTGTAATGCTGCTGCTCCCAAAATCACATCATCCTTCCGCTTGTTAATTTCTGTTTCCTGACATATGGCTGCTGTTTGGCATCAGGTTTCAGTAATATGCCTGATTCTCAATGGCACCCTTTGCAGTGGCTGCAGTCTCCGCCACATGATGACTTGCCGCTTTTTTTGTCTCTGACGATTCCTCTTATGATCAGTCCGACAATTAAAATCAAAATTGCTCCTACAATCAATGTTCCCATAAATGACACCTCCTGCTTTATATCATTATCATACACATATAATCACTATACTGCAATCTGATAATCAGCAGTCCACTAACTGTGAAGATACGTTACTGTTCACTTCGTTCTCAGTAACACGCTCCGCGATGAAAAAGGTATGAAACAGTTGCAATTCTGTTTATCAGAACCCGCACCACCAGATGGGACGCAGGCTCTGATCTTATTACTGTTTTATCTGGCTTTTGCCATACCCTTTACCTTTACATTAAGGCTGCCGCTTTCCTTATAAGGTCTGAACAGCAGATATAAAAATCCGATGATAATTGCGAATGCAACCACTGTCCAGATACCGAAACCGCCGCCTGTAACCAGTGTACCGATCTGATAGATACACAGAGACACAAGATATGCAAGTCCACACTGATATCCGATTGCAAATAAAAACCATTTTGTATTGTTCATCTCTCTCTTGATCGCACCCATAGCTGCGAAGCAAGGAGCACAAAGAAGGTTGAATACCAGGAAGCCGTAAGCTGCGATCGGTGTCATAGCTGCTGCCAGGTTACCCCAGATCTCAGCACCGTCTTCTGCAACTTCTGCGAATCCATAAAGCATACCAAATGTAGCTACTACATTCTCTTTTGCGATCAGACCTGTAACAGCTGCAACTGCCATCTTCCATCCTTCGCCGGCTTTTGTCCAGCCAAGAGGTGCAAAGATCCATGCGATTGCTGTACCGATCTTAGAAAGGATACTCTCGTTAAGTTCTTCAACCATACCGAAGCTTCCGCCTTCCCATCCGAAGCTCATTAAGAACCACAGAATGATTGTTGAAAGAAGGATGATTGTTCCGGCTTTCTTAATGAAGGACCAGCCTCTTTCCCACATACTTCTTAAGATATTGCTGACTGTTGGCCAGTGGTATGCAGGAAGCTCCATAACGAACGGAGCCGGATCACCGGCAAACATTTTGTTTCTTTAAGATGATACCGGAGCAGATAATTGCTACGATACCGACAAAGTAACAACTTGTTGCAACCCATCCGCTGTTTCCGAAGAATGCACCTGCGATCATGGCAATGATCGGAAGTTTAGCTCCGCAGGGAACGAATGTAGTTGTCATGATTGTCATCTTTCTGTCACGGTCATTCTCGATGGTACGGGAAGCCATAACACCTGGAACACCGCATCCACTGCCGATAAGCATTGGAATGAAGGATTTACCTGAAAGACCGAATTTACGGAAAATTCTGTCCATGATGAATGCTACACGAGCCATGTAACCACAGGACTCAAGGAATGCAAGGAATGCAAACAGTACAAGCATCTGAGGTACGAAACCGAGAACAGCTCCCACACCGGCTACAATACCGTCAAGGATCAGTCCCTGTAACCATGCTGCACAGCCAATCGCATTCAGCCCTGATTCAATTGCCGGAGGAATGATCTCACCAAACAGAACATCGTTTGTCCAGTCAGTTACGAAAGCACCAACTGTAGTTACAGATACATAATATACGATAAACATTACAACTGCAAAGATCGGCAGTGCCAGCCATCTGTTGGTAACAATACGGTCGATCTTATCAGATGTGGAAAGCTTATCTTTTCTTGCCTTAGTCACACACTGACCAATGATAGAAGAAATATAAACATATCTCTCATTTGTGATAATACTTTCTGTCTCGTCGTCAAACTCATTTTCCATTTCTTTGATCTCGGCAGATACATTTACGGATGTATTCATCTGCTCAATGATCTTGTCATCTCTTTCAAGAAGCTTGATTGCGAAGAATCTCTTCTGTTCTTCCGGTACCACACCGGTCAGTTTATTCTCAACTGCTCCGATGATCTCTTCTGCTTTATCGCAGAATTCATGGACAGGTGTTACTTTCCGGTGGCTCTGGGCAATGGAAACTGCCTTGTTTGCAGCTTCTGTGATTCCAGTTCCTTTCAGCGCGGAAATAGTAACAACTTCACAGCCAAGTTTCTTTTTCAGTTTATCAATATGTATTGTATCGCCGTTTTTCTCAACGATATCCATCATGTTGACTGCCATGATGACCGGAATCCCAAGTTCCAGAATCTGTGTTGTAAGATACAGGTTACGTTCAATATTGGTACCATCAACGATATTGATGATCGCATCCGGTTTTTCCTGAAGAATGTAATTTCTTGCAACTACCTCTTCAAGTGTATATGGTGATAAAGAATAAATACCAGGTAAGTCAGTGAGGACCACATCCTTGTGTCCCTTCAGCTTACCCTCTTTTTTCTCGACAGTTACACCTGGCCAGTTACCTACAAACTGATTTGAGCCGGTCAGTGCATTGAATAATGTCGTTTTACCGCAGTTCGGATTACCTGCGAGTGCAATTTTTACTGACATAATCTCTCTCCTCTGATTTCTTGATCACTTTTATTTTGATCGCTTTATCCAATCTTTCTACTGCTGATATCATTTATCATTCTCAACAGTTATTAGTCATCACTAATACTTAACTTTCGTTAACTATTAGACAAGGCTAATTGTTAGAAAGACCTAACATGATGCCAAAAAAATTTATTCCACGACAATCATTTCGGCATCTGCTTTACGTAAGGATAATTCATATCCTCTTACAGTTACTTCTACAGGATCTCCCAGAGGTGCAACTTTTCTTACATAAATTTCCACGCCTTTAGTGATTCCCATATCCATGATTCTTCTCTTGACCGGACCTTCACCGGTAAGCTTCTGGACTTTAACGGTCTCTCCAACATGAACTTCTTTTAATGTCTTCAAGTTTCTTTCCCTTCTTTCCCCGGAGCGTGTCTGAAAAATCATTTCCACAATCTATACGCTCTGGAATTTTATTTTTCTTTCAGGAAGAAATTATGGTTCAGACCATAATCTTGCTTGCCATATCTTTTCCAATGGCAACCCTGGATTCTTTAACATTAACGATCAGGCTTCCGTTAATCTCAGAAACAACTGTGACAACTCCTCCTACTACGAAGCCAAGCTCCTCAAGATGTCTCTTCACTTCTTCTTTGCCTCCGATTCTTTTGATTGTAAAAGGTTCACCGGCATTTACCATTGATAACGGCATTTCTTCATCCCTTCCTTTGCATTTAATAAGTGATAAACATTATCTTTATCATGTGATTAGTGTATTCTAATTTTGGTTAGATGTCAATAACTTTATTGAAATTTTTAATGATAAAGTTTTTCAGTTTAAAACATTAATAATTTTTTTCATTAATTTATCACTATATTATGCAATATATACAAGAAAAGTATTTATCAGCAACGTGATTCGAGAATACCGTTGAGTGCATTTCCGCTGCTGGTATGGCAGCGCACAATATCTGTAGAAGCGCCAACCTCGTCCAGTGCGCATTTTACCATCTTATGGGATACAGTATTTGTAAAAAGTACCAGAAGATCCGGACATCCTATCTTTTTTCCAGAAGTCGGCTTCCATCTGTGTAAATACTTTACATTTGCATTTATAAGATTTGCAGATTTTTTATACTGTCCTACCATTCTGTCATGTCCGCCTACGATTACAATACTCATGTATTATCCTCCTTTTGTTCTTTTAGATATATTAATGTGGGGATTGGAAAGTATTTATCCCTTGCCTGATAATCGGGCATTGATAATACTTTGGGTATGGTTAACTTTCTCTAACTGTAAGTTAGTATAAACTAACATAGGCTGCTTGTCAATATCTTCATGAAATTTTGCGAAATTCATCCAAATTGCGAAGCAATTATTTATAAAAAGGAATCCTGCTTGCAGGATTAGCAGGATTAATTTCCTGTAATATAACAATAAACTGCCATACAGTAATCTAACTGTACAGCAGTCTTTAATGTATTTGTAATATCTGTTATTTTTCGGGATTGGAATCATCATTCCGGCAATTGCCACATGATCCAGTATTCCGGTAAGATGTGCGATGGTTATCCCGTAATTGGTCACAGGTACCTGTTGCTTCTTTGCCCTGTCGATGCGGTACATCACATATTTCCGGTTTAAACATACATGCTCCGCACTGGATGATCAGATCATATCCGGTAAGGTCATCCGGAAAATCGGTTCCGCTTACCAGCTCTACCTGCAGGGTTTTCTCCAAATCGATTTTTTCAGCATCCGGGGAATTTTCACTCTGCCAATATCCTCTTTCAGAGGTACATGTGTGCAGCATTCGGCAATCAGTACATGAGAAGTTTCTTTCAGACTGTCAATTGCTTTTGCTCCCTCTATGTAGTAAGAAAGATCTCCCTTGTATGCCGCAAACAGTACAGAAAAGGAAGTAAGCATGCTCTCTTTTGGTTTGTTCTCATAGATGTATGGGAACACCTGAGAATCTGTGATGATCAGCTTCGGTGGTCTGGAAAGAGTCTGCAATGCAGCCGGATACCGGTCAGTAGTTACACTCATTATGAGACATCTTTTATCCAGCAGTTCTCGTAGAGTCTGTACCTGGGGCAGGATCAGCCGTCCCTTTGGTGCCTGGATATCCTGTGGCATTACAAGGAGTACCAGATCATCTTTGGAAACCAGATTCCCGGTGATCATTCTGTTACCGTAGCCTTCCGGGATTTTTTCTGCCAGAAGCTCTTTTAATTTCCGAATTCCCTCTCCCGTTTCAGAACTAACAGGACAGACCGTTTCTCCTGTATTTTTCTGAATCATCTGAATCAGATATTCTTTTTGTTCCTGTGTATATAGATCAGCTTTACCAAGCACCGGAATTACCGGTGTCTGCCGTTTCTTAAAATAGTTATACCATTTTAATTCCTGTACCATTTCATCCTCGCAGAAAAGGATGATCGCCAGTTCAGTTTTCTGTGCAGCCAGACTGGTTTTTTCTATTCGTAATGCACCCAGTTCTCCTTCATCATCAAATCCTGCCGTATCGATGAGGATACAGGGACCAAGAGGATAGATTTCCATTGGTTTATATACAGGATCTGTGGTAGTTCCGGCAACATCCGCAACAATCGATACTTTCTGTCCGGAAAAAGTATTGATAAATGAGGATTTTCCACTGTTGGTTTTGCCAAAGATTCCGATATGCAGACGGTTTCCGGAAGGTGTTTCGTTCAATGTCACTGCCATATTAATCCCTTCTTTCAGGTGTTGTTATTGATTGTTAAAAGTGCAGAGAATGTCAGAATCGGAAATCTCTCTGTCCGTTTACAATATCTGCAAGGTGTTCCTCTGTGAGTTTCCTTATCTTTTCGCCCGGGATATTTTCCAGTTCTTTTTGAATCAGCTCCAGTCCGACTTTTTTCGTCTCAGGGCTTGCATAATCCTGGAGATATTCCATCAATGTCATCAGCGCATTGGGATGGCAGCAGTTGGAAATCTGTTTACTTTTGCACAAAGACATAAAACGGTCACCTGTTCTTCCTGCTCTGTAACAGGCAGTACAGAAGCTTGGGATATCTCCCATACCCATCAGCCAGTTAACGATTTCATCCAGAGATCTCTGGTCACTGACGTCAAATTGTGCAGATGTCACTTCATCTTCTGTTTCAGGAACGTCATACCCGCCAACACTTGTCCTGGAGGCACCGCTGATCTGAGAAACTCCCAGAGGAAGTACTTTTTCACGAACTGCTTTACTTTCTCTTGTGGAAATGATCATTCCCGTATATGGCACAGCAATCCGGATCAGTGCACAGATTTTGGCAAAAATTTCATCACTGATACTGTTATCAAAAGCAGAAGGATCAATATCATCCGCATGTTTGATACGAGGCACACTGATAGTATGAGGACCTACTCCATGAACTGCCTCAAGATGTTCCGCATGCATCAGAAGCCCGGCAAACTCATACCTGTAAAGTTCAAGACCAAATAATACACCCAGTCCTACATCATCAATGCCGCCTTCCATTGCGCGGTCCATTGCTTCTGTATGATAGGCATAGTTATGTTTCGGACCTGTTGGATGAAGTGTTTCGTAACTTTCTTTATGATAAGTCTCCTGAAAAAGAATGTAGGTACCGATTCCTGCATCTTTTAATTTCCTGTAATTTTCCACAGTTGTGGCCGCAATATTTACATTGACACGTCGGATGGCACCGTTCTTATGTTTAATGCTGTAGATTGTCTGGATGCATTCCAGAATGTACTCAATGGGATTATTGATCGGATCCTCTCCGGCTTCAATAGCAAGACGTTTATGTCCCATATCCTGAAGAGCAGTTACTTCTTTTACAATTTCTTCCTGAGTAAGTTTTTTGCGGGCAATATGCTGATTTTTCTTATGATACGGACAGTACACACAGCCGTTTACGCAATAGTTGGAAAGATACAGAGGGGCAAACAGAACGATTCTGTTTCCGTAGAATTCTTTCTTGATCTCCGCTGCCAGATCATACATATCCTGAATCTTCTCAGGAATGGGACAGGCAAGAAGGACAGAGGCTTCTCTGTGGGTAAGTCCTTTACATTCTTTTGCTTTCGCAAGGATCTGGTCGATCAGCTCCACATTTTCTTTGTTTGCATCTGCATATGCAAGGGTTTCTCTGATCTCTTCGTCGGAAATAAATTCCTCTGCTTTTAATGATTTTGGATTATACATAGATTGGTTTCCTTTCTTTTCGGTCAGGGGCTTCCTTATCTGCCGCTTTCCGATTAGTTTTTTCTATATTCAGTTTTATGTTCCGCTTATTGCGGGTGCTTAAGTTATTCAGGAGTGAACTGCAGTCATGCTTTATAATCGCCTCTGTCTGTCACTACTTCATAACCAATGCTCTTCATACGTGCTGCCATACAGGCTTTGCATTCAGCAGCTTCATCACCTGTACAGATCTTATTATCATAAAGGGTATACTTATCCCGGACATTGACCGGTGATAAGTTGGGCATTACTACATTGGCCCCTGCCAAAATTCCCTTCTCTCTGCCCTTGGGATCTATGGTTCCAAGGGCTGTTGTTGCCGGAAGAAGCGCATGTGGGTGGATCAGGCGGATAATTGACAATAATCGCAGCGTCTGCTCCAACGTTCCGGGTGATTCTTTAGCAAACGGGGTGTCTTTGTGAGGAATAAACGGTCCGATTCCTATCATTTCAGGCTTTAATTCCTTAATAAATAAAAGATCGCGGTAAAGTGTATCTACAGTTTGTCCCGGAGATCCTACCATGAATCCACATCCGGTTTGATATCCTATTTTCTTCAGGTTTTTCAGACAATTTTTTCTGAAAACCAGGGACATCTGTTCCGGGTGAAGTTTTTTGTAATGATCTTCATCTGCTGTCTCATGACGCAAGAGATATCTGTCAGCGCCTGCATTAAAATATGCCTGATAGCTTTCTTCACTCTTTTCTCCAATAGAAAGAGTCACTGCACAGTCAGGGTATATTTCTTTAATCGTGCGGACAATCTGACAAATATGTTCATCTGTGAAATGCGGATCTTCTCCGCCCTGCAGAACAAAAGTCCGAAAACCAAGATTCCATCCTGTTTCACAGCAGGACAAAATCTGTTCCAAAGAAAGCCGGTATCTGTCTGCATCCGTATTTGAACAGCGTATACCACAATAATAACAATTGTTCTTGCAGTAATTTGTAAATTCGATCAGACCACGGACATAAATTTTATTTCCATAAATTGCTTTTGCGGTCTGTTGTGCTCTTCTTCGTAGTTCTTCCGTTACCAGTGGATTCTGTGTATGTAAAATCATTTCCAGTTCTTCTCTGGTAATATTCTGTGTCTCCTGAATGTGTTCAGGTATCTGCAACTCTGCTGATGCCATATATTTTCATTTCCTCTAAGCTTTCGAATAGACTGTTTTTGCTGAAACCCCTGCCAGCCGGCCAATTTTTCCGGTCAGTGCATTGATTATATCCAGAGGTGCATCTATTGCCACACTGATAATGCTTATCCCTCTCTGCCTGTAAGGAATCCCCATTCTGCCGATGATATAAATGCCATATTCATGAAGAATCCTGTTCAGACATTCTACAGAATCTGAATTCTCTACTATAATACTGATCACTGCAATTCTGCTTTCCATAGAAACACCTCTCATATAATTAGTCAACTTATCTGCACATTAGAATTTACAAAAGTTAACAACTCTCTGGATCTGGTGACTGATCGGATAGTAATCATAACCATAAACCCCTGTCATCCAGCCGGCATACTGTGCTTCCGGATCATAATAAAGACCATTGATTTCTACCCAGCAATGACGGGTGAAGCCATCTGCCGCTCCATCTCTGCTTCCCGGTACCCGGCCACAGATCATATACGGTGTATATCCTATTTCTCTTGCAAGAGCAGCAAAAATACAGGAAAATCCATAACAGTTGCCATATCCTGTACGAAACATCCTCAATGCCTCACTGCGCGCCCAGCCACTCTGGTAAATGTTAGGATCCGGACCACCATAGTAAAATCCTCCGTAAACAACATATTTCCAACATGCATAAAGCTTCTGGCTCTGACTCATACCTGAATTTGTGATTGACGATACAATCTGCATCACACGCATTTTCAGCAGAGCATTATAATCTTTTCTTGCAGCACCAGAATTGGTAAAATAAAGCTGGCCGTTCTGTCTGGATTTCTTCTGATACAGCCTTCCTTTTGGATCCGCATAATACAGATTATTCTTATAGATAAAATATCCAATGCTGGCACGGCCGTGTTCTGTCCTTATATGATAAATATTGGATCCGGATTTTACAATTTTATTCTGTTTATTCTCAAATAAACGTCCTTTCTCATCAAAAACATAAACTACATTGTTGATACGCTGTCCTCCCCGCACAGCATTTCCATTTGCGCCAAAATAATACTTATAGCCATTATATCTCTTCCATTTGTTCTTAACCATTTTTCCCTTATAATAATAGTAAATCTTGTTTCCCTTTGTAACCAGTTCTCTTATGGGAACCGGAGATGGCGTCGGGGATACCCCGGGCTGCTCTGTAACAGGAATATCACTTTCCGCAGCCTGTACACCAAATACCGGCATAGCTAAAACAGCAACTGCCATTATGATAAAAAGCAACTTTTTCAATGTTTTCATAAACCTTTTTCTCCTTACACATTTTCATAATCTCAGAAACAAAATATAACTACGCACCATGACTACAATCCTGTCTCTTCCATTACCTTCTTCACTTTAGTGTAACAAAAAATTTATCTGATTTCCACATTTTTGTGGCATTTTAGTAAAAAATACTGCTGTCCGAACTTTTATCAATGTTTCGAACAGCAGTATCTGCTATATCTCTGAATTATTATAATTTCTTACCTGTAAGCATTTCATAACCCTGAAGATATTTTCCGATTGTCTTATCTACAATATCCTGCGGAAGTGTCCAGTCATTGTCCGGATTTGCTTTCAGCCAGTCACGTGCAAACTGTTTGTCAAAGGATGGCTGACCATGTCCCGGTTCATATCCTTCAGCAGGCCAGAAACGGGAGCTGTCCGGTGTCAGCATCTCATCACCGATGACCATGTTTCCGTCTTTATCCAGACCAAATTCGAATTTGGTATCTGCGATAATGATTCCTTTGCTTAATGCATATTCCGCACATTTCTTATAAAGTGCAATTGTATTATCACGAAGTTTTGCAGCTAGTTCCTCTCCTCTGCCCGGGAAATATTTCTCAAGGTGAGCGATGCTCTGCTCATAGGAGATATTTTCGTCATGATCGCCAATCTCAGCCTTTGTGGACGGAGTATAGATCGGCTCGGGAAGCTTGTCAGATTCCTTCAGTCCTTCCGGTAATTCAATGCCGCAGACTTTACCTGTCTTCTTGTAGCTTTCCCAGCCGCTTCCTGTAATATATCCACGAACAATACACTCGATAGGCAGCATTTCAAGCTTACGGCACATCATGCTGTTTCCGTCAAATTTCTCCTGCTGGAAAAATTCAGGCATATCTTTTACATCTACAGAAATCATGTGGTTCGGCAGAATGTCTTCTGTCATATCAAACCAGAACTTGGACATCTGAGTCAGTACAGTTCCCTTCTTGGTTACCTGATTGTTCAGGATAACATCAAAGCAGCTGATGCGGTCTGTCGCAACCATGATCAGGCTGTCACCGTTGTCATAAATCTCACGTACTTTACCTTCTTTGATTGGTTTCATTTCCTGCATTTTTTCGCACCTCAATATTCGTTATGTAATTTGTAAAACTCCAAAATCATCGGCCTTTGCCGAAATTACTGTATTACCGTACCACTATCTCTGTAAGATTGTCAATACACTGAATTTTATTTAGCTTTGCTGATAAAATGTAAGCAAATATAAATTCCATTTCATATCCTGAAATGGCTTTATTCATCCTTCGCCCATCCGTAAGAATATTTCACAGCTTTATTCCATCCTTTAATCTTTTGCTCTCTTGTTTCTTCGGTGATAGACGGGTAGAATTTCTGGTCAATGGACCAATTGTGGCGCACTTCTTCTTTACTGCTCCAGTAGCCTACTGCCAGACCTGCCAGATAAGCAGCCCCCATTGCAGTTGTCTCAACACAGCATGGACGGTTGACCGGTGCATTGATAATATCTGCCTGTGTCTGCATCAGGAAATTGTTGGCACTGGCTCCGCCATCAACTTTTAATGCTGCCAGATTAATGCCTGAATCTGCTTTCATGGCATTTAGTACGTCATTTACCTGATAGGCAATAGATTCCAGCGTTGCGCGGATAATATGATATTTGTTCACACCGCGGGTAATTCCTACGATCGTACCTCTCGCATACTGATCCCAGTGGGGAGCTCCCAGTCCTGTAAAGGCCGGCACAACATAACATCCATGTGTATCTGATACTTTATTTGCCATATACTCGGAATCTTCAGAGGAATCAATTACCTTTAATTCATCTCGCAGCCACTGGATAGCTGCACCTGCAACAAAAATTGATCCTTCCAGTGCATAGGTTACCTTTCCGTCCAATCCCCACGCAATCGTAGTAACCAGTCCGTTCTTTGAAAAGACAGGTTTCTCTCCTGTATTCATCAGAAGAAAACATCCTGTGCCATAAGTATTTTTTGCTTCTCCGGCATTAAAGCAGGTCTGGCCAAACAAAGCAGCCTGCTGATCACCTGCTGCACCTGCAATAGGGATAGCACCGCCAAGGACTGCCGGATCTGCTTTTCCATAAATACAGCTGGATGGCATTGGTTTGGGAAGCATGGACTTTGGAATGTCAAGTTCATTCAGAATTTCCTGATCCCACTGTAAAGTATTGATATTAAAAAGCATGGTTCTGGATGCATTAGAATAATCTGTAACATGGACTCTGCCCTTTGTCAGTTTCCAGATCAGCCAGGTTTCCACAGTTCCAAACAAAAGCTGTCCTTTCTGCGCTTTCTCTCTGGCTCCCTCTACATTGTCCAGAATCCACTTTATTTTTGTTGCAGAGAAATAAGCATCGATCACAAGCCCTGTTTTCTCCCTGAATTTCTCAGTCAGTCCTCTGGCTTTCAGCGAGTCGCAGTATTCCGATGTTCTGCGGCACTGCCATACGATTGCATGATAGACAGGTACGCCGGTATTTTTATCCCATACGATTGCAGTTTCTCTCTGGTTTGTGATTCCGATCGCAGCGATCTTTGAAGCATCTGCTCCGATCTTGGTCATTGCCTCTACTGCCACACCCAGCATACTAGCCCATATCTCATCTGCATCATGTTCTACCCAGCCCGGTTTCGGGAAATACTGGGTAAATTCTCTCTGTGCAACACTTAAACGTTCTCCCTTTTCATTAAACAGGATACAGCGGTTGCTGGTCGTCCCGGCATCCAGTGCCATAATATATTTTCCCATAAAAGATTTCCTCCGTTCTCTTTCAATGTACTCTCGGAATCTTTTTGTACTTGATTTTGCGAGAAGATTTTTTGTCAGTTGTGCCCAAATTTTTGAGGCGTACGCGGTGCGTACGTTGATAAAATTCGGGTGCAGCTAACAAAAAATCAGCCGCAAAAGCAAGTGCAATAAAGACTCCGAGAGTACATTTTATATAACCATACCACAAACATCTGAAGGTTGCTATTCTTTTTTATTCATGTTATGATGCAGACAAAACAAACCTGTTATTGTTCACTCCGTTCTCGGCAATACGCTTTGCAGGATATTATCAGTGAACAGTAACACAAACCTTACTGCTATTATAGAAAGATGGAGTACAATATTTTGAAGAAAAAAGAATTCATTTTTATAGGTGGTATCCTTATTCTTGCACTTGCGATGTGGGGAGGAATGTCTCTTATAAATAAGGGCAGTCATGGTTCCATCCGCATTACTGTAGACGGAAAAGAATATGGAACTTATTCTCTGGAAAAGGATCAGACGATTAAAATCAACGATACAAATGTCTGTGAGATCAAAGACGGTCAGGCACGTATGATCTCTGCACAATGCCCCGATCATCTGTGTATGAAACAGAAGGCAATCGACGAAAAAGGAGGCACCATCGTATGCCTCCCTAATAAAGTCGTTATTGAAGGGGAAAAAAGTACTGACAGTAAAAAAACCTGACGAACCGGTAATTGACGCAGTAACCTGAGCTCTCCGTTGCCTGTAACTGAATAACTGTTTCACAGTTCGGCTAAAAGCAAAATTTAAAGGCATCATATTATACGGCAGCTATATGATGATACACACCAGCCCGCCCTTACTGTCATTGACAATTTTCTGCATGGTATCCTGAAGCTTTACCTGGCTTTCTTCGCTGATAGCTGCAATCTTGCTTCGGATGCCATCCTGTACCAGCTGCTCAATGGATTTACCGAAAATATTAGTCTCCCAGATACTCTCCCCCCTCTGGCTGCCTTCGTCAATATACTGGATCAGATCCTTTGCCTGCTGTTCTGTTCCCACTATGGGAGCAATTTCAGTTTCTATATTTGCCTTTATCATATGGATAGACGGACTCTTTGACTTGATCTTTACTCCATATTTATTCCCCTGTCGGATCACTTCAGGCTGTGCGATCTCAATCTCATCCAGATTCGGGACAACCACACCATAACCGGTTCCACGCACTGCTTCCAGTGCAGCCTGCACTTTTACATATTCCTCTTTCATATGTACCAGTTCCTGCATTGTATGGATCAGTTCATATTCACTCTCCATTTCGATTCCACTCATCTGACTGAGCATCCTGTAATAATATTCTTCCTTTATACGTATTCTTACCTTTACTGTTCCATCGGATAAGCCTACATCTTCCAGAAGGGAATCCTGTACATAAGGTCCGGATAATTTTACAGATTCCTTTGTGATATCACGTATATGCTGCATACTTTTCATTTTATCCCTGATCTGTGAAAGGATCTGCTGTTTTAACTCATGCTCCAGGGGAAGCATTTCTACCCAGCGCGGAATAAAAAACTGAATCTGACTGACAGGAAATTCATATAAAACCTTCTCCAGAATCCTGGCAATATCTTCTTTTCTCAATTGGTCACAGTTTACTGTCAGAGCAGTTACCTTATATTTCTGTTGGATTTCTTCCGCTGTTTTCAGAGCCGCATCTTTATATGGCATCTGCGAATTTACCAGCACGATAAATGGTTTCTGCTGTTTTTTCAGTTCCTGAATAGTCTTCTCTTCTGCCTCCGGAAAATTGTCTCTGGGAAGTTCACCGAAACTTCCGTCAGTTGTGACCACAATACCTATTGTGGAATGCTCCTGAATTACTTTCTGTGTTCCGATGCGTGCGGCCTCGCGAAATGGGATTGCCTGCTCAAACCAGGGAGTTTTTACCATTCGTTCTTTCCCGTCCTCCGTCTGCCCGGATGCACCCTTTACCAGAAAACCCACACTGTCGATCAGGCGGATCTTTACCTGCTGATCTTCTCCGAGAGTGATGGGAACTGCTTCTTTGGGAATAAATTTTGTTTCTGCTGTGGTAATGATTTTGCCTGATCCGCTTAAAGGAAGCTGATCTCTGATCTCTGCCTGCTTTGTATCTGACATCTGCGGCAATGCAACAAGTTCCATGAATCTGCGGATAAATGTAGATTTTCCTGTGCGGACAGGTCCTACGACCCCTATGTATATATCTCCCCCTGTACGGGCCTGGATATCACGATACACCTGAAAATTTTCCATAAAAATAGCCCCCTTGCATATTTACACATAACCTTCATGTATTGTTATAAAATATGCAAGGAAGCTTTAAAATATTCTATTTATCATTTGGACATATTGTTACTGTCAGGTATCACAGATGTTCCTTAATAGGAATCATTGTGAAGCAGATGATGCTCTTTGCCTTTCAGAAGTCCGTTGTAAAGTTCCAGAACTAACGGGTTTTCATCGGATTTCTTAATGATAGTTGTATTATCTGCATTATACAGGCCCTTAGCTCTCAGAGCTTTGGTTCTGTCGCCGGATCTTGTCGGCTGTCCGCCACCCATGATACATCCGCGGCGGCATGCCATGATCTCGATCAGATGATATTCTTTCTCACCATTCTTAACCTGTTCCATAACGATTCTTGCATTTGCAAGGCCGCTGGCAACACAGATATTAAGGTTCATTCCTTCATAAGGAACTGTAAATTCCTTGATTCCCTCATCTCCACGAACACCGCATTCTGCGATCTCATGCATGGTTTCTTTGCTGTGATCCGGAGTCAGGCGGCGGAGAACTGCTTCTGTAACACCTCCTGTAACACCGAAGATAACACCACCACCGGAGCCGAAGCCAAACGGCATATCACAGGCTTCCGGATCAAGAGTTGCAAAGTCAAGACCAAAGTTATCGATCATGCGGAGCAGCTCTGTAGTTGTAATAACGATATCTGTATCCTGTTCACCGTCTGTGAAGCTGTTCGGACGAACTGCTTCTGCCTTCTTGGCTGTACATGGCATAATAGAAATCATAACTGTTTTCTTGCCGCCGGCATGTTCCGGATCGCGGAAGTACTCTTTGATTACTGCTGAGAGCATTCCCTGTGGAGAACGGCAGGTAGAAAGATTCGGAATATAGTCCTTGTACTGGTCTGTAATAAACTTCACCCATGCAGGGCAGCAGGAAGTAAGAAGCGGAAGTTTCTCGCCTTTCTTAATTCTGTCAAGAAACTCGGCACTCTCTTCCATAATAGTAAGGTCAGCACTGAATGAAGTATCATAAACTTCATCGAATCCCATTCTGTGGAGAGCATTGACAATCTTACCCATAACACTCCTGCCTTTGGTCAGTCCATAATGATCACCTACTGCGACACGTACTGCAGGAGCAATCTGAGCAACTACACGTATATTCGGATCAGCAAGTGCTTCCCATGCCTCGTCCATATGTGTCTTGATCGCAATCGCACCTGTTGGGCAATATACACGACACTGACCGCAGTTTACACATTCTGTCTCTGCGATTTTTTTGTTAAATGCAGGCATTACCATGGCCTCAGTTCCCCTGAATGCAAAGCCTAAAGCTCCGATGCCCTGAAGTTCTTCGCAGGCACGTACGCAGTCACCACACAGAATACATTTGTTTGGATCACGAACCAGAGAAGGAGAACTTGTATCCAACTCATGATATTCCCTGGTATTTTTGAAACGGATCGTCTGTACGCCCAGCCTGTGTGCCAGTTCCTGAAGGACACACTCACCACTCTTAACACAGGTTGTACAGTCACGACAATGTGCTGCAAGCAATAATTCTACAATTAGTTTTCTGTATTTCTTGACTCTTCCGGAATTGGTATAGATCACCATTCCATCTCTTGGCTGTTCAGAACATGAGGCAAATGTTTTTCCCCTCTCGTCTTCAACTGTACATAAACGACAGGCACCAAAAGTGGATACCTCTGAGTGGTAGCACAGTGTCGGAATATTGATCCCTGCCTTGCGGATGACAGACAGGACATTTTTTTCATCGGTAAATTCTACCTTTCTACCGTCAATTATCATATGGCCCATAGTGTATCCTCCCTTCTATGCTTCCACATATACTGCATCAAAGTTACAGTTGTCCTTACATGCACCGCATTTGATACAGATGTCGTTATCAATGTGATATGGATGTTTGATCTTACCTGAGATTGCACCTGCCGGACAGTTCTTTGCACATTTACCGCAGCCGATACAGAACTCAGGGTTGATGTGGAACTGACGAAGAGCAGTACATACTTTTGCACGGCATTTTTATCGCAGATATGTTCCTCATATTCATCGCGGAAGCGTTTGAGAGTACTGATAACAGGAAGAGGTGCACTCTTGCCAAGTCCGCACAGAGCCATGTTCTGAACCATATTTGCAAGCTCTTCCAGCTCGTCCAGATCGGACATCTCACCCTTGCCATCTACGATCCTCTCCAGGATCTCCAGCATACGTTTGGTACCCTCACGGCACGGTACACATTTACCGCAGCTCTCACGCTGGGTGAAGTTCATAAAGAATCTGGCAACCTCAACCATACAGGTATTCTCGTCCATAACTACCAGACCACCGGATCCCATAATCGCATCTAATTTTTTGACAGAATCAAAATCAAGAGGTGCATCCAGCTGGTCAAGGATCAGACATCCGCCGGACGGACCGCCGATCTGGACACCTTTAAATGCGGCGCCACTCTTTAAGCCACCACCGATATCATAGATAATGTGGCGGAGTGTGGTTCCCATAGGAACCTCTATCAGACCGGTATTCTCGATAGAACCGGTCAGTGAGAAGGTTTTAGTTCCGGGGCTTCCCTCTGTACCGATGGTGCGGAACCAGTCTGCTCCCTGAAGAATAATCTTCGGTACATTAGCATAGGTTTCTACATTATTAAGAACTGTAGGCTTACCCCACAGACCTTTCTCTACTGTACGGGGCGGTTTTACACGAGGCATACCTCTGTTACCCTCGATAGATGCGGTAAGTGCCGAACCTTCTCCACATACGAAAGCTCCGGCACCTCTGTTGATATGTAAATGGAAGTTTACACCGGAATTTAAAATATTATCACCTAACAGGCCATATTTTTCTGCCTGTTCAATCGCCATCCTAAGTCTCTTTACAGAAAGAGGATACTCTGCACGAACATAAATATATCCATTCTCCGCACCGACTGCGTAGGCTGCAATAGTCATACCTTCGATCATCTTATATGGATCACCTTCCATGACGGAACCATCCATAAATGCACCGGGATCACCCTCATCACCATTACATACAACATAGCGGGTTTTCTCTGCCTGGCGTGCAACCTGAGACCATTTCTTGCCTGCCGGGAATCCTGCACCGCCACGACCGCGAAGCCCGGATTTAGTTACTTCATCAATAACTTCCTGCGGGGACATGCTTTCCATCACTTTTGCAAGTGCCTGATAGCCTCCCACAGCAATATACTCTTCGATAGATTCCGCATCGATTTTTCCACAGTTTTCAAGAACGATACGTGTCTGTTGATTTAAGAAAGGAATATCATCAGGATGTGGACAGACTGTATTATTATCGCGATAAAACAGTCTCTCTACAGGTTTCCCTTCCAATATAGTTCTCTCCACAATTTCCTTACAGTCTTCCGGCTGTACGTGAACATACTGATAATCATATGGCTCAATTCTCATCAGAGGTCCAAGTTCACATAATCCCTGGCACCCTGTCTTGATCACGCCTACATGAGGCACATCCTTCTGCATTTCAACTGTTACTCCATCAATTCTCTCACAGAGTACTGACATCTCTTCATAAATCTTCTGCGCTCCGGATGCGATACATCCGGTACCTGAACAGACAAGAACGCGGCAGGTATAAGATTTAATCTGCTCATTTACTTCAGCCTGCTTATTTAACAGGTCTTCTTTACTCTTAATACTCATACGCACTCTCCTCTCAGTTTATTCAAAAGTTCTACAGCTTTCTCAGGAGTCATCTTCGGATGTACTTCATCATTGACAGTCAGTGTGGGGGCAAGTCCACATGCACCCAGACAGGATACTGTTTCTACGGTAAAAAGCATGTCATCTGTAGTGTGTTTCTTGTTGCTCAGTCCAAGTTCCTTCATCAAAGCCTCTTTTACAGGCATGGATTTTCTCACATGACAGGCTGTTCCGTCACACACTTTAATGACATATTTCCCTTTCGGCTCAAAAGAAAAATTCTCATAGAATGTGGCTACACTGTAGGCCTTGGCTTCTTTTACTCCAATCTCTTTCGCTACATAAGTCAGCAATTCTCCCGGCAGGTAACGATATTCCGCCTGAATATCCTGCATGATCGGAATCAGCGATGCTGCTGTACGTCCGTAGTGCTCGATGATCTCATCCGCTTTTCTGTAATAAGACTGGTCTAACATTCGGTTCCCTCCTTAAATAGTAATTTTGATACATCGGTTTTAATATAGTACCGATATATCGATTCCCACGCAGCTTTAGTTATTTTCAACATATGTGCTGTTGATATTATACATTATATAGTTGTTTTGCACAATATCATTTTTGAAATTTTCTGAAATTAATTTATAACAATTTGTTATAGATGTATAGTATTCATAAATGTATATAAATGAAAAGCAATTTCTTTAACAGGGTTGTTAATTTAATAGCAATATCAAAACAAAAAAAGATCATTGAAAAGAATATTATCTTCTTCTCAATGACCTTTCTGGAAATGGCTGCATTATTTAATTTCATGTTCCTCATGGAAATGCTTATATTTTTCTATAAACATCAACAGAAAGCTGATCATAAGGAATCCACAGGAAACCCAGATCATTCTGATTCCATAGCGTATGGACAGATTTCCACCAATGCCGGCACCCAAGGCAAACATAAGGATGATTCCAAAATAATACATCGCCTGTTTTAGCTGTTTTGATTTTTTTTCACGAAAATAAACTGACAACGCAGCTGTACCACTGTCGCAAATTACCGATACACATAGTACTTGCATAGGAATATCCGTTTACCTTGCGGAAGGACTGTACCTGCATTGCACAGGCGAAGGATGCCATGGCATTTG
>ENA-OQDL01000471-OQDL01000471.1-human-gut-metagenome-genome-assembly--contig:-NODE-471-length-25794-cov-4.761834_pt1 | contig 25794 bp, 25 predicted proteins | sample MGYA00242782_ERZ504609 | MGnify/ENA primary metagenome ERZ504609 (study PRJEB26092, sample SAMD00036320) | human gut metagenome | host: Homo sapiens | study: EMG produced TPA metagenomics assembly of... | reverse complement strand
AAGATTGCCGGAATATCTGCGTAATGCACTTCATCCAGAGGTTGCAATAGCATAAAGCACTATTTTGTTAGCTGAAATATTGAATTTTCAAGGTGCGAAGCCCTGTTTAGGTGTGGGAAGTTTTAGTAAAAAATTATCTGAAAAAAACGGTTTAAACATGGAGGGCGGGGCCGATTGGCCCCGCTCTTTTGCCATAAATCTGCCTAGCAAGTTTGATGCCAAAAAGATTAGTATAAGGCAAAAAAATTTAGTCTTCAAATCCATTGAAAATTTATGCAAGGTATATTATAATGCTATCAATTTGGGCTGAGGTCTATAGCAGCGCACACATTTGGAAGCGCAATCGGATGTCAAGCTTGCTTGTAAATCTCCCCCTACACAACATAAGAAAGGACAGGTATTCCCCCTATGAAAGCATACCTTATATTGGAAGACGGCACTGTGTTCACTGGTACCAGTATTGGTTCCCAGCGTGAAGTGATCAGCGAGATCGTTTTTAACACATCTATGACCGGTTATCTGGAAGTATTAACTGATCCGTCATACGCAGGACAGGCCGTTGTTATGACCTATCCTCTGATCGGTAATTATGGAATCTGTCGTCAGGATATGGAGTCTTTAAAGCCCTGGCCAGATGGTTATATTGTAAGAGAATTATCAAGGATCCCAAGCAACTTCCGTTGCGAAGACACAATTCAGAATTTCTTAGAAGAAAATGATATTCCTGGTATCTGTGGTATCGATACAAGAGCCCTCACAAAGTTATTAAGAGAAAAAGGTACAATGAACGGTATGATCACGACAAAAGAGTATTCAGACCTGTCTGAGCCTATCAGCCGTATGAAAGCCTATACAGTAGCCGGTGTTGTTATGGCTACTACAACCAAAGAAAAATACGTTCTTCCAGGAAATGGAAAGAAAGTAGCTTTAATGGATTTCGGCGCAAAGAAGAACATTGCCCGTTCCTTAAATGAAAGAGGCTGCGAAGTTACCGTATATCCGGCAGATACACCTGCAGAAGAAGTGCTGGCAGCAAATCCGGACGGCATCATGCTTTCCAATGGCCCTGGTGATCCAAAGGAAAATGTTGAGATCATCAAAGAGATCAAAAAAATGTATGACTCCAATGTACCGATCTTTGCAATCTGCCTGGGACATCAGTTAATGGCACTGGCAAACGGTATGGATACCTACAAATTAAAATACGGCCACAGAGGCGGAAATCATCCTGTAAAAGATCTGGAGACCGGAAGAGTTTACATTTCTTCCCAGAACCATGGTTACGCAGTAGATACCAACACTGTAAAGCCTGAGATCGCAGTTCCTGCATTTGTCAATGTAAATGACGGAACCAACGAAGGTTTAAAATACACAGGAAAGAACATTTTCACGGTACAGTATCACCCGGAAGCATGCCCTGGACCACAGGACTCCGGATACTTATTTGACCGTTTCCTTAAAATGATGGAGGTAAATGACTGATGCCAAAGAATCCTGAAATTAAAAAAGTACTGGTTTTAGGCTCCGGCCCGATCGTAATCGGACAGGCAGCAGAATTTGACTATGCAGGTACACAGGCCTGCCGTTCTTTAAAAGAAGAAGGGATCGAAGTTGTCCTTTTAAACTCCAACCCGGCTACCATCATGACCGACAAGGACATTGCAGACCGTGTATACATTGAGCCATTAACCGTAGAAGTAGTAGAACAGCTGATCTTAAAAGAAAAGCCGGACAGCATTCTGCCAACCCTTGGCGGACAGGCCGGATTAAACCTTGCAATGGAACTGGAAGACGCAGGATTCTTAGAGAAGCACAATGTGCGCCTCATCGGTACCACTGCTCTTACCATTAAAAAAGCAGAAGACCGTGAGATGTTCAAGGAGACCATGGAAAAGATCGGTGAGCCGGTTGCACCTTCTGACATTGTAGAAGATGTAAAACATGGTCTGGAAGTAGCAGCACAGATCGGTTACCCGGTAGTTCTTCGTCCTGCTTATACACTGGGCGGTTCCGGCGGCGGTATTGCACAGAATCCGGAGCAGTGTGCTGAGATCCTGGAAAATGGTCTCCGTTTATCCCGTGTAGGACAGGTTTTAGTAGAGCGCTGCATCGCAGGCTGGAAAGAGATCGAATACGAAGTAATGCGTGACGGTGCAGGAAACGTGATCACCGTCTGCAACATGGAAAACCTGGACCCGGTTGGCGTTCATACAGGTGACAGTATTGTTGTGGCTCCTTCCCAGACATTAGGGGATAAAGAGTACCAGATGCTGCGTACTTCTGCATTAAATATCATCAGCGAACTGGGTATCACCGGCGGCTGCAACGTACAGTATGCTTTAAATCCAGACAGCTTTGAATACTGCGTAATTGAGGTAAATCCTCGTGTAAGCCGTTCTTCCGCACTGGCATCTAAGGCAACTGGATATCCGATCGCAAAAGTAGCTGCAAAGATCGCTTTAGGATATACTCTGGATGAGATCAAAAATGCAGTAACAAAGAAAACTTATGCAAGTTTTGAGCCAATGCTTGACTACTGCGTAGTAAAGATGCCAAGACTTCCATTTGATAAGTTTATAAGCGCCAAGAGAGCCTTAGGAACCCAGATGAAGGCAACTGGTGAGGTCATGAGTATCTGCACCAACTTTGAGGGCGCCCTGATGAAGGCCATCCGTTCCCTGGAGCAGCATGTAGACTGCCTGATGTCCTATGACTTTACCGGACTTTCCTATACAGGACTGGTAAAAGAGCTGGAGATCGTAGACGATATGCGTATCTGGAGAATTGCAGAGGCTCTGCGCCGCGGCTTCCCATATGAGCTGATCCATGAGATCACCCGTATCGATATCTGGTTTATTGACAAGCTGGCTATCCTGGTAGAAATGGAGAAAGAATTAAAGGCAGTAGGAGAAGGAAAGAAAGAGCTTACTACAGAGCTCCTTGCAGAAGCAAAACGCATTGAGTTCCCTGATAATGTAATTTCCCGTCTTACCGGTATTCCTCAGGAAGAGATCAAGAAGCAGCGTTATGACAATGGCATCCGCGCTGCATACAAAATGGTTGATACCTGTGCAGCTGAGTTTGCTGCAGAGACACCATATTATTACTCCTGTTTTGGAAGCTTCAATGAGGCTGAAAAGACAGAAGGAAGAAAGAAAGTCCTGGTTCTTGGTTCCGGCCCGATCCGTATCGGACAGGGTATCGAGTTTGACTTCTGCTCCGTACACAGTACCTGGGCCTTCAGCAAAGAAGGATATGAGACCATTATCATCAACAATAACCCGGAGACTGTAAGTACAGACTTCGATATTGCAGATAAGCTGTATTTCGAGCCTTTAACACCAGAAGATGTAGAGAGCATTGTAGATATTGAAAAGCCAGACGGAGCAGTAGTACAGTTTGGTGGGCAGACTGCGATCAAGCTGACTGAAGCTCTGATGAAAATGGGTGTGCCTATCCTTGGTACAGCAGCAGAAGATGTAGACGCAGCAGAGGACAGAGAGCGCTTTGATGAGATCCTGGAGCAGTGCCATATCCCGAGACCTGCAGGACACACTGTATTTACCGCTGAAGAGGCAAAGAAGGCTGCAAATGACCTTGGCTATCCTGTTTTAGTACGTCCTTCCTATGTACTGGGTGGACAGGGCATGCAGATCGCTATTTGTGATGAAGATATTGACGAATTTATCGGCATCATCAACCAGATCGCCCAGGAGCATCCGATCCTGGTAGATAAGTACATTATGGGTAAGGAGATTGAGGTAGACGCCATCTGCGACGGAACCGACATCCTGATCCCTGGTATCATGCAGCATATTGAGCGTACCGGTATCCACTCCGGAGACAGTATTTCCGTATATCCGGCACAGGATATTACACAGCATAATGTTGACACCATTGTGGAATACACAGAAAAACTGGCTAAGGCCCTTCATGTAAAGGGAATGATCAATATCCAGTTTATCGTAGACGGGGATGACGTATACATCATCGAGGTAAACCCACGTTCTTCCCGTACCGTACCATATATCAGCAAGGTAACCGGTATCCCGATCGTTCCGCTGGCAACCCAGATCATTTGCGGCCATACCATTAAGGAACTGGGTTACAATCCAGGTCTGCAGCCGGCAGCTGATTATATCGCTGTTAAGATGCCTGTATTCTCCTTTGAGAAGATCCGCGGCGCAGATATCAGCCTTGGACCGGAAATGAAGTCTACCGGTGAGTGCCTTGGTATCGCTAAGACCTTTAACGAGGCTCTTTACAAGGCATTTGAGGGCGCTGGCATCCGTCTGCCGAAGTACAAGAAGATGATCATGACCATCAGAAAGAATGAGCAGGAAGAGGCAGTGGATATTGCCCGCAGATTTGCAAATGTAGGCTACCAGATCTTTGCTACCAAGGGAACTGCAAGAACCTTAAATGAGCATGGAGTAAAGGCCTTTGAGATCCGCAAACTGGAGCAGGAGTCCCCGAATATCCTTGACCTGGTATTAGGACATCAGATCGACCTGATCATCGATATCCCGGCACAGGGCGCAGAAAGAAGCCATGACGGCTTTGTGATCCGCCGTAATGCCATTGAGACAGGTGTAAATGTACTTACAGCCCTTGACACAGCAAGAGCTCTTGTAACAAGCCTTGAGAACCGTGCAAAAGAGCTGACACTGGTGGATATTGCAACTGTGAAGAATGCATAAAGGTGTATAAATATAAGCCCCGCCGAAGCAACGGGGTTTGTATGCTGACGATAAAAACAAGTGAGAGAGGACCCGCGCCAGGCGCGGGTTCACTTGTGCAGACGTGCAGTGGAAGAAAAACTGCCGGTGACAGGTTCTTTAAACGAAAGAAAAGCACATGGAAGCAGGTTTTAAATGCCTGTTTTCATGTGCTTTTTGTGCTTTTGCTGTTGTTGTAATGCACGTTTACAAATCCTGCGTTTTTGCCCGTGGCTGCCTGCAGCAGGCGGTTTGTCGGTTAATGGTTTGAGAAAATTATGCCACAGAAACGTCACTTGCATACTTCTCCGGATGATTGACCGGATAAGTCACTTTGCGGCCTTCTAACACCTCTGTAATGCCCAGAGCGGCCTGATAAGACAGCCGTTCCATAGCCTGCTTGCTTAAACCTGCAATATGTGGCGTTGCAATTACCTGATCCATGTGCAGCAGCGGGTCGTCTGCATCTGGGATCTCACCTTCAAATACGTCCAGTGCAGCGCCTGCCAGACGGTTGGAAAGCAGCAGTTCCCTTAAAGCAGCCTGGTCGACTAATTCACCACGACCAAGGTTTAAAAGATACGCATCTGATTTCATAAGTTCCAGCTTTTCACGGCTTACCAGATGGAAGGTATCTTTTGTATATGGCAGATGAATAGAAAGAAAATCGGAATTCCGGATCACTTTGTCCAGATCACTTGTAAGAATGCCATAGTCCGCGCAGATATCTCCTGGAAGGTTTCTGCGGTATCCTAACACTTTCATTCCAAAGCCATAGGAAGCTTTTCTGGCAACTGCAGTGCCGATCCGTCCCATTCCAAGTACCCCTAAGGTCTTTCCTTCCAGATCAAAGGTAGAGATCTGTGGGCGGATGCTCCAGCCTTCTTTGCGTAAGCCGTCACGGCTTTGTGGAAGCTTCTTTGCAAGGCTTAAGATCAGTCCAAGGGTAAATTCTGCAACAGAACCGCTGTTGGCGTCAGCTGCGTTTGTTACCTGGATGCCCAGCCGTTCGGCAGCTTCTACATCAATACAGTCTACACCGGCACCATGCATGCCGATGACCTGCAGCTTCGGGCAGGAATTTAAAACACGTTCTGTAAAATGACCATTTCTTGTAAGAACGCCGTCTGCGTCATGTGCCTCTCTCATAAGGGTCTCTTCGTCATATCCGGTGCCCATGACCACCTGGTATCCATGGTCCTGAAGCAGAGTAATGCCTGCAGGGTCTACAGCTTCTGTGATTAAAATTTTTTTGCTCATATACATTACCTCCTACCGGAAAAATCTTCTGAAAACAATGACCAGAACTGGCCGATCAACCTCATTTGCCAATAGTCTAGCGAAAAGTTAGTTCTAAAACAAGTTGCAAACTGTACACCAAATGCGTATAATAATGGACATATTGTATATCTTGCTGTTTTCACATGAACACATTTCAACTTGCAGGTATCCGGAAAGGAGCACACTATGGCATTTCTTGTAAAAGACCTGGTGGACCGGCAGATCTTCGGCGGAGTCAGGCTGGTAGCAGGCGTTTTAAATGTTTCAAACCCTATTTTATGGGTCAATGTAATGGAAATACTGGACACTCCCAGATCTTTAAATGAGGGTGAGTTAGTGGTGTCTACCGGGTATGGCCTGGAGGATCAGTCTCTTCATAAGGACCTGATCCACCAGCTGAAAAAAAGAGGGGTCAGCGGTCTGGCGATCCAGCCGGGCTATTATATCGATCAGATACCGGAATACATTATAGAAGACGCAAACAAAGAAGGGCTGCCGGTGCTGGAGCTGCCGGAACGGCTGTCATTTTCAGAGATCCTTCATGTGCTTATGGATCAGATCACGGAAAACAATCTTATTTCCAGAAAGCTGGTCCAGGGACTGGACACACTGCGCATTGCACTTGGAAAAAAATTTAAATATCAGTGAAAAGAAACTATTTGAAAAAGAACAGCAGGTATATCTTTTTCTCATCTGCCTTACAGGAAAAAAACAGCCGGGACGAGGAAAGTCTCCGGCAGGGAATGGGAAAAGTAGGCTCTTTTCTTTCTTCTATGTCAAAAACCTGTATTGGTGAGACCTTGCCAGATGGAACCGGTATGTTTCTGGCGCCCTTTTCCGATGGAGAAGCATTTACAGATGCCATGTATGATTTCAGCATTTTCCTTACCTTTCTTTCGGAAAATGAAGAGATCAACTTTTATGTAGGTGCCCAGCCTTTAAAAGAAAGCAGGGATCTGCCTGACTGCGTAAAAGAAGCCTACGATCATATCTGTTTGCTGGACCGGATCGGGGCAAAACGGGGGATCTGTACCTTTGATAACCGACTTTTAGTGGAACTTCTTGGGACGCTTCATCAAAATGAGTATTCTATTGTATTGGGAAACCAGGCATTACAGAAACTCTTGGACCATGACCGGTATAATCACACAGGCTATGTACATACCATCCGTATCTATCTGGCACACAACTGCAATGCTACGAAAACAGCGGAACATCTGTACATCCACCGCCATACACTGATGAAGCGGCTGCAGAATATTTCCGCTCTCTGCGGCATTAATTTTACGGATTATTACATGCGTGTATACATGTCTTTAGCCATTCTGATCCATGATTATTTTACTTATTGATCCATAGGGGCTACAAAATATTTCAGAGGGTGAAACGAATTTTTTTACCAAAACTTTAGTAAAAAAACTTGACATCACCTAAAAACTGGTGTATCATTCGACACATCAAAAATAAATAAGCAAACGGAGCCGAAAAGGCATAAATGATTTCAAAGAGGAAATTCAGAACAATAGTCTGAGTTTCCTCTTTTGTTTTACCTGAAATCTTCCCGGCGGACCGCCGGGAGCGGTAGTTATCATTTGTTTTCAAGGCTCTGGGCAAGGAGGAAATGATTATGAAAAAAAGGTTATGTGTATGCAATGATGGCTGCAGTTGCAGCAATGACAGTTTCCGGGTGTTCTTCCTCTTCTTCCGCACCGGCTTCTACAGCAGCGGAAAGCAAAACTGAAGCAGCAGCTTCTTCAGAAAGCGGCACTACTGCAGCGGACACATCTGATGTAAAGGCAGCGGTGGATACCATTAAATTCGGTCTGGTAGCTCCTCTTTCCGGTGATAACGGTGCTTATGGTACCAAGCAGGAAAAAGGTTATGAGCTGGCAATGGAAGAGATCAACGCAGCTGGCGGTGTGTTGGGAGCCAAGTTAGAGCTGGAAACATACGATGACGGCGGTGATGCTTCTACAGCAGCCAACGGAGCACAGAAGTTTGCAGATGATGACTCCATTCTGGCAATCGGCGGTTCCTGCCTTACCTCCTGTACAGCAGCCATGCTTCCTATTACAGGGGATGCAGAGATGCCTCAGTTGGTAGTAAGCTCCAGTGCAAAATCTTTAACAGGCATCAGTGATTATTTCTTCCGTATGGCGGTTCAGGATGCGGCAGTTGGTCCTCAGATCGTAAACCAGTTTACAAAAATGGGCAAGACCAAAGCAGTTACCCTTTACTGCAACAACGATTACGGCTCTGGTTTAAAGGACAGCTTCAATGCACAGTTTGAAGCAAACGGCGGACAGGTTCTTGACTCCGTACCGTATCAGGCAACTGACCAGGATTTCGCAGCGATCCTTACTACTGTAAAGAGCCTTGATCCTGACTGTATCGCTCTTTGCGGAACTACAACAGACGGAGCACTGATCATCAAGCAGGCAAGACAGATGGGAATTGAAGCACCGATCATGGGACAGCCTGGACTTTACAGCCAGAATGTCATCGACATCGCAGGAGATGCTTCTGAAGGTCTTCTTTGCAGCGGCGTATTCGTAGCAGCAGGCGCAGATGAAAAGGGACAGGAATTCGTAACCAAGTACGGCGAAAAGTACAGCGGTGAAGTTCCGGACGGATTTGCAGCATTAGCTTATGACCAGATGTATGTACTGGCAGATGCAGCAGAAAGAGCCATGAAGGAAAACGGCGGTGAACTTACAAGACAGACTCTTGCAGAAGCATTAAAGGCAACTGAGTATGAAGGCGTTACCGGTACCGTTACCTTTGATGACAACGGTGACTGGGTAAGAGATTACCTGACACTGACTGTAAAAGACGGAAAGTATGTATTATATGAAGAGTAATTCTTCAGGAAAATAGATCAAAACAGTACAGGTGGTGACAATATGTTGGTATTTTTGCAGCAGGTTATAAATGGTCTGGCACAGGGAGGTATCTACTCCCTGATCGCCATAGGCTGGACAACGGTATTTGGAATTGTAGGAGTCATTAACTGGACCCACGGTGAGATCTATATGCTGGGTGCATATACAGGTTATTTTGTAACAACTTATCTGGGACTTCCGCTGATCCCTGCGCTTCTCATTTCCATGGCAGCTGGAGCACTGATCGCAATGGCAGTAGACCAGTTTGGCTATAAGCCATTAAGAAAGAAAGGGGTTCTGGCAGCAACCGGATTTATTACCGCTTTAGGTATTTCCACGATCCTGCGCTATACTGCCAACGCTGTATTTACAGTCAACCCCAAAGCGTATCCACAGCTGGTAGACCAGAAACTGATCACCATCTGTACTATTTCAGGTCAGCCATTAACCATCAGCTCCCTTCATTTATATATCCTCATTGGAACCATTATCATCATGGTATGTCTGGAGCTGTTTATCAAGCATACTCTTACAGGAAAGGCTATGTTGGCTGCTTCCCAGGATATGCAGACCTTAGGCCTTATGGGTGTTAATGCAGAAAAGCTGATCAAAGTTACCTTTGCGATCAGCGGTGCCCTTGGAGCAGCAGCCGGTTTCTTTATTGGTACCATCTACGCCATTAACCCAACCATGGGTGCTTTAGCAGGTCTTAAAGGCTGGTCCTGTGCCATCCTTGGAGGAATCGGAAGCATCACAGGCTCCCTGGTAGGCGGTATTATCCTTGGAATTGTAGAAAACCTGACAGCAGGCTTTATTTCCACTGGTTATAAGGATGCCATTGGATTTGCGGTAATGATCCTGGTACTTCTCATTAAGCCTTCAGGACTTATGGGATATAAATTTGAAGAGAAAGTTTAAGGAGGCAGCATATGAAAAAAGAACGTTTTTCGGAAAAAACGGACAGACTGCCTTCCTTGGAGCAGCAGTTCTGGTCTTACTGATCTGTTATATTGACAATTTCCATGGTGGAAGCGCCTGGATCCCTACTTATTTTCAGCATGTGGCAGTTAACTGTCTGATTGCAGCCATCCTGGCATTAGGATTAAACTTTGTATCCGGCTATTTAGGCCAGACTTCCTTAGGCCATGCAGCATTTTATGGCATTGGCGCTTATACAACAGCCGTATTATTAAAATATACCAACATCAGTTTCTGGATCACCATTCCTGTGGGACTTCTTCTGGCAGCTCTTGTATCTATTCCACTGGCAATGGCTTCCCTTCGTGTAAAGGGACAGTTTTTGATCGTTATCACCTATGCATTTTGCGAGATCTTACGTTTCATCGCCATTAATACAGCAGCTTTAGGTGGAACAGCCGGTATACCGGGACTTAAATCCCCGGAGATCTTTGGTATTAAGATCACCAAGCTGGCAGCTTCCAGCAAAGGCGGTTACATCCTGATCCTGTTCTTGATCGTAGCAGCAGTAGCATTTTTCGCATGGAAAACAGAACATTCCAGGATCGGCTATGCTTTTTCGGCCATCAGGGAAGATGAGATCGCAGCTGTTGCCATGGGTATTAACACTAAGTATTACAAGGTACTTGCCATGGTGATCTCAGCAGTGATCTGCAGCATTGCAGGAAGTTTTCAGGCAGTGTTTGCAAGCATGGTCAGCCCGGAGCTTTTAAACTCTACCAAGTCCATTTCTATTCTTACTATGGTAGTTATCGGTGGACGCAGAAGCATCAAAGGTATGATCTTAGGAGGTATCCTTCTTACCATTCTTCCTGAGTTATTCCATTCCGTAAAAGACATTGCAGGACTTCCATTTGACCCATGGATGATCCTTTACGGCTTCCTTCTTGTATTTATGATGCGTTTCAGACCGCAGGGCATCTGGGGCGTGACTAAAAAGGAAACAGCAGAAGTGGAAGAGGGGTGATGGATATGCTGCTTGAGACAAAAAAAGTAACGAAAATATTCGGCGGACTTCACGCCAACAGTGATATTGATTTTTCCATTGATGAAGGGGAGATCGTAGCTATCATCGGACCAAATGGTTCAGGAAAGACTACATTTTATAATGTACTTACAGGAATTTCCCCTGCAACCAGAGGCCAGATCATTTTCAAGGGCAAAAGCATAGAAAAAATGCAGCCGGAAGCTATTACCCGCCTTGGCATGGCCCGTACTTTCCAGAATATCCGTCTTTTTGGAAATATGACAGTAGCGGAAAATATCATTATTGCCCGTCACTGCAGAAGGAAGACCGGTATCTGGGACTCTTTAATAGGAAGTCCAAGACTTAAAAAAGAAGAGGCGGAAAATCAGGAATATATTAAGAAATGCCTGGAATACGTAGGCATTTATGATAAAAAAGACTGGCTGGCTAAAAACCTTCCATACGGCATGCAGCGCCGACTGGAGATCGCCAGAGTTCTGGCAACAGAGCCAAGCCTGATCCTACTTGATGAGCCGGCAGCAGGCATGAACCCACATGAAAAGGATGAGCTGGTGGAGATCATCAATCGCCTGAAAGCAGAGAAATATTCCATTATCCTCATTGAACATGCCATGCGTATGGTCATGAATATTGCAGACCGGGTGGTAGTATTTGACCACGGACAGAAGATCGCAGAAGGACTGCCACAGGATGTAAAAAATGATCCTGTTGTGATTGAGTCTTATCTGGGAAAGGGGGCATCTGCAAATGGCGATGCTTGATGTAAAAGACCTGAATGTATATTATGGCAAGATCCATGCTATTAAAAATATAAGTCTTACAGTAGAAGAAGGAGAGCTGGTCTCCCTGATCGGGGCAAACGGCGCAGGAAAGACCTCTCTTTTGACGGCTATTATGGGCCAGATCCCGTCTACAGGCCAGATCAGCTTTGAAGGCCAGGCAGTCCACGGAAACGGAACCATGGAGATAGTAAGAAACGGTATGACCATGGTACCGGAAGGCAGACGTGTATTTCCAAGAACTTCTGTAATGGACAATCTGCTGTTAGGCGCTTACAGCCGTAAGGATAAGGAAAATATAAAAGGCGACTTAAACAAGATCTTTGAAATGTTCCCAAGACTGTTAGAACGTAAAAACCAGCTGGCAGGCACCTTATCCGGCGGCGAACAGCAGATGCTGGCTATGGGGCGCGCACTGATGTCAAGACCAAGACTTCTGCTCCTTGATGAGCCGTCTATGGGACTTTCACCAAGACTGGTTGACCAGGTATTTGATACCATTGTTTCTATTAATAAGTCAGGAACCACCATTATGCTGGTAGAGCAGAACGCAAACCAGGCTCTTCGTGTGGCAAAAAGAGGCTATGTAATAGAGACGGGTGAGATCGTTCTTTCGGATGATGCAGATAAGTTATTGTCCAACCCGCAGGTGAAGGAAGCATATCTGGGTGGTTAAAACACGGGAGTAATTGGAAAAATCTGGAAAATACCACTTGAAAATTGCAATCTGGGAAATAGGATCTGGAAAGGCGGGAGCAAAGGTGAAAGTACTGGTATGGTGTGCTACTGCAGAGGACTGCAGGGTATTTGAACAGTATAATAAGGGAAGAATTGAGTTTGAATATACTCCGGATACATTAACAGAGGAAAATGTTTCCTCCTGTAAAGGCTATGAAGGGATCGTGATCCAGACCAGGTGCATGATCACGGAAAAGGTAGCAGCCCTTTTGGCAGAGGCAGGAGTAATATTTATCGCCTGCCGTTCCGCCGGTTTTGACCATGTAAACTTGGCAGCCATAAAGAAATATGGCATCAAGGCCTGCAATGTTCCTTTGTATTCTCCAAATGCCATTGCGGAATACGCCGTCATGGCATCTATGATGGCGCTGCGGAAGGTAAAAAAGCAGCTGCACATGACAGAAAAAGGAGATTATACCTTAAAAGGTCTGCGCGGCCAGGAACTGCGTGACCAGACCATTGGTATTATCGGAACCGGCCGGATCGGCATGGAAAGTCTGAAAATATTTTCCTCTTTCACAAAGGATATTTTACTCTACGACCCTTATCCAAGAGAAGACGCGAAAGCAATGGGAATCTATGTTTCTCTGGATGAGATCTACGAAAAGTCAACACTCTTAGTATTTCACTGTCCTTTTACAAAAGAAAATTTCCATATGGTAAATGGTGACAGCATCCGTAAAATGCGCACAGGTGTGGTCCTTGTAAACCCGGCAAGAGGGGGACTTTTTGATCATCAGGCTGTATTAGAGGGCTTAAAAGAAGGAAAGATCGGTGCCCTTGCAATGGACGTTTACGAGGATGAAAAAAATTATCTGCGTAAGGACCTGAAAGGGGAAAGTACAGGTGATGCTGTATTTGACCAGCTTATTTCAAGAGAAGATGTGATCTATACTGCCCATACTGCTTTTTATACAGACCGTGCGATCTTTAATATGATCGAGACCACAGTGGAAAATCTCTGGGAATACGGACAGACAGGAAGCTGTGCTCATGAACTGACCTAAGAGAGCGTTTACAGGGGTAAAGGGTACAAAATCAGAGAAAAGAGGGACCTAGATATGGAAAAAGAGTTTGATATATTAACAGGTGCAAAACGACTGGATGAAGTACGGTTTTCCAAGATTCGTACAGTGATGGATATGGTAGCGGACCTTCGTGCCAAAGGGGAGAAAGTGCTGGCATTAAGCGCCGGAGAACCGGATTTTGACACACCGGCTCCTATTAAAGAGGCAGTGATCAAAGCCTTGGAAGAAAATTATACCCATTATGGCTCCAACAGAGGCTATCCGGCTCTTAGAAAACTTCTGTCAGAGAAACTGGAAAAAGAGACAGGGGTTTCCTATGATCCGGAGACAGAGATCATTTTCACCACCGGCGGTGCAGAAGCCTTAAACAATGCCTTTATGGCAGTGGTAGATCCGGGAGATGAGGTGATCGTATTTTCACCGGCTTTTATCACCTATGAAAATCTGGTCCATATGTGCGGTGCAAAACTGGTAAAAGTGCCTTTAAAGAAGGAAAATAACTATCAGATCGATATGGATGATCTGAAGGCTGCTGTTACAGACAAGACAAAGCTTCTGGTGATGAACAATCCAAACAACCCAACGGGCGCTGTTTACAGTAAAGAGTGCTTAGAGCAGGTATGTGAGCTGGCAAAGGAGAAGAACTTCCTGATCCTTTCTGATGAAATGTATTCCAGACTGGTGTATGGAGACGGAAAATTCTATTCTATTGCTTCTTTTCCGGATATGAAGGAGAGGACCATTATCATCAATGGTTTTTCCAAGACCTATGCTATGACCGGCTGGAGAGTAGGCTACGTGGCAGCTCCTGCAAAGCTTCTGCCAAGTATCTTAAAGGTACATCAGTACTGCAGCACCTGTTGTCCTACCTTTATCCATGTGGGTCTTGCAAATGCACTGGACCTGCCGGAAACAGAAGAGGCAGTGTGCAAAATGGTAGATGCGTTTGCAAAGAGACGGGAAGTGCTGATTGAAGGACTGGATCAGATCCCGGGAATTACCTATGTGAAGCCGGAAGGCGCTTTTTATGCCATGGTGGATGTATCCGCTTTTGGGGTAGACGGAGATACCTTTGCAGCAAAGCTTTTAAAGGAAAAACATGTGGCAGTGATCCCGGGCTCCGGTCTTGGGGAGAACTGCAAGGACGCAGCGCGTATTTCCTTTGCAGCATCAGAAGATACCATAAGAAAGGCAACAGCGCGGATGAAAGAGTTTATCCAGGAGAAAGCTTATGAATCTTAGTGCAGTGATCAACCTTCAGCTGGTGATGTTTGCCCTGTTTATCTGTGGCTTTATCCTTACAAGAAAAGGAGTCATCAACAGTGAGCGGCGAAAAGGCATGTCTGACCTGCTCATCGACCTGTTCCTTCCGGCAAATATTATCTGCGCCTTTCTGACGGGCATCAGCAGGGACGTATTTGCAGAGGCCTTTCAGGTGCTTGTGATCGCTCTTGGGATCCAGATCATTTCCTATCTGTTGGGACTGGTATTATATAGGAAGGAAGTAAACGGGCGGAGAATGGTCCTGCGCTATGCAACTATCTGTTCCAATGCCGGATTTATGGGAAATCCGGTAGTGGAAGGGATCTATGGTTCCCAGGGCTTACTGTATGCTTCTGTTTATCTGATCCCCTTAAGAATCTTTATGTGGTCTGCCGGTCTTTCCTGCTTTACAGTGGCAAGTCCAAAGGATATTGTAAAAAAACTGGTCCATCATCCCTGTATCATTGCAGTAGTTATCGGTATGGCCCTGATGCCATTTCCTGATGTTGTTCCAAGTTTCCTGCTTCAGACCATGCAGTCCTGCAGCAAATGTGTTCTTCCTGTTTCCATGATCGTCATTGGAAGTATTTTGTCGGAAGCAGATATCCGTAAAATGTTAAAGGGAAGCACCTTATTTTACTGTGTCGTGCGCCTTCTGGGAATTCCGGCTGTTACCATGGTCGTATGCCGTCTTCTTGGAATGGGTGCGCTGGTGACAGGTGTATGTACCGTCTTAGCAGGAATGCCTGCAGGAAGTACCACAGCGATCCTTGCGGAAAAATATGACGGGGATGCAAAATATGCTTCTGAATGTGTCTTTCTGTCTACGGTACTTTCCCTTTTTACCATGCCTCTTTTGTATATGATACTGGCCTGAATATTTTTGCTGAACTGTAACGAAATAGTGCACAATAGCAGCCGGATTGTAATTAGTTAAAACTAACAAAAATAAAGAAAACTGCCTGCCAGCTCTGACATTTTCCGAAAAATCGTGCTAAACTGAAACAGGAAACTGTGAATGTGAAGCATGAGAAAATCTGGGAAAGTCTCAGATACAAAAGAAAGCAGGCAAAATTTTATGTACGAGAAAGGACAATATATTGTATACGGCATCCGTGGAGTCTGCCAGGTAGCAGACATTATCACCATTGATCATCCCATCGGGCCCAAAGGGCGTCTTTATTATGAACTTCATCCTTATAATCAGAAGGATGGAAAGATCGTCACACCGGTAGACTCGGAGAAGACCATTACAAGGCTGTTGCTTACCAGACCGGAGGCAGAGGCGCTGATCCAAGAGATCCCTCAGATCAAAGAAATGACCGTGGCAAATGACAAACAGAGGGAAGAACGGTATAAAGAGGCTTTAAAAACCTGCGACTGCCGTGTATGGGTGAGTATGATCAAGGCGTTGTATCTGCGAAAACAGGACCGGATCGAGCACAAGAAAAAGGTGACGGATCTGGATGAGCGGTATTTTCGCATGGCAGAAGATTATCTGAATTCAGAGCTTTCCCTTGCACTTGATATATCTAAGGAAAAGATAAATGAATATATTAAAGAACGGATTGTGGTGTGAAAGCCACGGTCCTTTTTTACTTTATAGAAAAGACCGCCTGCGTTAGCAGGCGGCAATTTTTATATTCGGATGATTTATTCGATGGTGGTTCCGGCTTCGCCAGTCAGACTTTCTTCTGCCTTGTCCAGAGAAGTGATGATCGCCTTACGGCCTTTTCCTGCCTCTAAGAAGTTTACAGAAGCGGAAACCTTTGGCAGCATGGAAGCAAATTCAAACTGTCCCTGGTCCATATATGCCTTTGCTTCGTCAATGGTCATATGATGGATCGGCTCTTCTTTATCAGTTCCGAAGTTTAAGGTAACATTGTCAACGCTTGTAAGGATCATCATAACGTCAGCGTCGATCTCTTTTGCTAAAAGGCCGGTTGCCAGGTCTTTTTCAATAATGGCACTGGCGCCTCTTAAGTTATATCCCTGTTCCATAACCGGGATGCCGCCGCCTCCGCAGGCGATGACGATCTGGTCTGCGTCCATTAAAGCCTTGATGGCGTCGATCTCAACAATGGCAACTGGATGAGGAGAAGCTACGATACGTCTGAAGCCGCCTTCTACGGCTTTTACATGGTTGCCCTTTGCCTCTTCTTCTTTTGCTTCTTCTTCGCTCATTACACGGCCAACTACTTTTACAGGGGTGTAAAATGCCTCATCGTAAGGATCTACGGTTACCTGGGTAAGAACGGTGCTTACCGGCTTGTAGATGCCACGTTTGATCAGTTCAGCGCGGATGCCGTTCTGTAAGTCATAGCCGATATAGCCCTGGCTCATAGCGGAGCATACAGACATAGGAGCGGAGCTGTATCCGTCGTGCTGCTTGCCGAATTCATTCATTGCTGTGTGGATCATTCCTACCTGTGGTGCGTTGCTGTGAACGATGGCAACCTGCCAGCCGTCCTGGATGAAGTCTGCGATCACTTTTGCAGTGCGCTTTACGGCTTCCTTCTGTTCCGGAAGATTGGTTCCCATATCTTTATGGCCGATGGCCATGACGATCCTCTTTTTTGCCATAATGCTTACCTCACTTTTCAGGAAATATTTTTAACATTATGATACATTATTATGGTGATAATTGCAATGAAAAGCGAAAAAAGATGATAGCAAAAGGTTGATGGCTGTGCTATACTGACTGCATGTGTGTAAGGCGGAAAAAAGAGAATGTGAATAGAATGAGGATCTTGCCGGAAGGCTTCGGATGGAAGGTTCTGGCAGCCATGGCAGCAGCTGTGGCTGGCAATATCCTGGTGCAGTACGTGATCCCGTGGCCGGATTTTATGAAGGCGTCTTATGGGGCTGCAGCAGAGATACTGGGGGATTATCCTGTGGGAGTTTATCTGCTTTTGACGCTTCTTATAGCGCCTCTGGTGGAAGAAGGGATATTTCGCAGAGGGATTTATGCAGTCTTTAGAAGATGGCTGGGAGTGACTCCGGCTGCGTTTTTATCAGCACTTGCATTTGGTCTGTATCATGGGAACTGGATCCAGGGAATTTATGGTTTTGTTTTTGGGCTGCTTCTTGCCTGGGGATATGAGAGCAGTTCTTTTGGAAAGTACAGGATGGTTGTGCTGATGCATGGGGCTGCCAATGGGGCGGCGGTGCTTTGCAGTATGGTTTTTAGTGGCTTATTTTAAGTAATGATGAAGTGTAGATAGCAGCAAAATAAGAAAGAGAAGCGAAGGAGGAAGAACGTGAAGTTATTATCCATTGCGATTCCATGTTATAATTCAGAAGCTTATATGGAACATTGTATCAATACACTGCTTACAGGTGGTGATGAGGTGGAGATCATTATTGTAGATGATGGTTCACAGAAGGATCGTACACCGGAAATTGCCGATGAATATGAGCGGAGATACCCGGGGATCTGTCGTGCAATCCATCAGGAAAATGGTGGACATGGCCAGGCGGTAAATACAGGTCTTAAAAATGCTACAGGTGTGTTTTTTAAGGTTGTGGACAGTGATGACTGGGTCAATGAAGAGGCATACCAGAAGGTTCTGGAAACTCTGAGAAAGTTTGTGTATGGTCAGGAGACCATTGATATGCTGGTTACCAACTTTGTCTATGAAAAGGAAGGGGCAAAGCGGAAAAAGGTGATGAATTATCATACTGCTTTTCCTAAGGATAAGGTGTTTACCTGGAAGGACGTTAAGTTCTTTATGACAGGACAGTATATCCTGATGCATTCTGTTATTTACAGAACAGAATTGCTGCGTCAGTGTGGATTGGAACTGCCGAAGCATACATTCTATGTGGATAATATTTTCGTGTACCAGCCACTTCCTCATGTAAAGAATATGTATTACCTGGATGTGAATTTCTACCGCTATTTTATTGGAAGATCGGACCAGTCTGTAAATGAGCAGGTAATGATCGGAAGGATCGACCAGCAGTTGCGGGTTACAAAGCTGATGCTGGGATATTATGATGTGACGAAGATCCCGAACAGAAAGCTGAAGCATTATATGACTTCTTATCTGGAGATCATGATGACGATCTGTTCTGTGCTGGCTATTAAGTCGGAGACAGAGGAGAATATGGAAAAGAAGAAGGAACTTTGGGAGTCTTTGAAGAAGCAGAATTTGGCTCTTTGGCTGAGATTGCGGTTTGGATTTTTGGGACAGGGATGCAATCTGCCGGGTAAGGGCGGTAGAGAGTTGCTGATCTTAGGGTATAAGATTACTCAGAAGTTCTATGGGTTTAATTAATCCCCCCACGGACAATCGAGAAATTAAAAATCTGGGGATTATCTCAAGAATATAAAATAAAAAGGCGCTTGGTGTTTTAGCCAAGCGCTTTTTCTGTTATCTTCTTGTCTTCGGTGTCGGTTGCGTATCCGTATACTAAGTAGTGGATGGCATAGGACATCAGGAAAGCACCGCATACATCGATGATGGAGTGTTGTTTTAAAAACATGGTTGCCAGACAGATGGAAATGGTGAGAAGCAGTGATCCTAACCGCAGGAAGCGATATTTTGCTAAGATCTGGCTTCTGCTGATGGCAATGTGGGTTCCTACGGCATTGTATACGTGGATGCTTGGGAAGACATTGGTGCAGGTGTCTGTTTTATAGAGGGCAGCTACGGCTGCGCTGAAAATGTTCTTGTTCGGGTCGATCACCGGGCGGAAGTCGGTACCGTTGTGGAAGAAGGTACAGATGATCAGGCTCAGGGTCATGCCGGAAAACAGGAAGGTACACATTTTGTAGTAGTCTTCTTTGCTGCGGAACAGGAAGAAAACCAATGTTCCTGCTACGTAGAGGAACCACAAAAGGTATGGTATGATGAAGTATTCATTAAATGGGATCAGGTCGTCTAAGGACGCATGCATAATGTGATAATCACGGGTGACTGTCCGCTCCAGGTACATGAACCAGGGCAGGTAGATGAATGCGTAGGACAGCAGCCATGCATGCCTGTATTTGTGTAAAAATTCGCGGATCTTTTTCATAGTTTCCTTTCTTATCCTATATAGTATCAAACAAATTTTGAAATAGTGTTTACATAGTTTCTTTTTTATCGTGGAGATTATAGCACGGTAAATTTTGAAAAACAAGGGGAGTCAGGAAATATTAATAAAGTTCTCTTCTATTTTTATTTTTGTTATGATATATTTATTATTAAGAAATAAATTTACATGAGATTGGTGGCGTGAGAAATGAGTGAAGCACGAAGCGTTCTGGGAGTGATCTGTTCTGCCTATGACAGTTTTTTTGAAGCAGAGAAAAAGATCGCGGACTATATTATGGAACATAAAGAGCAGGCTGTGGATATGACAGTGGGAGAACTGGCAAAGGCCAGCGGTACCAGTGATGCTACTGTGTCAAGATTTTGCCGCAGATGTGGTTTTAAGGGATTTCAGAATCTGAAACTGACACTTGCAAGAGAGATTCTGGAGGAAGAGCATCAGAGCCAGGAAGTGACCAATGATATTGACAGGACGGATCTGGAACAGTCTTTAAAGAACATTCTTGCGAATAAAATTGCGGAACTGACAGAGACTATAAAGATGATGGACAATTGAAAAATCTGGAGGTTTATTCTGGATAAGCTGGAGCATGCAAGGATGGTTGCAGCTGGCAGCTGTGGGAAATACGATCCCTGTGGCATTAGACGGAGCTTTTAAGCTGAACCAGCTGGGTATTCCGGCAGTGGCATGGGGATATCTGGGAAGCCCAGGCTTGCGTATGCTTTTAATCTGGGGCCGGAGGATGTGGTTTTGATCATTTCAAACTCTGGTTCCTCCAAGCGGTTGGAGACGCTGGCTTTGGGAGCGAAGGAAAATGGAAGTACCCTGGTACTTATTACCAATAACAGGGAGTCACCCCTGGCGCAGATCTGCGATTATAAGATCATCACTGCTACCAGGGAAAAGCTTCTTACAGAAGAATTCTGGTTTTCCAGAGTAACGGCCACCACTGTGATCGAGATCATCTACCTTCTTCTTATGGCTGGAAAGAAAGATGCAGTAGAGCATATCAGGCGTCATGAAAAAGCTATATCATCAGATAAGCAGCGGGGATAGATACACAAGATAATATATCAGGCAGCACCTAACAATCTGCACAAAAGAGAGTCGTATTTTACAGAAAAATGCGGCTCTTTTTATCTAAAGTGCTGAAAATTAGTGTGAAATTAATTTTCTCAAAGAACACCATTGACGAAAAAGAAAAATCATATTATAGTAAAGCCATAAGGATAAGAAATAAAATTTCTTAAAAGTAAGGAGAAGTGACGTATGATTTACACGGTAACTTTTAATCCGGCACTGGACTATGTGATCTCTGTGGATCATTTTACTCCAGGTAAGATCAACCGGACCGTATCAGAAAACATGATCTGCGGGGGAAAAAGGGATCAATGTATCGGCTCTTTTAGCAAATCTGGGTTATGAGAGTACAGCACTGGGCTTTGTAGCAGGTTTTACAGGAGCTGAGATCGAAAAGAGAGCGAAAGAGCTGGGGTTTGCATCAGATTTCATTCATGTAAAGAAGGGCATGTCCCGTATCAATGTGAAGATGAAATCAGACGAAGAGACGGAGATCAACGGCATGGGACCGGATATCCAGCCGGAAGATGTGGATGCTTTGTTTGAGAAGCTGGATGGCCTGAAAGATGGGGATGTGCTGGTACTTTCCGGAAGTATTCCTTCTATGATCAGTCATCATATTTATGAGGAGATCATGAAGCGGCTGGAGGACAGAGGTGTACGTATGGTTGTGGATGCGGAAAAGGATCTGCTGTTGGATGTACTGCCTTTGAAGCCATTTCTTATTAAGCCAAATAATCATGAACTGGGTCAGATGTTTGGAAGAGAATTGAAGACGGAAGATGAGATCATAGAGTGCGCAAAGGAACTGCAGGACCGGGGTGCTGTAAATGTCCTGGTTTCTATGGCAGGAGACGGCGCATTGCTGGTTGCAGAAGATGGACATATTTATAAGGAAGGTGTCTGCAGGGGAACAGTGAAAAACTCCGTAGGTGCCGGTGACTCTATGGTAGCGGGATTTTTAGCCGGTTATCTGGAAAAAGGAGATTATGAGTACGCTTTGAAGCTGGGAACAGCCAGTGGCGGCGCAACCGCATTTTCCTATGGTATTGGTACAAAGGAACTGATCATGGAGTTGTTAGGACAGTTACAGTAAGTTTACGATGAAATAAAATATGGGCATGAAAAAGCAGATTGAAATATAGAAGGAGGTATACACATGCGTATTACAGAGCTGTTGAAAAAGGAAAGCATTGAACTGGGCGTGAAAGTGGCAGACAAGAACGCAGCCATTGACAAACTGATCTCATTGATGGATGCTGGTGGACGGCTTAACAGTACACAGGGGTATAAGGAAGGAATTTTAGCAAGAGAGGCACTTGGAAGTACAGCCATTGGTGAAGGAATTGCCATCCCACACGCAAAGGTAGAGGCAGTAAAAGAACCGGGACTTGCAGCAATGGTAGTTCCGGAAGGCGTGGATTATGAGGCATTTGACGGCTCCCTGGCAAATCTGATCTTTATGATCGCAGCACCGGCAGCAGGAGATGATGTGCATTTACAGGCATTATCCAGACTGTCTACCTTATTGATGAACCCGGGATTTAAGGAGAGCCTGATCGCTGCAAAGAATACAGATGAGTTTTTAGATATCATCGACAAGGCGGAAAATGAGCGCTTTGGCGAAGAAGAGAAGAAAACAGAGGCAGCTGCAGAAAATGTGACAGAGGATAAGGCTGTGGAACAGAAGGCAGATGATGGGGCAGAAAAGAGTGCTTCGGCGGTTAATGCACATTACCGGGTGTTAGCTGTAACTGCCTGCCCTACAGGTATTGCCCATACGTACATGGCAGCGGAAAATCTGGAAAATACAGGAAAGAAGCTGGGGATTTCCTTGAAGGCTGAGACAGATGGCTCCGGCGGTGCCCAGAATGTGCTGACAAAAGAGGAGATTGCGGCAGCAGAGGCGATCATCGTAGCAGCGGATAAGAACGTGGAAATGGCCCGTTTTGACGGAAAGCCGGTGATCATGGTTCCTGTAGCAGATGGTATCCACAAGGCAGAGGCTCTGATCAACCAGGCAGTAAGCGGAACCGTACCGATCTATCATTACTCAGGAGACGCTTCCGGCGCAGCTTCTGAAGGGGAGAATGACAGCGTAGGAAGACAGATCTACAAGCATCTGATGAACGGTGTATCCCACATGCTTCCATTTGTGATCGGCGGCGGTATCCTGATCGCACTGGCATTCTTACTGGATGATTATTCTATTGATCCATCCAATTTTGGTAAGAACACACCTCTTGCAGCTTACTTAAAGACCATTGGTGAGCAGGCATTTGGCATGATGCTTCCGATCCTTGCAGGCTTTATTGCCATGAGTATTGCAGACCGTCCTGGTCTTGCAGTTGGTCTGGTAGCAGGTCTGATCGCTAAAATGGGTTCTACTTTTGCAAATCCGGCTGGCGGAGATGTAAACGCAGGTTTCCTTGGCGCATTATTTGCAGGTTTTGCAGGTGGTTACATTGTATTAGGACTGAAGAAACTGTTTTCCAAACTTCCAAAGTCACTGGAAGGTATCAAACCTGTGTTATTGTATCCAGTGATCGGTATTTTCCTTGCAGCAGTCGTTACTACCTTTATCAATCCATATATGGGCATGATCAATGATGGACTGACCCACTTCTTAAATGGAATGGGAGGAACCAGCCGTGTCGTTTTAGGTATGATCCTTGGCGGCATGATGTCTATTGATATGGGTGGTCCTTTCAACAAAGCAGCTTATGTATTCGGAACAGCGCAGTTAGCAGAAGGAAATTTTGAAGTAATGGCAGCGGTAATGGCAGGTGGTATGGTGCCTCCGATCGCGATCGCTCTTTGCACTACTTTCTTTAAGAAGAAATTTACGGAAAAAGAGCGTCAGTCCGGTGTTGTAAACTACGTAATGGGTCTTTCCTTCATTACAGAAGGCGCTATTCCATTTGCAGCGCAGGATCCTCTTCGTGTAATCCCGTCCTGTCTCATCGGTTCTGCCATTGCAGGTGGTCTGTCCATGGCATTTGGCTGTACGTTAAGAGCACCTCACGGCGGATTATTCGTACTGCCTACCATCGGCAATCCGGTGATGTATCTGGCAGCAGTTGTGATCGGAGCTGTTGTAGGTTGCTTAATCCTGGGAATTCTGAAAAAGAACGTGGAAGAATAAAATATTGCATCTTCCCCTACATCGCAGGGGAAAGCAGATATATACTTAAGGGAGTATTTTACAGCAGCCCGGCCAAGGGGAGAAACGGCCGGGCTGTTTTTGCGCCAGGACACATTCTTTTATATGAAAAAGCCATGAAAATAAATGGAAAAATAATTTTCAAAAAGTGTTGACAATTCCTACAATTTGAATTATACTATTCAAGCAATCGCATTTGAGACAAATGTGAAAGCGGATACGGGGTCTTAGCTCAGCTGGGAGAGCATCTGCCTTACAAGCAGAGGGTCACAGGTTCGAGCCCTGTAGGCCCCATCCAATTAAATAATTATGGCGGAATAGCTCAGATGGCTAGAGCACACGGTTCATACCCGTGGTGTCGAGAGTTCGAATCTCCCTTCCGCTACTGTATGGGGTCTTAGCTCAGCTGGGAGAGCATCTGCCTTACAAGCAGAGGGTCACAGGTTCGAGCCCTGTAGGCCCCATCCAATAACTAAATATGGCGAGATAGCTCAGTTGGCTAGAGCACGCGGTTCATACCCGCGGTGTCGAGGGTTCGAATCCCCCTCTCGCTATGAAAAAAGCAATTTGCGTAGTGCAGATTGCTTTTTTGCTATATACAAATATACATTGGCAGGTCACTGGACGAGCAGTTCATAGACGGTGACATAAGGGGCATTTTTAATAGAAATTTTCGATGCGTTTTATATTCTTTTCGGTACCATTATGCTATAATAAAATGAGCACAGAAAAACAAGAAAGGACACCCTGTTTGCCTATGTACCATTTTATCATTAACCCAAACGCAGGCTCCGGCAGAGGATGGAAAGTATGGAGAGCTATTGCCGGTTATATGGACCGGCACAATATTGAATATGAAGCGGTTCTGACAAATGGGATCGGCGAAGCCAGAGACGCTGCCAGAGACGCTGCCAGAGAGCTGACAAAGGAAGCAGGAAAGCCATGCTTCCTTATTGTTGTAGGCGGAGATGGCACGATGAACGAGGTATTAGATGGTGCATCCTTTCATGGTCCTTTAAATCTTGGCTATATTCCGGCTGGAACAGGAAATGATCTGTGGCGAAGTCTGCACATGCCGGCAAGCCCGGTGAAGTGCCTGAAAAAGCAGCTTCAGCCAAGACATTTTTCCATGATCGATTATGGTGTCCTTTCCTATGGAAAAGGAGAACCTTTTCACAGACGTTTCTTAGTCAGTGCCGGGATCGGCTTTGACGCTGCAGTCTGTCAGGCAGCCCTTGACTCCCGGCTTCGCAGCCGTTTAGGACATATGGGTTTTCGCAGGCTTTCCTATCTGCTCCTTGGGATCGGCCAGTTTTTTAAATGCAGGTCTTCCAGAGGATATATTGTTTTAGATGGTGTAAAACGGGTAGAATTTAATAACATCCTGTTTATATCCTGCCACATCCAGCCATCAGAAGGCGGCGGTTTCGTCTTTGCCCCGAAAGCAGACGGAAAAGACGGGCTGATGAACATATGCGTAGTCAGTCATTCTAACCGGATGAAACTGATCCCTCTTCTTTTGGGAGCCATGACCGGCAGGAAAAAGCGTTATAAAGGAACCAGAACCTATGAGTGCAGGGAAGTGAAGATACACACAGATGCCCCGCTTCCAGTTCATGTGGACGGAGAAGTGTGTGGAAATGTAAACGATATACAGGCAGAATGTATTCCGCGGAAAGTACGGATGATGTTCTGATCACAGGGTCTGCCAGACAGAATTTTATAAATCACTAAAACTTCCCACACCGATGTGGTGTGTTGAACCTTGAAAATTCAATATTTCAGCCAATAAAAAAGGCATAAACCTGTTCCGTTTGGTATAATGGAATTGACTAGAAACCATCTTTACAAAGGAG
>ENA-OQDL01000470-OQDL01000470.1-human-gut-metagenome-genome-assembly--contig:-NODE-470-length-25895-cov-3.418542_pt1 | contig 25895 bp, 23 predicted proteins | sample MGYA00242782_ERZ504609 | MGnify/ENA primary metagenome ERZ504609 (study PRJEB26092, sample SAMD00036320) | human gut metagenome | host: Homo sapiens | study: EMG produced TPA metagenomics assembly of... | reverse complement strand
TCTACCTCACCGACGGCAGCACGGGTTTTCTTCTGGAACTGACCTGCCTGAAAGAACATCCCCAAGCCTACGAACTGGGCGAGAACGAAAGCCATCTCTGCTTCCGCGTGGCCGGAGACTATGATGCAATCCGCCAATATCACAAGGAAAACGGCTGGGTATGTTTCGAAAAATACCGCCATGGGACTCTATTTCATCAACGACCCCGATGATTATTGGATTGAGATACTGCCCGCCAAGTAAATTGTACGGCATACTTTGCAACAAGAGGATTACTATTAATTACTTAATACATCAACAACGTGAGTATAGAAGAAGCAATGATGGGCGGTATTGTTTTCAAAGGACAAGAAAGAGAAGCCTAAAGAAGAAAACAAAAATCAAGACCAAAGCCAAGAAAAAGACCTATATCACCGGCCTGCAATGGTTCCGGTGCGGCGAAAATGAAAGCCGAAATCCGCAAGAAACGCGCGAACAGGCATAAAGGAAAATAACAATTATTTTTTCAGATAAGAAGGTGTAAGTCCCGTTGGGAAAAACTTACACCTTCTTTTTTATACCACACCTACCCGAATTACAGAGAAGCATTGAAAAATTATCCAATCAAAACGCTATTTAGATATATTACATTAAAAAAGGTCTGATAAATAAAAGAAAGTTAATGACAAGTTTTGTTTTTTATACAAACAATATATATCTTTGGCATCGCAAACAAACAAATAATATTAAAAAGAAAGTGATTTTATCACAAGAGTATAAAAAAAAAGCACTACTTTTTTTTATCCAGAAAACTTGTAGTGTGTTTTCTTATATCAATAACTTTGAATAACACATATGCCCAGGTGCAACGCGGCAAGAAAGACGATGCGAAAGCCGAATTAATATCTTTCAAAGACCGTTGGGGTATCAAGACAAATGCTGTTGACTGGTTATTGACCGTTCCTAATATTGGCGTAGAATTTGACTTGGGCAATACCATCCGGAACAAACGTACAATCGGTGCCAATATAAAGTGGAACTGGAACACCTCGCAAAAGTACACCCCATCCCTTATTTTCAATGTATTCGATGCACGGGTAGAGTGGCGTCAGTATTTTCGCACCCGTAAAAGAGGCGGCGTCACCAAAGATGCCAATCTGATGACACGTCTCAAGGAAACCGTATTCACCACCCAGCGCAAGAATCCGCGCCAGGAACGCGCTTATTACTGGGGCGTATATGTCAACGCCGCCAGTTACAACTTTAAAATCGGTAAGGAAGGCAAGCAGGGTAACGCCTACGGAGCCGGCATCAGCGTGGGATATACCGCTCCGCTTTACGGCTACCGCAACAATTACATAGACCTGGAGCTGGGAGGTTCCGCCGGACTGCTTTACACCTCATACGATGTTTATACGCACGATGCGGAAAGCGACTGTTACCCGCGCATAGCGGAGAAATGCAAAAGCGGACACATCGTGCCGTTCCCTCTGATAACGGATTTACGCGTGGCTTTCGTTTACCGGTTCATGTCGGCAGGCAGCAAGTATAAGGAATCGGTGTACCGCCGTGTACAGATACGCGACTTCGCCCGCCAGGCACTCAATGAAAAGATAAATAAGATGCGCGAACGCATCGACTCCATCAACAATGCGGTACGGAAACAAGGTTTCAGCCGCCCGGACAGCCTGCTTACCAAAGAAGAGCTGAAACAATGGAAGCTGATGCAGCAAGAGCGCAAGGAACTCGCTTTGAAAGAAGCTGCCGACAAACTGCGCAAACAGGTAGCCGATTCTTTGGGCATACAACTTAGCGATACACTCACTTCCGAGCAGGAAAAAGCCATACGCAAGGCACTGAAAGTACGTGAAGACCAATGGAAGCAGAAAGCCGAAACACAAGATTCTGCCAAACGTGGCAAACGTGCTGCCAAGAAAGCCAAACTGCATACCAAAGAAAAGAAAGAGAGGAAAGATAAAGACTCCGGGAAAAACCGGAAAAAAGACGGGAAGCCGGAAGCGGAAGCCGCCAACAAAGAAAAGGGAAATGCTTCCGGTGAAGAAGAAGATGAAAAGGAGGATAAAGGATGAAGAACAAGACACTGACATACCTTGCCCTCAGCCTGCTGTGCTGCATCTGTGCCTGCACCTCGGTAGACCTCTGTCCGGAAGCGGAACATCCGCACATCACCGACATGCGTGTACGGCTCAACTGGGGTGACATCAGCAAAGATGAGATTCCGGCAGAAATGCACATCGTAGCAAGCCGTATCATAAACACCTGGCGTACCCGTGGCATCATCGACACATCCATAGACCCTGCCACAAATAATAACATAACACAACAGGAAACGTCTTCCGACACCCGGACTGCTTCAAATGCAAAAGAAAATTCGGAAGATAACTCAATAGAGAGTCCGGAAGAAACCGCTTCTTCTTTTTACTTGCGCGGAGGTGAGTACAACATTTTTATCATCAACGAGCAGAATGCGGATGTTCCGGCACAGACAGGCGATACGGAACAGTCCCCTACTCCCATCATCAGCATAGAAAATCTGGACAATTACATCCACGACAATAAGGTAAGCGTGAAAGACCTTTATCTGCAAATCAGCAGTATGGGCAATGAAAAGCCCGACATTGTGGAGGGCAATGACCTGCCCGATTTCAATCCTGACGATGAATACCTGCAGGAAATAAAGTCGCCCATATTCTATGCGGTGCAAAAGAACATAAACATCCAAACCGGACAACCGACCATCCTGGATTTTGATATGCAACGCATCAGCCAGCGTATCAATATCGTCTTCAATATCCGCACCGAAGGAAACATAAAAAGAGAAGACCTCGCGGCGCCCATCATCGAATTGTCCGGTGCTTGCGGACGCTTCAACATCGCCGATGCCTGTCTGGACACCACCCGCCTCTACCGGATGGCACATCAGGTACAACCGGACGAGTTTACGCAAACCGGAGAGGGTACTTACCGATGCGTGGTCCATTTCCACACCCTCGGCGTCATCCCCAGCGCGGCAAAAGGACATCTCAACGGACCGGGCATCCTGCAAGTTGCCTTGCAGGTATCCACTCCCCAACTGGATTCTTCCGGTGCACCGGTAGTGGATGAGGAAGGCAATCCCGTAAAAAATAGCCGCTACATCTACGGCGCCATCAATCCCTATGACGAACTGACCGCAGCGCAGCTCATTGAAGTGCGCGACGGCAAAATATACCTGCGTTACAGCAAAGAAGATGTAAACATCGAAATCACAACGCCTTTAGTAATAAAGGCCGACCAGATAGTACCCAACGATACCGGCATGGGATGGCAACCGCACGATCCCACCAATCCGGACGATGACATAATAATAGAGATATAAAGATGAAACGCCTGACATATAGCAATAGCATGCAAAAGCGGAGACACCGGCACAAACTTATTCTGCCGTTATGGTGCATACTGCTGCTTGTTACCGGTTGCGGTAATCTGTACACCGGCGACGAGTCGCTCTATGACCCCAATCATCAGGACAACCAGGGCGACCAGACGCAACTGCCCGTCATGGTAGCATTCAGCGACCCTATATATAATGTGTTGACACGCGGTGCGGGAGTACTGAATCCCACAGACGAAACAAACTTCAGCAAACGCATAGCCGACGGCACTTTCTTCGTATACGCATTCCGGCGCGATAATCCCAACGGAATGACCTATGCCCATCGCCGTGCCGAAGATGCCGACCGGCGCTATTGCCTCATCGACGGCAGTCTGGACGAAATCTCCGCCGAAGAATGCACGGCACTGGGACTCACCGCCGAGCAATGCAAACTGCACGGCAAACAGGCGGCTTATGCAGGAAACGGCTCGTTCATTAACTGGAAAAGTTCCGGATACATCCCCTATTACAATTTGCAGGAAGAATTCGATGCCTTCAACTTCTTTGCTTATTACTACGACAATGCGCAAGTGGGCGAAGTGAAGCGCGAAGCAGACCGCATCTGCTTCGATGTCACCGTAGACGGCTCGCAAGACCTGATGTGCGCCGCTGCCGCCGACCTCAAAGCGCTGATAGAAGACGTGGAAAACGGACGAAAGATAGCTGCCGACTACAGCGAACAGGCTGCCCGCCTGAAACAGCTCGGCGCCGACGAACGCCAGCTCATGCGCAGCTGCTATTACGGCACGTACACGGCACGCCGCAACATCTGGCCCATAATCCGTATGAAGCATCAGCTTTCATACGTCAAGTTAAAATTCTATCCTGCCAGCAAAAGCACGAAAGACATCGTTTACATCACGGGGGTCTGGATAGAATGCGTCAACAAAGGCGTTTTCACTGTAGCCTCGTCCGACCCTGCAAATGTAGGCGTCCATTTCCCCACAGACGGAGAACGGGGGAAATTACCGGCGCGTGATGCAGAGGGAAAAGAAATAGCATGGACCGATGAAGAAGGAAAATCACTCTATCCGATGCAAGTAAGGGAAGAAGATGCGGACAAGGAAGTAAACCAGCGTCCGGCAACAGACGGCGGGGGTTTTACCTGCTGCCGCCGGGCAACAATGCCACGCTCCTTATAAATACGGTATATTATCCCGACGCAACCGGAAGTGAACCCTATATCACGACTTTCAGCTACGACTTAAAGGATGCCGTGTACAACAAAGACGAAAACGGCGCTTACCTCTCCAGTGGGTTTATGGGCGGACGCGAATATAACATCAGCGCCTATATATACGGTCCGCAGGATATAAAGCTGAATGTACAGGCTGCCTCGTGGGTAAACGGTGGAGATATAGAGATAGGAGAAGAATAAAATTGAAACAGACAGAGATTTATATATTTTCTTTTATTAATTAAAAATTCAATGAAGTATGAAAAAGCAATTTTTCTATGCAGCAATGGCGCTCGCAGTAATGAGCAGCTGTTCAAAGGACAATGATCCGGGTATCGGTAATCCGGACGACAACAATGACAAGGCAGTGATTGCATTAGGCGTGGACGTACCTACGGTTACGGCCCTCAGCAGAGGAACCGGCTCTGTGGGCGATGTAGAAGGCGAGAACAACAAGTGGAACAGCCAACAACTGTATATCCACATGGTAGACAGAGCCACCGGCTTAGAAGCCGAAGAAGGCGCTGAAGGAGCAAAAACTCCGATTCTCGATAACGCAACTCTCCAGTTCAGAGCCCCCAAAGCAACCGAAGGCAATAACGGTGCAATCAGAATCTATAACAATTATGTAGAAGATACCGACAACGGCGTGATTCAATACAAATACTACCCGACCAACGGCACCTATACATTCTACGGTTATCATGTTGACGATGCAACCCACGATGATGCAACCATTACGGCAGATGAGAAGAAAGTGAAGAATGTAACAATCAACGGTACTCAAGACCTATTGGCAGCCAGTACCATAGATATGGCCGAGAATGATGCTTCCAATGACCAAAGTTTATATAAAGACATAGCTACCAAGCTAAGCAGCGAGTGGACGGAACTTATGAAATACCAGTTCGGCGCCCGTACAGCCCGTAAAGGTATTGTTCCTGTCCTGAAATTCAACCATCAGCTGGCTCGTTTGAAGTTCTTCGTAAGGGCAGGCAGTGAAAGCGCAGCCGGCTATAAATATGAAGGCAGCAATTGGGTGGAACGCAAAAGCACTGACGGCCAGGATAAGACACTCGGTATGCAAGTCACTAAGATTACCTTGAAAGACATGGTAAATGTTGTCGACATGGATCTGGCTACTACGACTTCCGCAAGAAACGGAGCCTCCACCGCTCCTTTTGTTGTATGCAGTAAAGATGTTGATAACAAAAAGCAAGTTAGACCCGGACAAAGGTTTAATCACTCCGGTAGTGCCCAAGTATCCTTATGGCCACGAAAATATTCCGGCAGATAGTGACCCCGACGCTAAAGGAACTCAAGTGGGTGAACCCGTAATGTTTTTCCCTAACGGAAACATCAGCTTGTCCATAGACCTTAAACAATACGTAGAAGATACAAAAGACGAAACAGACGGTGACAAGATTACATACAAAGAAGTTGAGAAGCTGGATACTCCCTTAATCATCGACCAGTCCAAGATTTCAAAAGATGTGAAAGAATTCAAGGCCGGTGCTTCTTACAACGTATACATTACAATCTATGGCTTCGAAAAGATAGAGGTTACCGCAGTGCTGACCGCATGGGAAGACGGTGGTGACATTGAAACCGACATCGAAGACGGAAAATAAGAACCGGCTCCTCTATCGGAAAATAACTCCTGAGGACAATCCAACTACCAACGGGCGGTACGAGAACTACCAACCGTTGGTACTTGAAATACCAAAGCGTGGTACAGGAGCTACCAACTGTTGGTACGGAAGCTACCAAACGTTGGTACAAGGAATACCAAAGCATGGTACCGGAAGTACCATACCGAGGAACATAGGAGAGCAACGATATGTTTAACCAATTACTCACTACAATCATGAAAAAAGAATTTATGGATTCTGGCAGCCGCCCTTTGCATGACAGCCTGCTCGCAAAACGAGGATATCGTAATAGAACAAACCGGTCAGCGACAACGACTTCGAATCGCCGGACGGACGGCTAATCATCCAATTGGGTGGAATAGAGACACGTATAGGAGCCAGCGTAGGCGTAACACGCGCACCGCTGGATAAGCTATACGATGAGGCAGAAGGCGCTACTACCCGATTGGGCATTTTCGCCCTTGCCACCAATGACGCTACAACCAACACCGCCATTACCGATGTCAACAGAGCCGCAGCATGGGGCGATACGGAGAACTACGGAATTCTGCTGAACAATATACAGGCAGCAGTAACCGCCTGGCCCAAGCAAGACGGCTCCGATGTAAAGCCGGACGGTTTGGAGAATGACCTGGCACAGAAAATCACATTATATAAAAACAATGCCGCAAACGGTGTGTACTACTACCCGATGCAGAAGAAATACGACTATAGCTTCTACGGCTACGCCCCTTATCAGGAAGGCCAAACCATAAGTGCCGCAAAGCCGGAAATAACATTCGCCCGCTTCGACGGCTCGCAGGACATCATCTGGAACAATGCCACCGCCGGAGAGATAGCGCCAAACAGCATTTACCTGAAAAAGGATATAAAGAACGACGCTTCCCTGACCGGCTATAAAGCCCAATACATCCGCCAGTTGAAGTACCACCACGAACTGAACCAGTCAGCCTCTGAAAAGTTACAGGACTATCCGTGGATACCCAACATCAACTTCGAGCACCAACTGGCACAGTTGCGTTTCTCCGTGATTCCCGCCACCGAGCAGTCCGAAGAGGACAGAACAGCCGTCCAAAACATGAAAGTGAAGAATATCACCATCAAAAGCCACGGCACAACGGCCACCCTCAACGTTCTGACCGGGAAACTGACCTTTACCGACAACGGTTCACTGCTTATGCGGGAAGCCACCGACGACGGCAAAGGCAATATTACTTTTACGGACGACAATGCCGACGGAACCGTCGAAGTTTCCAAAAGACATTTATGTCCAGAAATACGAAGACGGACAATATACGCTTAACGGCGTGTCAAGCACCAACCCGCTGATACAAGGCTATCTGATGGTGAAACCGGACATGGAACAATTCCTGATGGACGTCACCATCATGGCTCCCGATGCCAGTGGAGTGCCGCAAGACCTGATTGTACGCGACATCCCCGTCAATGCTCCCGCTCCCGCCCTCGATTCAGGCAAAAGTGATAACTTGTTCTATGCCGGCTATTACTACAACGTACGTATCGGCATCTACGCCACCCAACAAATCAACGCTACCGCCACTTTAACTACCTGGAAACCGGGCGGTGACTCCGTAGACGTACCCATAGAGTAAAGGCGGAAAGCACCCGCATAAAAACAGAAAAAGTGTAATGAGTAAAAAGAAAAACATATCGTACCTGTTCGGCCTCGCATTCCTGTTATTGGCAGGATGCGACACAGACACTGCCACAGTTCCTCTTCCCGATGACGGGGAGAGGGCTGTGGAAGTGCGGCTGAGGGCATCGGTATGCACAGTAGAAACTACCGTTGGCCGAAGTGTCATTGAAGGCACGGCCCTGAATACAGGAGATGAAATAGGTATATTCCTGATGAGAGACAGTAATTTCAGCACCCCATACTTGCAGAATCTTTCCTATCAATATGCAGAGGGCGGACAACTGAGTTTGCAGCCGGAAGGAACAAAAGTGTACTACCCTGCCCGGCAGGACACGCTCTATCTGTACGGTTATTATCCTTATACGGAAACAGCCGCTGCAGACGAAAACGGTAAAGTATCCATTCCCGTTACCGCCGCTCTGGAAGCAAAGGACGCCACAGACTACCTTTACACCGGTGAAACCAAAGGCAGCAAGAAAGCGGCTGCAACCGCAGCAGGCATTGCCGTCTCCTTGAAACATGCCTTGGCACGGCTACGCCTCAACATATCCACCGACCGCCCCGAATATACGGCGGACTCATACCCGGTGTTGCAAAGCATCGGTTTTACCACCCGTGAGGGACAAACAGGGACAATGGACCTGCAAACAGGAGGCATCACATCCGATAGTCCGGACACCGGTACATCCGTCAGCTCCGATTACCGGAACGAAGCATCCCCGCTCAACCTTATCCCCGGAACAGCCGGCATTCAGAAGGATTATCTGCTGCTGCCATACAGACATGAGACTATCAGTGCGCTCCGCCGCTTGACATTCAGCATAAAAGAGCCGGACGGAAGCGAGAAAGACATCGTAGTGTTCGACGAAGCCGATGCCGGTGCAAACACTCCCCCGCTAATCGTACTGGAAGCCGGCAGCATAACCACCCTCAACATCCTATATACGCAAAGCATGGCTGCAAAAGCTTCCGTAAACGACTGGAACAAGGGTACGGAACATACATTTCAATAGAACGGAACTTACAAATCCCAACCAACAAAACGCTAAAAACCGATATGCCGAAAACCAATCACCATACACTCTCTTTAAGCAGCATCTTCTTTCTGCTGCTACTTTGCAGTTTCCCTACCCTGCACGCCCAGCAACTGGCAGTAAAGACCAACGGCCTGATGCTTGCCGCCATGGCTCCCAACATCGGCTGCGAATTCGTTGTGGGCGAACGGAGCAGTATCGACATCTCGGCTTTCGGCGCAGTCAACATCTATGGCAACAAAGCCAAAATGATAGGTCTTCTGCCCGAATACCGCTATTGGTTTAACGGACGCCCCATGACACGGGAATTTGTGGGAATAGCCGCTCTCGGCGTGTCCTACGACATCACATGGGGAGACCGCATCTATCAGGGCGATGCTGCCGGCGCCGGGATTACCTTCGGCTATGCGCTGAACCTGAACCGACGCCTCAACGTAGAGTTTTACGGCGGATTCGGCGCCGTGTACTTCAAGCAAAAACAATACTACAAAAACGATAACATAGAGGACTACACCGACGGAACGGCACAAGCCAACGCCAACGGTTATAAACTGCTACCTATCAAAATAGGTGTCTCCATATCCTATATCTTCAAATAAAGAATAACCGCCATGAAAAATTTCATCATAACATCAGCCGTTTGCATTGCTATGATTTTATCTTCCGCATCAAGCATGGCGCAACAAATCACTATCGTGTCCGGCAAAGTGCTGAACCTGCCCGAAGGTGAAAAAAAGCCGCGCCCCTTCCCCATGGGAGAGACCGTGCGTATTTTTGCTTTCAATACCGTGGCCTCGGCACGCGATGCCCTGAAAGCGCTTGAAACCGGCGGTGGCGGAACATTGCTCTTCGACGCCGATGCCGTGGCGGGCGCCGACGGATACTATGAAATACGTGTAGCGGAAAACGGCGCGCTAATCTTTAACGTGCAAATGAAAAACGAACTGCGCGAAGTGAATTACAAACAGGAGATAAACGCCAACATCGACGGCGGCATCGCTCTTGAGGAGGTGGAAGTTGTGGCAGAAAACCCAAACCCGCAACCCCGGCCCGTAGCCGGGAAAATAGTGGGCAACAAACTGATTGTAAACAACTCGGTAGCCATTCCCAGCAATTACGGCGCGCCCAACCGCCGGCTCATCATGCAACCTTATATCATGGACTGTACCACCGAAGAGATAGTGAGCTACATGGACCCGACAGTTATGGACGGCCCCGAATACGGACTGACGCAAGACCGCCGCATGGCCTACGACATCAGGAACGACAAACTGGCTCCCTATATCAATACCCGCCGCCAACTGGATGCCACACGCTTCAACCTGGACATCAATGACTCGGTACCCGTACCCGACCTCAGACGCATTTACAGTGTATTGTCCAAAGTTATTATAGCAGACTATACCCACCCTACATACGAAGCGGAATGGAAAATGACTACCTGCAAAATAAAACGCCCGTTGCAGTTTCTGGAGTTCTCGTTCCCCGATTTTGAATTAGACCCCGATAAATACAAGGAAACGCCCCGGCGCGAACGCCGGAATACGGCAGGCAATATTTCGCTGACATTCCTTGTGGGCAAGGCCGAACTGGATCCTGCCGACTCTGCCAATGTGGTGCAGATGAACAAGTTGCAGGAAGACCTGATGAACATCGTAAACGGTGAGGGCACCACACTGAAAGAATTTAAGATAACCGGCGTATCGTCTCCCGAAGGACGCTATGCCAGCAACCTTGCGCTTGCCAAGCAACGAACGGCTTTCGCCCTACGGAAAATCACTTCGGTAATACCTGCCGCCAAATGGAGCCGGGTATACAAACATCCTACGGAAACCCGTGTTGCCACTTGGAATGAAGTAGCCGATTTACTGGAACGGGACAGCCTCACTGCGGAAGCGCGGGAGATAAGGGAAATCACCGGGAAATATAAGAATCCGGATGCGCAGTTTGCCGCCGTATCGCGTCTGCCCTACTACTCCACCATCATCAAAGAACGGCTGCCCAAACTACGCACCGTACAGTACGAATACAAACATGAAATATTCCGTGAACTGAATCCGGATGAAATATTGGACAAATACTTGCACGACCCTCAATACGCCGATGGCAAAAAATCGTTTACCCGATACGAGTACTGGCATTTGTTCCGGATGATAAAAGCCCCGGAAGAAGCGGAGAAACTCTATCGGCGCGCTTACAGGGAAACAATGGCCTACGACACGAAAGGGAAAGAAAAGCCGTGGATTCTGGCGGCAAACAACCTTGCAATAGCGCTGCTACGCAGGGATACTTTCGACGTAGAGATACTGAAACCCCTGATTGACCTTAAGCGGAAAGTGAACATGGTGGACTCTTTCAATGACGGCATCAGCATAACCAAGACTGAGGTAAACCCCGAAACAATCGTTGCCAACCAGCTCGCAATGTACATACGCGCCTATAACTTTGAAGAGGCCAGCATCCTTGCCGACAAACTTCCGGATACCGAACGCTTCCAGATGATAAAGGCATTTGCCAACTGTCTGGGTGGATACTACGACTACCGGGGTGCAGCCACCGTAAAGGAGGGCGAGGAACGTAAAAAGGTATTCAAATTGGTAAAGGAGTCGTCACCGCTCAATAATATTGTAATGTGCATGGCTATGGAAACGGACAATTACAACAAAGAAGCACAGAAAGCATTGGAAGAACTGCCTGAAACGGCCATGACTAAATACATGAAACTGGTGATTTACATCCGGGAAAAGAAACTGTATGAATGGAGCTACGATAACGCCCTCGACTTTGACGAAGCCTGCAAGAAGTTGGAAGAAATCGTCAAACTGGATGAGAAATACTACAAAATAGCCGTTAACGACGGTGAAATCAGCAAGGAATTTATGGAATATTACGACCAGGGCGACTGGAAACTTTATTAAACGGATATGGAGAGTTGAACATCATGAAGAAACCACTGATTATATTGATTGTACTGCACACACTGATACCTTTTGCCTTTGCCCAACAGCAAACGGGCAATAATCCTTCTCCGGCAACGCATCCTAAAGATACCGTCGGCATAGGATTCGATGCTACCCGGCAGATGTTCCAAAGACGTTACCAGCATCCGGATGCAGTGCCTTTCGACACACTATGGAAAAATAATGTGTATATCTCCTTGTTTGGCGGCATGGACAAAATGATTCCGCGCGGAAACACGGATTTCAACACCGGTCCCGTGGGCGGTATCGCCGCCAATTGGCAGTTCGCCCCCGCCCATGCCCTGCGTGCCTCATTGCTGGCGGGTAACTTCTCGCGCAAAATAGACAACGAAACCCTATTGCGTTTCGGTCTGCAGGCGGATTATCTGCTGAATGTATCATCCTATGTCAACGGCTACAATCCCGGACGTATCTTCGAGTTCCTGACCGTAGCGGGAGTCGGCTATCAATTATCTTCATTGGCAGGCAGGGCGGAACATGTAGCCGACCTGCATTTAGGCTTCCAACTGAAACTGCACCCTACCACACATGTGGACTTTTATCTGGAACCCCGCTTCACCATTATGAGTGACGGCATAGACCAGTCCTTCCAAAAGAACTGGCATAAATATGACATGACCTACGGTGCGACCGTAGGAATGAACTACCGCCTGAAAGCATGGAAGCCCTTCGGCAAAATACGCATACTGGAAGGCAATCATTTTTTGGACAATACCTTTCTCAGCATCGCTGCCGGCGGGCAGTTTCAAGCTTCCCGCCTGACAAGTGAAATGGGACTGACAAACTCCATCGGCCCGCACATCAGCCTGTCTGCCGGCAAATGGCTGATACCGGCATTCGGCTTACGGCTGTCGGCATTCAAATCGGCCGATACCTGGCATAAGAAAGTAATCGCCTCTTCGGCGAGTTCGGCCGGTGAAGAGTTTTATGAGATGTCCGCATACGCCGGGGGACGCCTGGAAGGTATGCTGGATGCCACTTAATTTTTTTAACGGCAGGCAACTCAGTCCCAAATTCTCCGTCAATGTATTGGCGGGCGGTGAACTGGGATATATTCAAAAAGAAAATGGTTATCGGCCCGCAAAAGGCGGATATACGGGATTTACAGGCGGCTTGCAATTTAAATACCGGCTTTGGGGCGATGTTTCTTTATTTGCAGAGCCACGCACCAGTCTGGCATCCTATTCATTAAAGACCAATGAAAAGGAAGAAGGCAGATACGTAGCCAAAAAGTTCACAGACAATCTGTACAGTATCAATATAGGTATAGAGATACAGCGTACCGATGAAGAAAACCGTATGGCACGCTCTTTAAACCGTGATTTGTTTAAGCCTTCTTTCTTTGTAAGCGGCGCAATCGGTTTCTCCGTTCCCATACAAATGAAACGGTATGAACCGAAACGCTACTTCGATTACATGGTCACAGCAAGCGTAGGACGCATTTTCACCCCGTTGTCATCACTCCGTTTAGCAGCGGATTACGGACCTCTGTCCACAGACCGGAAAGGGAAAACCTTGGATTATGATATGGCAAGCGGAAGCCTTGACTATATGCTGAACCTTACCAATCTGATGACGGGATATGACCCCGAACGCAAATACGACGTACAGCTATTTGCCGGAATAGTGGCTTCTATGCGGATGAAACATGAGAACCGCTTCTTTATCGGCGGAGAAGCGGGACTGCAAACATCTTACCGGGTGGGTCGCCGCTTCAAGGTATTCCTCGAACCCAAAATCCGCATTTACGGCAAGGAACTGCTAATGCAGGATAATGTGCAGGGGAGCGACATCATGATGTCGCTAAATGCCGGAACAAGCTTTTCGTTCTAAACGGGAACAGGTTATTTCAGAAGTTCATCAATCTTCTTAACCAAAGCCGAGAACTCTTCCGGATTATAAAGGCGGGTGAGCATCACGATGCGTCCTTCCTTATCAATCAATACATTACGGGTAATACCTGCTTGGCGCAACGCATATTTGGCGAAAATATCAGCCCCCGGGTCCAATCCCAACGGATAGGTAACGCCTGTGGACTTGCCAAAAGCTATGACTTTATTCAACGGCTCGTCACGGTCGATGCCCATTAACATGAAATCCGGATCGGACTTATGCTTCTGCCATATATCCTTTTCGATAAAAGGCATCTCCTTACGGCACACACCACACCAGCTTGCCGTAAACTGCAACATAACCACCTTGCCACGGAAATCGGAAAGCGTAACGGTCCTGCCGTCTGTCAGCGTAACGGTAAAATCGGGAGCCACCTGCCCCACTTTCACAATATAACCGGTATCGTCTGCCTCTGCTTCCTGTGCCATACCTACCATGCTGCACAATGCGAATAGGCCAAGTACCAATGATCTGAGTCGCTTCATTTTTCTTTGTTTTTAAGTATTCATAAATAGATTTCCTGTCACAAAAGAAACTAATTAGGCATAACAAAACAAATAGAGTATGAACTCTTTGCAAATATTTAACTCATACCCCACACGAAATGCGCGGATTTACACAGACAGCATCTAATGACCGTTCAGTCATTCATAAACCGTCTTGTGTAAATCCGCGCAACTTATATTCAAAGCCTTACCGCTCCGAAAACCCGTTCCTTAGATATTGGGTTTTATGTCCAACTTCACGGGCTTAATCATGTTTTCGGGCTTCAGGATAGTATCCAAATCTTCTTTGGAAAGAATGTTGTGTTCCAGAACCAGTTCATAGACCCCTTTTCCCGTTGCAAGGGCTTCTTTGGCTATCTTGGTAGAATTTTTATAACCGATAACCGGATTAAGAGCCGTAACCACACCGATGCTATCGTGTACATATCTGCGGCATACTTCCTCATTAGCGGTAATACCGTCGATACAGAGCGTGCGCAGGGTATCGAATCCGTTCATCAGCAAATCGGCAGACTCAAAACAACATTGCGCCATTACGGGTTCCATTGCATTCAGCTCCATTTGAGCTGCTTCGCCACTCATAGCCACACAAAGGTCGTTGCCGATTACCTTATAGGATATCTGATTCATTACCTCAGGGATAACCGGGTTAACCTTACCCGGCATAATGGAAGACCCCGGCTGCATGGCAGGCAGATTGATTTCTCCCAATCCGCAACGCGGACCGGATGCAAGCAGACGAAGGTCATTGCATATCTTGTTCATCTTCACCGCAACTCTTCTCATAGCCGAGGAGTAGCCTACAAGGCAAGAAGTATCCGAAGTAGCTCCCACTAAGTCACCGGACAGTTTCACGTCCCATCCGGTAAGCTTCGACAAAGCCTTCACGCATTTCTCCGCATATTCCGGTTCTGCCGCAATACCCGTGCCGATGGCGGTAGCTCCCATATTGACTGTAAGGAATTCCTCCGCCGCAAAGTTCAGGTTCTTTATCTCATTGCGCAAAATGCTGGCAAATCCGTTGAATGTCTGTCCGAGAGTCATGGGCACGGCATCTTCCAACTGCGTACGTCCCATTTTAATGATGTGTTTAAACTCTTCGGCTTTGCGTTGGAACGCATCGATCAACTCCTCAAAATGTTTCACAAGTTTGAGGTGGGTATAATACATTCCTATATGTATGGCAGTAGGATAAGCGTCATTGGTGGACTGCGAACGATTGACATGATCGTTCGGTGAACAGTATTGGTATTCGCCGCGTTTATGTCCCATGATTTCAAGCGCGCGATTAGCTATTACCTCATTGGCATTCATATTGGTAGTGGTGCCTGCTCCCCCCTGAATCATGTCTACCGGGAACTGCTCGTGGTGCTTGCCTTCGAGTATCTCCTTACAGGCTTTAAGGATAGCATCCGTTTGCTGCCCGGTAAGCAGACCAAGTTCGGAATTGGCAATGGCTGCTCCCATTTTGGTAATGGCAAGAGCGTTGATAAACAAAGGATATTCGTTCAGATGAAATTTACTGATACGGAAATTCTCGATACCTCTGAGAGTCTGTACTCCATACATGGCGCTTTCCGGTATTTCACGGCTGCCGATTAAATCGCTTTCTGTGCGAGTTTTTGTAGATAGTTCTTCTTTCATAATATATGTTTATTAACTATTTCAATAAGCGGTCACCAAAGAATAACCAAAGATAACATAAATTGTTTTGTAAACAATAATACTTATTATTAGGTTAACAACATTTAATACAAGCCTTTTTATACACATATTACTATATATAATATGACAAAATGTAAGAATACACAGGGTTATCACTCCAAATTACTAAACAGTTAATATATGCTTAATTTAGAAAATATAAAATAATAAATACAACAAATTCACCCCCTGTTATTGTTATATAAGGGGATTATTTTAGAAATTAGCCAATAGTAGAGAATATAACAACCTTATCTAATTTTTTAAATAATAAGTATATGGTTTTACAATTATTATTTGTACTGACCGCTATTATCATAGGTGCACGCTTAGGCGGCATAGGTCTCGGAGTAATGGGCGGCGTAGGTTTGGGCATACTGACTTTTGTATTTGGCTTACAACCCACTGCACCACCGATAGACGTAATGTTGATGATAGCCGCCGTTATTTCCGCAGCTTCCTGCATGCAGGCGGCCGGCGGACTTGATTACATGGTAAAGTTAGCGGAAAAACTGCTGCGCAAGAACCCGTCTCAGGTTACTATCCTCAGCCCCATCGTCACCTACCTGTTTACTTTCGTAGCCGGTACAGGACACGTGGCATACTCGGTTCTTCCCGTCATTGCCGAAGTTGCAACCGAAACCAAATCAGACCTGAGCGTCCGCTGGGTATCGCTGTCATCGCTTCACAGCAGGCCATCACGGCAAGTCCCATTTCGGCGGCTACAGTTGCACTGCTCGGCCTGCTTGCCGGATTTGACATCACTTTATTCGACATACTCAAAATAACGATTCCGGCAACAATCCTCGGTGTACTGGTAGGCGCATTGTGCTCCATGCGTGTGGGAAAAGAACTGATTGACGACCCGGAATATCAAAAACGTATGACAGAAGGCTACTTCGACGGCAAGAAAGTGAAAATCGACGATGTAACAAACAAACGCCATGCTATGATTTCGGTACTCATATTTATCCTTGCCACGGCATTCATCGTTCTTTTCGGCTCATTCGAAGGGATGCGTCCTTCTTTCCTGATTGACGGAAAAACAGTTTCCTTAGGGATGTCCGCCATTATCGAAATCATCATGCTTTCGGCTGCCGCCCTCATTTTGCTGGTAACTAAGACAGACGGAATAAAAGCAACACAAGGCTCTATCTTCCCGGCTGGAATGCAGGCTGTAATCGCCATCTTCGGCATTGCCTGGATGGGCGATACATTCCTGAATGGAAATATGGCGCAACTCACCGCCTCTATCGAAGGTATCGTACGCCAGATGCCCTGGCTGTTCGGCATCGCTTTGTTCGTCATGTCTATCCTGCTGTACAGTCAGGCAGCCACAGTACGCGCTTTAGTACCGCTGGGCATTGCTTTGGGCATATCGCCATATATGCTGATAGCCATGTTTCCTGCCGTAAACGGGTATTTCTTCATCCCGAACTACCCTACCGTAGTTGCAGCCATCAACTTTGACCGTACAGGAACCACCCGAATCGGTAAATATATACTCAACCACTCTTTTATGATGCCGGGTATCGCCTCTACGGCAGTTGCCATAGCCTTGGGATTATTATTCATACAATTTTTCTAAGCATATTTACCTTTAACCTATTTTTTAATTCAAACAAATTAAGTTATGAAAAGATTAGAAAAACTCAGCATGGTAGCCGTTATGCTACTGCTTTCCGTCACAATGGCTTTCGCTCAGCAGAAGCCTAACATCCATATCCTTGCCACCGGCGGAACCATTGCCGGAACCGGAACGTCTGCAACCGCCACCAACTATACTGCCGGACAAGTAGCCATCGGTACGCTGCTCGATGCCGTACCCGAACTTAAAAACATAGCTAACGTAACCGGCGAACAAATTGTCAAGATAGGTTCACAAGACATGAACGATGATGTATGGCTGACTCTTGCAAAGAAAATCAACCAGCTTCTGAAACGCTCTGACATCGACGGCATCGTAATTACCCACGGAACCGATACAATGGAAGAAACGGCCTATTTCCTCAACCTGACAGTCAAGAGCGACAAACCGGTAGTTCTGGTCGGAGCAATGCGCCCCTCTACCGCTATCAGTGCCGACGGACCTCTTAACTTATACAATGCCGTCGTTGTGGCCGGAGCAAAAGAGTCCAAAGGGAAAGGCGTTTTAGTGGCAATGAACGGAAGCGTGCTTGGTGCTGCAAGCGTATTGAAGATGAACACTGTTGACGTGCAGACCTTCCAAGCTCCCAACGCGGGTGCACTCGGTTATGTACTGAACGGCAAGGTCACGTATAATATGTCGTCTGTAAAGAAACACACCACCCACTCGGTATTTGATGTTACCAATCTGAACTCACTCCCCAAAGTGGGAATTGTCTACAGCTACTCAAACATCGAGGCTGACATGGTGACTCCGATGCTGAGCAATGGCTATAAGGGTATCATCCATGCAGGAGTAGGCAATGGAAATATTCACAAGAATATATTCCCCGTATTAACGGAAGCCCGCAAGAAAGGTATCCTCGTAGTCCGTTCGTCAAGAGTGCCGACGGGTCCCACTTCGCTCGATGCAGAAGTAGACGACGCACAGTATCAGTTTGTCGCATCACAGGAACTGAATCCCCAGAAAGCACGTGTCCTGCTGATGCTTGCACTGACCAAAACCACCGACTGGAAACAGATTCAGGAATATTTCAACGAATATTAAAAACAGATAGAAATGATAAAGAAACTCACATTTATACTTCTGGCTGCGGGCTGTACACAAGTCATGTACGCCCAAAGCACGGAGAAGAACGAGAAGTTCCTTGAAAACAAAACCCTGTTTGAAGAACTCACCAATGTAAAGAAAAAACAAGATAAGTTCAACTTATTCCTCAATATGCAGGGCAGCTTCGATGCAAACTTCCGCGACGGCTTCGAAGAGGGAGCTTTCAAAATGAGGCAACTTCGCATTGAAACCAAAGGAAATATCAACAACTGGCTTTCGTACCGATACAGGCAACGGCTGAACCGCTCGAACGACAGTAGCGGCAACATAGACAACCTTCCTACTTCCATTGACATTGCAGGGATAGGTGTGAAACTGGGAAAAGGATTTTCTATTTTTGCCGGTAAGCAATGCACCGCATACGGCGGTATCGAGTTCGACCTGAATCCTATCGAGATATATGAATACAGCGATATGATTGAGAACATGAGTAACTTCATGACCGGTTTGAACATCGGATATGACATCAATGCCCACCAGCAGTTGAACCTGCAAATACTGGACAGCCGCAACGGCTCTTTCAACAAGACGTATGGAGTTGAAACCGAAGACGGCGAACAGCCTACCATAGAATCGGGCAAGCTGCCGCTCGTGTACACCCTGAACTGGAACGGTAATTTCAATGACGTATTCAAGACACGCTGGTCCGCCTCTATCATGAATGAAGCAAAGGACAAGAATCTTTATTATTTTGCATTTGGTAATGAATTGAACTTGAATAAGTTCAACATGTTCCTCGACTTCATGTACTCCAAAGAAGGTATCGACCGCAAGGGTATCATGACAGGGATAACGGGCAGTATGGAAGGACACAATGCTTTCGATGCCGGATATTTTTCAATGGTAACCAAGTTGAATTACCGTTTCCTGCCTAAATGGAACGCTTTCGTAAAAGGAATGTATGAAACAGCATCTCTCACCAAACAGCAGGGAGATTTGGAAAAAGGCAAATACCGCACCGCATGGGGTTATTTTGCCGGTGTGGAGTTCTATCCTATGGATACCAACTTGCATTTCTTCCTTACATACGTAGGACGTTCCTATGACTTCACCGCCCGCGCCAAAGCACTCGGACAAGAGAACTATTCTACAAACAGAGTATCGGTGGGATTCATTTATCAGTTACCGATGTTCTAGATTTTTACGTTGCTCCGCTTCCACCCGTTAGACAATGCTCGTTCCGAGCGTGCCCAAAAGAAAATCCCTCTCAGAAATAATCTGAGAGGGATTATTGAGGTTCCTGGCGGATTCGAACCGCCGTACACGGTTTTGCAGACCGCTGACTAAGCCACTCATCCAAGGAACCAATCTTTCTCGTTTGCGGTTGCAAAGGTAGTCATTTTTTTGAAACTACCAACTATCAACAGCATTTTTTCTTTATTTCTTTTTTACCGTCACTGCATTCCGAGCGTTTCTTTTCGTACAATTGCTTTAATTCACAGCCTGTTGCACAATTCTCGCAAGGATTACGTTTTTCTTTTACTTTCATGAAAAAAGCATAAACACGCTGTCCAATACGGACGATACACAACAATAAAATGAGAGCTACCGCCCAATTTTGCCAATTACTCATCCAAACAGCCCCCCTATCTGATAAATTGCAAAGGACACCACCCATGCAAGGACAGTAGTGTACACCGCTGCAAACAAAGCCCATTTCCAACTGCCCGATTCTCCTTTAATGGCCGCTAAGGTGGCGATGCACGGGAAATATATCAATACAAACACCATATAGCCAAAAGCCACCAACGGAGTAATCGGAATCCGTTCGCCCAAGCTCACCGCATCGGCTTCGGCATCATCTGCATACAGAACTCCCAGCGTACTTACCACCAGTTCCTTGGCCCCTACACCGGAAAGGATACCGACACCCAGTTTCCAATCAAAGCCTAACGGCTCTATCACCGGTTCCACAGCCTTGCCTATTCTGCCGATATACGAGTTTTCCTGCTGTTCGGCCACATCCTGATATGCATCGTGGTCCGGATAATACCCCAACGCCCATATCACAATGGAAGCCACCATGATGATACCTCCCATTTTACGCAGATATTGCGCGCCTTTCTCCCAAGTATGGCGAAAAATGGACTTCGACGTCGGTATGCGGTAAGGGGGAAGCTCCATAACAAACGGTGTGTCATCTCCCTTTACCAGAAAGCGACAGAAAAGCCGTGCCATAACCACAGCCAGTAAAATGCCGATAGCATAGATTATCAACAATACCAAACTGGCATTGTTCGGGAAAAACGCCCCCACCAACAGCAAATAAATAGGCAAACGTGCACTGCACGACATCAGCGGATTGATAAGCATGGTCACCAGTCGGCTCTTCCGGTTTTCAATAGTACGCGAGGCCATAATAGCCGGTACATTGCAACCGAATCCCATAATCAGAGGGATAAAAGACTTGCCGTGCAGTCCCATCTTATGCATTATCTTATCCATGATAAAGGCGGCACGCGCCATATATCCGGAATCCTCCATCAAAGATATGAAGAAATATAGAATCAAGATATTGGGCAAAAAAGACAATCACCCCGCCTACACCGCCGATAATGCCGTCCACCAACAAATCCTTCAGCGGCCCTTCAGACATATTGTCACGCACCAGACTACCCAACGCACCTACCAGCCATTCAATGCCCTGCATGGGATAATCTCCCAAGATGAATGTTCCTTCAAACATCAGATACAGGAACAGAAAAAAGATGGGATACCCCCATACGCGATGCGTCACAATGGAATCTATCACACGCGTTGTACGTGCCGTATCCTCTTGCTTGTCCACATAGGTTTCGCGAAGCGCACCGGCGATAAAACCGTATTTGGCATCTGTAATGGCCTGCTCGCTATCTTCGTTTATTGCATTGCGCAGGCGTTGTACTTCACGGTTACGGACTTCAATAATATCCTTCCCATTGGGAAACTCCTGTACGGTCTTCTCCAAATCCTCGTCATTCTCCAGCAACTTAATAGCAAGAAAGCGCGTGGAGTATTTATACCGTATATTCTCGTTGACACTGATTATGCGTTTCACCTCTTCAATGCTCCGCTCCAATTCCGGCCCGTGATTGATGTGGATGTGGCGGTAAAAGCCTGCCGGATGCTCTTTCTCCTCCTTGTGAGTGCCGAAGTCATGGTCGGGTACATACTCCTTGTGCCAGTTGCGCAAATCATTCAGGATTTCGGCACGTATCTTACCTTTTTTATCCAAAAAATCACCACCCTCGTAAATGCCGATGATAATATGGAAAAGCTGTCTATGCCTTTTCCGGTGCGACTGATGGTAGGCAGCATCGGCACACCGAACAACTGACCGAGCTTTACGTAATCCAACGTGTTCCCGCTAGCTTCCAGTTCGTCGTACATGTTAAGCGCGATAACCATGCGCACGTTCAGTCAATCAACTGGGTGGTGAGATACAGGTTCCGTTCCAGATTGGAAGAGTCCACCACATTAATAATGATATCCGGAGTTTCGTTGATGATGTGATGGCGCACATAAATCTCTTCGGGAGAATAGGCAGAGAGCGAATAAGTGCCAGGCAAGTCGACGATGCGGCAAATGATACCCCTGAAAGTCAAAATACCCCTCTTTAGCATCTACGGTGACACCGCTGTAATTACCCACATGCTCGTGCGAACCCGAGGCGATGTTGAAAAGGGATGTCTTGCCGCAATTGGGATTACCCACCAAAGCGACATTGATGGTGCGGCGTTTTCCCAAAGCGATACGTTTCAGTTCCTCTTCGTCCAAACGCATATCTTCGCTCCATCCCTCGTGATAGTCGAGCTGCACGGACTCCCGACACATTTCCTTTTCACCGACAATCTCAATCATCTCAGCTTCCTGACGCCGTAAAGAGATTTCATATCCCATCACCTTATACTTGATGGGATCTTTTAGAGGGGCGTTCAGCAACACCTCAACGGTTTTCCCCTTGATAAATCCCATTTCCACGATTCGCTTACGGAAACCTCCGTGTCCCAGCACTTTAACGATTACTCCCTTCTCACCGGTTTTCAATTCGGACAAACGCATAGTCTTCTGCCTTTTTTATTTTTGCCGCAAAGATAAAGGATAAGTCCGTATAGCGCAAACAATTTAGAATGTTTTTAAATAAGAGGCATCAAAGAGAGCCGATTCTGCATTGTAAGCAAGCTGACAACGGTCTGCCAAAGCAACCTTTCGGCACGAAAGTAACAAAATCCGGGAAGAAACATGTATATTTGCCGCTATGGAAAAGGAAAAAGTAGCACAATATATCAACCGGAAACAGCTTTTGCAACCGACAGACAAGGTACTTGTCGCCCTAAGTGGCGGTGCGGATTCCGTCGCTTTATTACGACTGTTGCAAGCATCGGGCTACGACTGCGAAGCTGCGCACTGTAATTTTCACCTGCGAGGTGCAGAATCCGACAGAGATGAGGCATTTGTCCGCCAACTGTGCGTAAAACAACAAGTACCGCTACACACCGTCCACTTCGACACCGCGCGCACTGCCGAAGAACGGCACATCTCCATTGAAATGGCCGCACGCGAACTACGTTACGGATGGTTTGAGGAAATACGGCAGAAAATCAATGCCGACGCCATTGCCGTGGCCCATCACCAGGACGACAGCGTGGAAACCCTCCTGCTGAACCTGATACGTGGTACGGGCATCAACGGGTTACGGGGAATACGCCCAAAAAACGGGCACATCGTACGTCCGCTGCTTTGCCTGGAACGAAAAGAAATCATCAGTTATCTGAACCGCATAGGGCAGGATTACGTAACGGACAGCACCAATCTGCAGGATGAATACACTCGTAACAAAATACGCTTGAACCTGTTGCCCATGATGCAGGAAATCAACCCATCCGTCAAAGAAAGCATTCTCAACACCGCCGAGCATCTGGATGGCGCATCCGCCATATATAAACAAGGGATAGACGAAGGCATAAAACGCGTGCGGACAGCAGAGGGCATCTGCATCGAGAGACTGATGCAGGAACTGGCCCCCGCAACATTGCTGTTTGAAATCCTATACCCGCTCGGCTTTAACACTGCCCAAATCGGAGACATATACCGTTCGCTGGAAGGACAGCCAGGAAAAATCTTCACTTCGGAACATTGGTGCATCGTGAAAGACCGCGAATATCTGCTGATTGAAGCACACCGACACCCCATACAACCCGCACTGGCAATGGAAGAACATGTCTTTACCCCGGATTTTGTCATTCCCCGCGACAAGAACACTGCCTGCTTTGATGCGGACAAACTGACACATCCTCTCCTTCTGCGCCCCTGGCGACAAGGGGACTCTTTATTCCATTCGGCATGAAAGGCCGGAAAAAAGATAAGCGACTATATGACCGACCGAAAGTTCTCCCTTTTGCGCAAAGAGCAGCAATGGGTATTATGTTGCGGCGAAGAGATTATCTGGCTGATAGGTGAAAGAACGGACAACCGTTTCCGCATCGGTACCTCTACAAAACGGGTACTCACAGTCCGGCTTCTTCCCGCTGGGGACAGTCCTGCCACACCCTAAGACCCAAGCGGTATAACTCTGCATCCGAAGAATACCCCATTATCCATTTCATCTTTAGGTTAGAGATACAGAACTTTAACCTAAAAACGGCTCTCTCCAGCCTAAAGACACCCATCTTCAGGCCGGAGATAAAGTTCTTCTCCTATATTTACCGGCTTCTTACCTGAAGAGAACATCTATCCTCTCCGACAAGAATCCTTCTCCTTAAGAACCTGCTTAAATCGTCTTCAGCACTCCTTGTTTGAAGATATTTTTCTATTTTTATTCGTCACATACCCCGTTATGCTTCTTATAAAACAAAAAACAGACCGAATAGAGCTTCAAAAGAAGCAGAAAATACTCTTTGAACTTTATGCCCGTGTCAGAATCTACTTACAAGATAATCCTATTTTCCTTCTGCTTCTTAAAGCAATCGGCAAGCAAGGCGGCAAAACGGCGTATCAAAAAGTACGGGCCTTTTGCGGACACCCTTTTACACAAGCACAGCAGCGAATACACTTTTCCACATCGGTACTACATTCATCGCCCTTCGCGATAGCGCCTGCCGGACAATGCTTCACACAGTATCCGCAATGGTTGCAAAGTTCTGCGTTGACAGCCGGAATGCGCGGCATAGGAACTCCGCTTTTGCGTAGTTTCACCACCTTCCGCAAGAAACGGAATAACGGAAAAAATGCCTGACGGGGACGTTGAATACGGTTGACGTCAACGGCATAGAGCTTATCCATGTCGGCTGCCGCTTCGATTTTAGTCCGTATCTTAGCGCCGAAAGTTTCAGCAAACTGCAAGTCATCTGCATCCGGCCGCCCTGCAGCTATGGGATTTTGCTGCGTACTGTACGAATGCTCGCCTACAAACGTAGCACCGGCAATCACTTTAAACCCTCTGTCCGATGCAAATGCGTCCAACTCCACCAATGCTTTTTCATAGGCACGGTTACCATACACAGCAACCAGCACCGCCGGAGCACCGGAAGCATGAACGTCTTTCATCCGCTCCAATGCCAGGGGTGCCACCTTCCCGCCATAGACGGGGACGGTTATCACCGTCAAGGTGCTTTCAGGAATTTCCAATTTGCCGGCCGGGTGGAAAGTAAGGTCTGTCCGGGCAACATCGGAAATGCCCGTACCGCGAACAATCGCCTCGCCCACTTGTTTAGAGGTATGGGTAGGCGAAAAAGTAATCAAACGAACTGTATATATATTCATAAATCTGTTTCTTATATAATAATGAAACAAAGATAGACTTTTAAAATTAAAAAAAAGACGATTTATTTATGAAACCAAAAATTATTATTACCTTTGTGCCGTTGAAACATTCTGCAACTCCTTGCTGAGGTGAGGATTGTTAGTCAGATTTCCGGTTCAATAACAAATATCCCTATTAAATCATAATTTACAAAAGGTAGACTTACCGATATAAGTAAAAACCATTCACACATATACTATATGTATAATATCATTCAATTAAACGACAAAAATTTGTCGGAACTGCAAGCTATTGCCCAAGAATTGGGTATCAAAAAAACAGACTCTCTCAAAAAAGAAGAACTCGTTTACAAGATACTTGACGAACAAGCCATTGC
>ENA-OQDL01000469-OQDL01000469.1-human-gut-metagenome-genome-assembly--contig:-NODE-469-length-25910-cov-6.084435_pt1 | contig 25910 bp, 25 predicted proteins | sample MGYA00242782_ERZ504609 | MGnify/ENA primary metagenome ERZ504609 (study PRJEB26092, sample SAMD00036320) | human gut metagenome | host: Homo sapiens | study: EMG produced TPA metagenomics assembly of... | reverse complement strand
GGGCGGCCTTGCTACTACAACCCGTTACCGGGCAAATTGCGGAGGCTTTCCCCTCATCCGCCCTCGGGCGGGGCCTCGGCCGCCTTCCCCCTCGGGGGAAGGCTTTTTTACTTATTATTCCGGCTTATACCCGTCCCACATCGCGTGAACAATTCCTCAATGCGGTCGTTCCTGCCTTGCAGGTACAGCCAGCCCAGCAGGCACTCAAAGCCGGTGGAGGCGCGGTACTCCTGCACGGTGGCGTGCTTGGCGACAGTGGCCTTGCTGGCGTTTTTGCCGCGGCGCAGCACGGCGGCCTCGGCGTCGGTCAGCATCGGCTCGATGATGTCCAGCTCCAGATTCGCGCGTGGGCGCTGACGTAATGCGTCGCGACGGTATGCAGACGATTGGGCTGCAAGCGCGTCGTGCCCACCAGGCGGGCGCGGACGAGCAGCTCCAGCACGGCGTCGCCCACAAAGGCCAGCGCCAGCGGCGACATTTCGTGAATGTCGACTTCGGATTTTTGTGTAAACAGCATATTTTCTACTACTTAGTACAGATAGTCGAATTCGTACTCGCCGATCTTGATCGTGTCCTCTTCCTCAACGCCCTGGGCGACCAGCTCGTCCAGAATGCCGGAATCACCCAGCTGCGTCTGGAAATACTGCAGGCTCTCGTAGTCCTCGACGTTCGTACCGGCGAGGATACGCTCCAGCCACGGGGCATCGACGGTGAACTCGTGGTCGCCGGTGCGCTCCACCGTGAACGGGCGGGTCGGCTGGCGTTCTTGTCGGGGCGCTTGTACTCGGCCTCATAGACCTTGACCGGGGGCAGATCCTTCAGGCGGTTGTAGACCAGCGCGGGCAGGTTGTCCACACCCTGACGGGTCGCCGCGGAGATGGGCAGGAAGGTCAGACCCTTGGCCTCGACGTACTGCTTGAACTCGTCGACCTGCTCGGGGCTTGCAATGTCGCACTTGTTGCCCAGCACGATCTGCGGACGGTCCGCCAGCTCGGCACTGAACCCGGCCAGCTCGTGGTTGATCTGCTCAAAGTCCGCCTTGGGGTCGCGGCCCTCGCAGCCGGAGACGTCAACGACGTGCAGCAGCAGGCGGCAGCGCTCAACATGGCGCAGGAAGTCGTGGCCGAGGCCGACGCCCTCTGCAGCACCCTCGATCAGACCGGGGATGTCGGCGCAGACAAAGCTCTGCTCCGGGCCGACGCGGACGACGCCCAGCACGGGGGTCAGCGTCGTAAAGTGGTAGTTGGCGATCTTGGGACGCGCGGCAGAAATAATGCTGATGAGCGTCGATTTGCCGACGTTCGGGAAGCCGATCAGGCCCACGTCCGCAATGACCTTCAGCTCGAGCTTAAGGTGCATATCCTCGCCGGGCAGACCGGGCTTGGCAAACTTGGGGATCTGGCGGGTCGGGGTCGCAAAATGGCTGTTGCCCCAGCCGCCGCGTCCGCCCCTGGCCACGACAACAGGTTCACTGCCCGTCAGATCGGCCACGACGAGGTCGGTCTCGGCCTCCTTCAGCACGGTGCCGCGGGGCACGCGGATGACCAGGTCGTCACCGTCTGCGCCGCTCATCCGCTTGGCGCGGCCATTCTCGCCGTCGGGCGCGGTGTACTTGCGCTTGTAGCGGAAGTCCATCAGGGTGGACAGGTTGTCGTCGGCCACAAAGATGATGTCGCCGCCGCGCCCGCCGTCACCGCCGTCGGGGCCGCCCGCCGCCACGAATTTTTCGCGGTGGAACGTCACCGCACCGTCGCCGCCCTTGCCGGCGTGCAGCCAGATCGTGGCGGTATCAATAAAATTACTGGTTGCCATGTGGTACCTCATTTACCAAAAAATCACTAAAAAACGAGCGAGCCGCAAAGGCCCGCCCGTACCGGCTTTTTTTACTGCTTGACCGTGCAGCGCTTGCGGTCACGGCCCATGCGCTCGAAGTGAACGCGGCCATCGACCAGAGCAAACAGGGTGTCATCGCTGCCGATGCCGACGCCCTCACCCGGATGGATGTGGGTGCCGCGCTGACGGACCAGGATGTTGCCGGCCAGAACAAACTGACCGTCGCCGCGCTTGACGCCGAGGCGCTTGGACTCGGAATCACGACCGTTCTTGGTAGAACCTACGCCTTTTTTATGTGCCATTGTGATTTACCTCCTTAGCCGTTGATCGCGGTGATTTCCACCTTGGTGTAAGGCTGACGATGACCCTTGCGGACCATGCTGCCCTTCTTGGGACGATAGGTCAGGATGTTGAGCTTCTTGCCCTTGCCGGTCTTGACGACCTTGGCAACAACGGAAGCGCCCTCAACAACGGGAGCGCCGACCTTGACAGAGCCCTCCTCGCCAACGGCGAGAACCTGATCGAAGGTGACTTCGCTGTTGTCCTCAGCGTTCAGCTTCTCGACGTAGACGACGTCGCCGACCTTAACGCTGTACTGCTTGCCACCGGTTTTGATAACTGCGTACATAGTGGATAACCTCTTTCAATAAGTCTCGCTGGTCTGTAGGGCGTTGCACCGATAAAAGCACACACTTATAGAGCCCATACCATGCGGCTCTAGTATCATACCATATAGGAGCAGGGCTTGTCAAGGGGTTTTCGGGCGTGGGAAGGTTGAAATTTCAGAATTTCTTTTGCCTTCCCCCCCTGGGGGGAAGGTGGCCCCGCAGAGCCGGATGAGGGGCAAGTCTGCGGTTATATCCCATCCGTGGGCTGCAATGGCAAGGTTGCCCCTCATCAGTCCGCTTCGCGGACAGCTTCCCGCAAGGGGGAAGCCTTTATTAGCGGCCCTGCCGCTCTGCCGCCTCCACCGTGTTCAGCATGAGCATGGCGCGGGTCATGGGGCCGACGCCGCCGGGGACGGGGGTGATGTAGGCAGCCTTTTCGGCGGCCTCGGCAAAGTTCACGTCACCGTGCAGCTTGCCGTCCGCACCGCGGTTGATGCCCACATCAATGACGACGGCACCGGGCTTGACCATGTCGCCGGTCACAAAGCCCTCGCGGCCCACGGCGGCCACGAGAATATCCGCGGCGGCGCAGACTTCTTTCAGGTTCTTCGTCCTGGAATGGCAGATCGTGACCGTGGCATTCTTCGCCAGCAGCAGCAGCGCCGCGGGCTTGCCCACGATGTTCGAGCGGCCAATGACGACGGCGTTCTTGCCCGCAATGTCGGTGCCCGTGGACTCGATCATGCGGATGCAGCCCGCCGGAGTGCAGGGCAGGTAGCACGGCTCGCCGATCTGCATACGGCCCACGTTGACGGGCGAGAAGCCGTCCACGTCCTTCTCGGGCGGGATGGCGTCGATGACAGCCTTCTCGTCGATCTGGGCGGGCAGCGGCAGCTGCACGAGAATGCCGTGCACAGCGGAGTCATCCGCCAGCTTCTTCACCTCGGCCAGCAGGGCGTCCTGCGTGGTGTCGGCGGGCAGGTTGATGCTGCGGCTCTCAATGCCGCACTGCGCACAGTCGTTGATCTTGCCGCGGACATAGACCTGGCTGGCAGGGTTCTCGCCCACCAGAATGACCGCCAGGCAGGGGTTGATGCCCTGCGCTTTCAGCGCTTTGACCTTTTCTGCGGCCTCAGCCTTCGTGGCGGCGGCCAATGCCTTGCCGTCAATGACAGTTGCTCCCATGATAGTTCCCTCTTTCAAATGTATTTTTTGTCCGCCGGGGCGGGCAAAACGGTGTCGGGTCTTACACCAGCAGCGCCTATCGCCGCGCTGCAAAGCGTTTGTTTATTCCTTCGGCGTCTCGATCTCCTCGATCTCGACCTCGCTCAAATCCAGCGCATCCAGACGCGCATTCATGGCATCGGTGGCCTTGACAAACTCAGCGTGGGGTGCGCCGGCGGGCAGGGTGTCCGGCGTGAAGCGGTCCCCTGCCTCGGCCTGCTTTTTCAGGTCCTTCACAGCCAGCGGCACCATGAGCGGCTTGCCCTTGGCATTGCGCAGACCGATGACCATAAGCGCGGCGGCCACGATGACCGACCCAATCGCCACCAGCTGGCTGGCGCGCAGACTGGTATTGCCGATCAGCAGCGAGTCGGTGCGCAGCCCCTCGATCCAGGCGCGGCCCAAGCCGTACCAGATGATATAGCCCAAGAAGATTTGTCCGTTGAACCGCCGTTTTTTGTAAAGCGAAGCCAGGACGGCGAAGCCAACCAGACACCAGATGCTCTCATACAAAAACGTCGGGTGCACCGGCGCGGCGGGGTCCACGGTCACGCCCGCGGGCAGCGTGACCTGCACGGATTTGAGATACGCCTCCGTGCCCTCGCTGTACATGCCCCAGGGCAGCGTCGTGTTTGTACCGAAGGCCTCCTGATTGACGAAGTTGCCCCAGCGGCCAATGCCCTGCCCGATCAGAAAGCCCAGCGACACCAGATCAAACAGCGGCAGCAGCGGCACCTTGCGCCATTTGGCGGCCAGGGCGCCGAACACAAACGCGCCGATGACCGCGCCATAGATGGCGATGCCGCCCTTGCGGATGTCGATCATCTCCCAGAGGCTTTGATACGCAAAGGGTGCCATAGCCACGTAATAAATACGGGCACAGACGATGGCCATGACCGTGCCGATGGCCACAACGTCCACCAGACGGTCCGAGTCGATGCCGTAGTCCACGGCATTGCGGAAGGCGTAGAGCATCGCCAGCAGCATGCCCGCCGCGATGATGACGCCGTACCAGTAAATGTTGAACCCGCCGATGGCCAGCGCCACGCGGTTGACCGTCAGATCCAGGCCCAACCCGGGAAATTGCACATGATAGACCATTTTCAACTTAACCTCGTTATTTTTCTGCCGGGTCGATCTGCACGTAGGCGCGGTTTTCCTCCCGCAGGGCCGTCTGCAGCAGGGCGTTGGCGTCCTCCACGGTCAGTGCGGCCAGCGCGGCGATCTCGTCCGCCAGCGTGCGGCCCTTCAGGCAGGCCGCGGCGGCCTCCTCGGCGGCATCGTCCACGGCCTCCACGTCGCCCAGCAGCTCGCCGTACATCTGGTTTTTCACAAGCATAAAGACCTCGGGGTCAACGCCCTCGCGGCGCATCCGCTCGATCTCCTCCTGTAAAAGGTCCACGACCTGGCGCGGGGTGTCGCTCTCGCCGGTAAAGGCCACAGTGCAGGCGCCGCGCACGGCGATAAAGTCACCGGAGAACTCGGGGTTGACCAGCGCTTCATCGTACAGACGGCGGTAGAGCTTCGTCAGGCCGCCGACGACCAGATCGCCCAGCATGTCCAGCAGCAGCTCGCGCTTCAGGTCACCCTCGGCCAGCGGCTCCTCGCGGTAGGCCACGCCGAAGCAGGGCTTCGTGACAGGCATCGTGAAGAACGCTTCCTTGTGGGGCAGCGGGCCGGTCTGCGCCGGGATGTCCCACTCGACCTCATGCGGGGCGCGGGCGCGGTACAGGCCGTTGCGCTTGCAGGCGTCCACAGCCTGCGCCAGCGTGATCTTGCCCGCGACGCTCAGCACCATATTGGACGGCGCGTAGAACCCCCTGGTGCAGCTGTAGAGCATCTGGGGCGTCAGCTCGGCAATGCTCTCCACCGTGCCCGCGATGTCGTCGCGCAGCGGGTGGTCGGCGTAGAGGCAGCGGAACAGCGCGTTCAGCAGCCGCCAGTCGGGGCTGTCATCGTACATTTTGATCTCCTGCCCGATGATGCCCTGCTCCTTGGCAATCGTGGCCTTGGTGAACCACGGCTTGCCGACCATGCCCAGCAGAATGTCAAGGTTCTCGTCAATTTTCTGGGTTGCCGAGAACAGGTAGCAGGTGCGGTCATAGCTGGTAAAGGCGTTGGCCGACGCGCCGGTCTTGGCGTAGAAGGTGAAGGAGTCGCCCTTGGGCGTCTCGCACATTTTGTGCTCCAGGAAATGCGCCGTACCGGCGGGCAGTGTGACCTGTTTGCCGTCCAGCCTGAACGCGCGGTGGACGGAGCCAAAGCCCGTGGCGTAAATCGCGTGGACGCTGCTGTAGCCCGGCATCGTGCGGCAGAGCACGGTCAGGCCGCTGGGCAGCACGACGCTTTCACAGCTGACGGCGGCAGCGGCGCGCGCCTGGGCAGCGGCGAAGCTCTCGTGATCGTTATTCAACATCCTCGCTGCCTCCTTTCCCCTGCGTGCCCGGCTCGGCGGTCACGGCGTAGCAGACCGAATAGCTGTAGCTCTGCAGCGTCTGGCGCACCTCGTCCAAGCTGACGGCGCTGGTCAGCACCTTGCCGTACTCCGGCGGGTAGAGCGGCTCGCCGCGTGTGATCTGGCCGTAGTACCAGTTTTCCAGCGCGGCCAGGCTGTCGCCGAGTGCGTCCATGCTGGACAAAAGACCGCGGCGGCAGTCGTCAACTTCTTCCTGGGTGATGGGGCCGTTTTTCAGGCCCTCCAGCTCGGCAATGATGGCGGCCTCGGCCTGCTGCTCCTTGCCCGGCTCGACGCCGGAGTCGATCATCATGACGCCGGTGGCGCGCTGGGCGGCAGAACCGCAGTAGTAGCAAAGGGACTGCTTCTCGCGCACGTTGCGGAACAAACGGCTGGTGGCAGAGCCGCCCAGCACGCTCATGGCGACGCGCAGGATGCTGACACTGGGCGGGTTGGGGTTGGCCTCGCCCGTGGTGAACAGCATACAGAGCTTGGCCTGGGTCAGGCCGGGGATCTCCTCTTTAAAATGGCGCAGCGGCGTGGCGGGCATGGCGACGGGCGCGGCAAACGGACGCGGGTCACGGCGGATGCCGTCGAGCTTTTTCAGCAGCATATCGGCCACGCGGGCCTCATCGACGCCCTGCACCATCACGTCGATGTACGCGGTGGAGAGGATGCGGTCATACTCGGCCTTGAGGCTCTGCGGCGTCACATTGACAAGCTCGCCGGGGTAGCCGCCCAGCTCGATGCCCGCGGGGGTGTCGCCGTAGAATTTGCGGCGGGCCTGCCGCACGCAGTAGAGACGTTTCGAGTTGAACTCGGCCTCAAGGCGGCGGGCCTGGGTCTCGGTCTCGATGCGCACGGCCTCGGGGTCGAACACGCCGTCCACGAGATACGGGTCAAAGATCGTGCCGAACACAATGTCGGCGTAGGCGGCGGTCAGGTTCTCCCCCGCCAGCGCGTAAGCGTCCTTGATGCCGCAGATATCGGCGGAGAGCACGCGGTCCGTGCCCGCGCTGGCCAGGTCAACGCCGAGGTCCGCACCGTACAGCTCAGCCAGGCGGCGGGACAGCGCGGTCATATCGGGGCAGGCCGCGTAGCCGCGTTCCAGCACAAGGGCCAGCACCGCGGCGTCGGTGGCAGATTCCCGCTTTGCCGGAAAGCGCAGATGCAGCGTGATGCGGCAGCGGTTGAATTTAGAAGCATCCAGCGTTGTAATGCAAACGCCGGGCGCGAGTTGTTTACGTTCCAAATCGTTATTCCTTTCAAACATCAATAGATATTAGTATTATACCGCTTTAGCGACGTAAAGTAAATAAAAAACTTGCAACAGATGGGGTAGATTGTTTATAATAGAGTCTGGAATCGCCGCTTTGTAGGGGGCGGCGTCTCCGACGCCCCGCGGGTGGGCAGACACCTGCCGGGTGGTTTGTAGGGCGGCCAGCCCTCTGGCCGCCAAACCCCCTCCCTACAAAACGAATTTTAAAGGGGCATCTGCCGTATACTTGCGGGCCGGGCATGCCCGGCCCCTACAGAGCAATTCTATATAAAGAGGTATACTATATGAACACTTTCACCCTGAAAGGCACCTTCCTCGACACCCCCGCCCCGGACACCCTCCGCGTCCGCGAGGGCTATCTGCTGTGTGAAAACGGCCTGTGCGCCGGATTCAGCGAGACTGCCCCTGCCGGGGTGGAAGTTCTCGACTATACGGGTAAAATCATCACGCCGGGTCTTGTGGACCTGCATCTGCACGCGCCGCAGTACAGCTATTGCGGCACGGCAATGGATCTGGAGCTGCTGGACTGGCTGCAGCAGTACACCTACCCCGAGGAAGCCCACTACGCCGACCCGGCCTACGCCAGGCTGGGCTACTCCTATTTTGTGCGCGACCTGAAAAACAGCGCCACAACGCGCGCCTGCATCTTTGCGACGCTGCATACCGACGCAACGCTCGAACTGATGCACCAGCTGCGCGGCGCGGGGCTTTCCGCCTTTGTCGGCAAGCTGGGTATGGACCGCAACAGCCCCGACAGCTACCGTGAGCCGTCCGCCGCCGCGGGTCTGGCCGAGACGCGCCGCTGGCTGGATACCTGCCGCGCCGAAAACACCCTGCACGCGGGCCCGGTGCGCCCGATGATCACGCCGCGCTTCACCCCCAGCACGAGTGACGAGTATATGCGCGGTCTTGGCGAACTGGCAAGAGAATACAACGTACCTTCGCAGAGTCACCTGTCCGAGAATCCGGGCGAGATCGCGTGGGTCGCCGAGCTGTGCCCCGGCACAAAATTCTACGGCGAGAGCTACAGCCGGTACGGCCTGTTCGGCGGCGGCGTGCCCACCGTCATGGCGCACTGCATCTACAGCCCCGATGACGAGGCCGCGCTGATGAAGCAGAACCGCGTCATGATCGCCCACTGCCCCACCAGCAACGAGAATGTCATTGCGGGCATTGCCCCCGCGGCGCACTACCTGCGCGGCGGCTGGCGCGTCGGCCTGGGCAGCGACGTGGCCGGCGGTCAGACGCTGGACCTGTTCACGGTCATGGCTACCGCCGTGCAGGTCAGCAAGCTGCGCTGGCGGTATATCGACCAGAGTGAAAAGCCGCTGACGATGGTGGAGGCGCTGTATATGGCGACTGTCGGCGGCGGAGATTTCTGGGCCGATTTTGGCGAGAAGGTCGGCCTGTTTGAGGACGGCTATGCGTTTGACGCGCTGGTGCTGGATGATGACCCGCTTAAAAATATGCGGGCGTTCAGCGCTGCGGAGCGTTTGGAGCGGTATGCGTACCTTGGCAAGGGTAAGCTGACAGCGAAGTTTGCAGCAGGTGAGAAGCTTTTGTAATAAAGGGTAACGGGCAGAACCCCTCAGGCCTCGTAAACTCGGCCAGCTCCCCTGATGGGGCGCCTTTTTGCGCGGGCTGTGCCCGCGAGAAAGCCTCCCCATCAGGGGAGGTGGCCGCGCGTCAGCAAGGCCGGAAGGGTTCTGCCCGTTTACCCTAACAACAACGTCCCCCGTGCACCATCGTGTGCACGGGGGACGACCCATTTCCCTCTATATAAGACCTTACAATCAGTTGATGAATGCGTCGTGGATGGCGGCAACTGCCTTGTCGGCGTCGGCCTCGTCGATGATGACGCTGATCTTGATCTCACTGGTGGAGATCATCTTGATGTTGATGTTCTGGTTGAACAGGGCCTCGAACATCGTGGAGGCCACGCCGGAGTGGCTCTGCATACCCGCGCCGACGATGGAGACCTTCGCGCAGGTCTTGTCAACGGTGATGTCGCCGCCGCCGATGCGGTGCGTGGCGTTTTTCAGCGCAGCAACGGCGCTCTCGGCGTCGCCCAAGGGCACGGTGAAGCTCATGTCCTTCTTGCCGTCGCGGCCCGTGGTCTGCAGAATGATGTCAACGTTGATGTTCTTCTGGGCCAGCAGGCTGAAAATTTTGAACGACATACCGGGCACATCCGGCACGTCCTTCACGGTCAAAACGGCGACGTCGGTGTCCTTTGCAACACCCTTGATGAGCATACCTTCCACTTTGGTCTCCTCCTTAACAACGGTGCCGGGCACCGGATTGATGCTGGAGATGACCTCCAGCTCGACATTGTACTTTTTGGCCAGCTCGACGCTGCGGTTGTTCAACACCTGCGCGCCCAGGGACGCCAGCTCGAGCATCTCGTCAAACGTGATCTCCTTGAGCTTGGTTGCCTTGGGGATCTTGCGCGGGTCTGCGGTGTAGACGCCCTCGACGTCGGTGAAGATCTGGCAGCGGTCCGCGTGCAGCGCAGCGGCCAGCGCCACGGCGGAGGTATCGCTGCCGCCGCGGCCCAGCGTCGTGATGTCGTCGGAGCGGTTCAGGCCCTGGAAGCCTGCCACGACGACCACACGGTTGCGCGCCAGCTCACTCTCGACACGCTCGGTGTCCAGGCGCTTGATGCGCGCCTTGGAGTAGGCGCGGTCTGTGTTGAAGCCCGCCTGCCAGCCCGTCAGGCTGATGGCGGAGACGCCCAGCTCCTGCAAGGCCATCGTCAGCAGGGAAATCGAAATCTCCTCGCCTGCGGCCAGTAGCATATCCATCTCGCGGTGGGACGGGTCGGAGGTGATCTCCGCCGCCTTGGCGATCAGGTCGTCGGTGGTGTCGCCCTGCGCCGAGACGACCACGACAACGTCGTTGCCGGCGTTGCGGGTGTTCATGACGATGCGCGCCACGTTGAAGATGCGGTCCCGGTCCTTGACCGAGGAGCCGCCGAATTTTTGTACGATCAAGCCCATTGGTGTACTCTCTCCCCTGTTCCTGTATCAGCTCACCACTGCGCCGACGTTGTCGGCCAGCAGACGATGCACGGTAAAATGGCGCAGCGGGCTGTCCGCAGCCAGCGCTGCCTCTGCGCGGGTGAAAAACTCGGTGTCGTCCTTGTGCACAACGGCCATGATGGTCGGCCCGGCACCCGAGATGTAAACGGCCTGCGCACCCAGGTCCTGCGCCAGCTCAAAGATGTCGTCACCGCCCTCGATCAGCGGCAGGCGGTACTTCTGGTGCAGCACGTCCTTGGTCGCCACACCCAGCAGCGCGTAGTTGCCCTCGCAGAAGGCCGCCGTGGCCAGCGCCGCGCGGGACAGGTTGTAGACGGCATCCTTATGGCTGACCATGGCGGGCAGCGCCGCGCGCGCCTTGCTGGTCAGCAGGCGGAAGTCCGGCACAAACGCCGCAAACGCCAGCTCGGGGTCAATGTCCTTCTTGACGCTGTAGACCTGGCCCTCGTCGATGACGCTGGTCACAAAGCCGCCCAGCATGGCGGGGGCGACGTTGTCGGGATGGCCCTCGATGGCCGTTGCCAGCGTCAGCATCTGGCGCTCGGTCAGCTTGTCGCCCAGCAGGGCGTTCGCGCCCATGATGCCCGCCACGATGCAGGCCGAGCTGGACCCGAGGCCGCGCGCCATCGGGATGTCGTTGCGCTGGGTGATGCGCAGACCCTTCAGCGGGATGCCCAGCTGGTCATAGACGACCCGGGCCGAGCGGTAAACCAAGTTGTTGCTGCCCGCCGGGACGTGGGTCCCATCGACGGACGAAATCTGAATGCGGTCCGATTCCTCAAACGTAAAGACGTTGTGCATCGAAACGGCCAGACCCAGCGAGTCAAACCCGGCGCCGACGTTGGCGCTGGTGGCCGGGACGGTTACAGTTACCATATACCCAGCCCTCCTCTCAGTCTTCCAGCTTCTTCATGGCCAGTGCGACCTTGCCGCCCAGCACTTCGATTTTCTCCGTGACAGCGGCAATATCCGCAGACGTGGCGGCATCGACCAGATAGGCGGCCTCGCCGTTGTCCTCAAAGACCACATGGCCCGCACCGGCCACGCTGGGCAGCAGCACCGCCGCCACACCGGTCACGCGCAGATACCACGGGTAGGTGTTCCTGTCCTCGAGCAGGCCCTCCGGCTTCTCGGCGGGCTTCCAGAACAGCGAGTCATGTACCTTGACGCCCTCTTTCAAAGCGTCAATGACGTCGGCCACAACGGCGCTGGCGGTGGGCAGCTTGCCCGCGCCCTTGCCGTAGAACACGACGTCGCCGAGCATATCGCCCTTCATCAAAACGGCGTTGAACACGTCATCGACGCCCGCCAGCTGGTTCGAGTTGGAGACGAGCATCGGCTCGACGCCCGCGGCCATCTGACCGTCCCCGCCCTCGTTGTACCAGGCGATCAGCTTGATGGCGCTGTCGAGCTTTTCGGCGGCCTTGATGTCAGCAACGGTGATGTCACGGATGCCGCGGGTCGGGATGTTGTCCGGGTAGACGTGATGCCCGCAGGCGAGGCTGGCCAGAATGGCGATTTTGCGGCAGGCATCGCGGCCATCCACATCGTCGCCGGGGTCCTTCGTCTCGGCGTAGCCGAGCTGCTGGGCAATTTTCAGGGCCTCGTCAAAGCCCATGTTCTCGCGCTTCATCTTCGTCAGCATGAAGTTCGTCGTGCCGTTGACGATGCCGCGGATGCTGCTGATATGGTTGGCGGCCAGGCACTGGTGCATCGGGGTGATGATCGGCGTGCCGCCGCCGACGCTGGCCTCAAACAGGAAGGCCGCGCTGTGCTCTTTGGCAAGGGCCAGCAGCTCTGCGCCGTAGGTCGCGACCATCTCCTTGTTGGAGGTGCAGACGCTGCGCCCGCTCTCGAGGCACTGGCGCACATACGGGTAGGCAAATTTTGTGCCGCCAATGGTCTCGACGACGACCTTGATTTCGGGGTCATTCAGGATCGTGTCGATGGATTTCGTAAAAAGCGCGGCATCCGGAGAACCGGAAAAGTCCCGCACATCCAGGATATATTTGACCTCGACGGGCTCACCGGCGCGGCGGGCGATGGAGGCCGCATTGCGGCGGCAGACCTCCAGCACACCGGAGCCGACCGTGCCGAAGCCCATGATTGCGATTTTAGCCATTGGAAAAATCCCCCTATTCTTACACTCACTCGGTATATGCTCTGTAGGGGTCGGGTATGCCCGGCCCGCGGCTTTCCCGCGATAGAGCTATTCCGGCAAGGCTGCGGGCGAGGCATGCCTCGCCCCTACCCTGCGGTCACGCGCCTCTGTGGATCTCCACCACGCACGGCTGGTGGGACAGGCGGGTCAGCATCTCGTCCACCGGCATCTGCATCGTGCCGGTGCGGACTGTGACCTCGACCTGGGCCGCACCGTTCTCCGGGCGGGACTGGGTGATGGTCACGATGGACGCGCCCGCCGCCGAAATGCCCGACAGCAGCCCCTGCAGTGCGCCGGTCTTATCCAGCAGCGTTGCCACCACGGTGATGGACTCGCGCCCGGTCTCGGCGTCAAACACCGTATCCTTATATTTATAGAAGGCACTGCGTGATATGCCTGCCTGCTTGGCCGCGGCGGAGATATTGCTCACCGCACCCGAGGCCAGCAGCTCCTTGGCCTGCAGCACCTTGACAAAGACTTCCGGCAGAACATCCGCGTCTACCAGCAGAAAACGCCTCTCGGCCATCGTGTATCCCCCTTGTGTACAACTGTTCTCGATGTGTCCCATCATACCACGGGCAAGGCCCGGTTGCAAGCCTTTTGCGGCGGTTTTTGTGCAATTTGTCAAATTGCACAGCCCACAGCGGGGAAAAGTCGATATCTTTTGTGCGAGCACAACTGTATCTGATACAAAAACACACCATCCAAACCGGGTACGATTCGAATGGTGTGTTTTTCTCTGCTGTGCGGTAGGGGCCGGACATGTCCGGCCCTGTCGTGTAAGGCAGACGTATGCTTACGGAAAGGCCGCGGGCCGGGCATGCCCGGCCCCTACATGGGAGGCAGCTTTTTATTCTGTCGGCTCAGTGGTGGTGTCCCCTGCGGCGGCGGCAGCGTCCGCAGCGGCCTGGGCCAGGGCGGCGTAGGGGTCGTCCTCGGAGACCGTGTAGCTGTTGTCGGGCAGGTTGTCCTCGGTGTAATAGCCCACACTGCCGCCGCTGGAGATGATCGCGCCGGTGGAGGTGTCAAAGTGTTTCTCGACGACGTTCTCGCCCTTGGCAAACTCCTTGACCGGCAGGTCGGCCTGCAGGTCCTCCATCAGTGCCTTCCAGGCGTACTGGATGGGGCTGGCATTCTTGCCCGCCTTGCCCAGCGTGTCCATCTCGGTCGGGCGGTCACAGCCCCACCAGATGGCGGTGACATAGTACGGCGTCAGACCGGCAAAGGTGTAGTCCTTGTAGTTGCTCGTCGTACCGGTCTTGGCCACAGAGTCCATCTCGCCGTCGGGGCCCTTGCCGTAGGCAGTACCCTTTCTGCTGTGCAGGACATTCCACATCATGCGGTTCATGATGTACGCCGTGTCCGCGCTGATGGCCTGGGTCGTGTTGATATACTTGTTGTTGTCCAGGATCATGTTGCCCTGGTAATCGGTGATCTCGGTATAGTAGTGCGGTGTCGTGAATGTACCGGTGTTGAACATCGTGTACGCACCGGCCAGCTGCACCACCGTCAGGCCGCTGCTCTGGGAGCCCAGGACCAGCGGTCCGAGGTCCATATCGTTCTCGGCGTTGATATAGCTGCATTCCAGCGTGTCATGGACAAAGTTATACAGGTAGTCCACGCCGACCATATCGCCGACCCAGACAGCCACCGTGTTGTAAGACTGCTGCAATGCGTCGTAGACGAGCATCGGGTTGCCCTGACCGCCTGCACCGCCGTAGTTGGTGGGCCAGGCGCGCCAGACATCGCTGCGGGACTGGGCCGCCTCGGAGAAGGGACTCATGACGCCGATATACTGATCCTTCAGTACCTTCTTGTCCTCGGCCGAGTAGTACGGGGAGTCCAAAATCTGCGAAGAATAGTTGATGAGCTTATAATCCAGCGCCAGCGCATAGGCACCGATGGGCTTCATCGTAGAACCGGTCTGGTGCGGCGAAGTCGCGCGGTTGAAGCCCAGATCGTACTTCTTCTCGCCGATACCGCCGCCGATGCCAAGGATGTTGCCGCTGTAGTCCACGATTGCCATAGCGGCCTGGGTGCGGACCTTCTCATACACGCAGAGGTAGACGGTGGTGTCGTTGGGGTAATCGGGGTCGGTGGAGGTACCCATTTTCAGCGTCGTGCCTTCCTCGTCCGCGTAGACGGGGATGGCCTCCTGCCCGTAGACCGCATAGCCGTCCTCGTGATGGGCAGACCGGTGGCGTCGTCGCACTGGACTTCGTCCCAGCTGCTGGAATCTGCGGGATAATCGCGCAGGCAGACAGGCTCCTCGTGCCACAGGGCGGGGATGAGGTCGTCCTCGTTGTACATCGTCTTCTCGATGCCCGCCTGCACGGTGGGGTCGACGGTGGAATAGATGCGCAGACCGCCGGAGAAGATCAGCTCCTTCGCCTCGTCGGCGGTGTAGTTCAGGTCCTCCTGCAGCTGGCTCAGCAGCTGGGTGTACAGGGCATCGGTGAACCAGGAGTTGCTGGACGAGCGGGTCGCGTTCTCGGTGGTGCTCGTCTTTTCGGTCAGGGTGACAGTCTCGGCCTTGGCGGCGTTGAACTCGGCCTCGGTGATATACCCCTGGGTGTACATCTCATACAGCACGTGGTTGCGGCGCTTGATGAGCTCCTCGGGGTTCGTGGCGGGGTTGTACTTCGTCGGGTTCTTCGTGATGGAGGCGAGCGTCGCGCACTCGGCCAGGGTCAGATCCTCGACATGCTTGCCGAAATACTCGATGGAGCCGGCCTCCATACCGTGGATGATGCCGGTCAGCGGGATCGTGTTCAGGTACGCCTCAAGGATGGTCTCCTTGCTGTACTTGTTGTCCAGACCCAGCGCACGGAAGATCTCGCGCACCTTACGCATGTTGTCCTGCTCGTTATCGCCGGTCAGGTTCTTGATGAGCTGCTGCTCCAGCGTGGACGCACCGCGGTTCGTGCCCCAGATGCGGTTGCCGGTGAAAGCGTTCAGCGCCGCGCCGATGGTGCCCTTGAGGTTGATGCCGGGCTCGGTGCGGAAGTTTTTGTCCTCGATGGCGATGACCGCGTTCTGCAGATTCTCCGGCATGGCGGAGAGCTCGCGCCAGATACGGTTCTCGTTGCGGGAGAGCGAGGCGTACTCGTTGCCGTTGATGTCGTAGATGATCGACGTCTGGCGGTTTTTCTGGTTGTCCAGATCGAGGGTCTCGCCGTCATCCGCCGTGACCTGCACGATATACATGGACAGCAGCACGCCGCCCACGCTGGCCGCCATAATGCACAGGCAGAGCATACAGCCGATGAAGCTGAAGATCATACCGATGATGCTGCGGCGCTTTTTGGGCTTTTTCTTGTTCTTGGGTGCGGGTGCGCCGGGCTGGCTGGTGGCACCTGCCGTCGTCTTTACGCCATCTGTGGAGATATGGCGCTGCTGATTGGGTTCTATGGGAACCGCCTCCTTTGGTCTGTATCGAAGCGTGGTAACACGAAATTGCACAATGCTATAGAATGGATTATACCACAAAAAGGGGGCAAAAGTACAGCGTCAGACGTAAAATTCACAACTTTCGGTGTTTTTGTCTGTCATGGCGGCCATACTAACCGTGCAAGGGGGAATTATTATGCAAAACCGACAAATCGACGGGCACGGGCTGTACCTTTCGCTGCTGGCGGGGCTGGCCGTGCTCTGCCTTGCGGCGGCGCTGGTCTGGTTTGCCCGCCCGCAGCCGGAAACCGCCGCGCCGCGCTACCTTTTAAAGGACAGCGGCGGGCACGTAGCGCTGTACACCGCCGACGGCATCGGCCCGCTGGCGACCTACGACGACCTTTACACCCGCCTTCTGCCCGAAAGCGACGTCTTAGCCCTGCAGCAGGGCGTTTTTGTAGCCGACGAGGCGGAATTGCAGCGGCGGCTGGAGGATTATGGGCTGTGAACATCAGTGAGGAGTGAACACTGTGGGAAACGGTCTGTAGGGGCGAGCATCGCTCGCCCGGGGAAGGCAGAGGCCGCCGCAGACTTTCCGGGCGGATATGGAATCCGCCCCTACGTGCAGGGGTCGATGCTCGTCATCGACCCGGAAACGCTGCGGCATCCCCTCTCTCCTCACTTTTTCTTGCGTCTGCCCCGCTTTTATGCTATAGTATAGGTAACTACCATACTATAAAGGAGCTATACTATGAGCGAACAGGAAATTCTGAGCGCGGTACAGGATATTTTCCGCGATAATTTTGACGACGACACCCTGGAGATCACCCGCAGCACCTGCGCCGATGACATCGAGGACTGGGACAGCCTGGAGCAGATCAACCTGCTGACGGCCATCGAGAAGAAGTTCAACATCAAGTTCAAGCTCGCGGATGTCCGCGGCCTGAAGGATGTCGGCGACCTGCTGGATCTGGTTGCACGGATGGTGTAAAAACCTTGCCTCCCAGAGGGGGCCAAGAGAATACGTAAGGCGGCATCCTGCCGCCTTTTTTCGAACAACGAAGGAGCCTGCCATGAACCACTACACGCTGGCGGAGATGACCCCCGGCCTGACCGAGGAATTTACCGTGACCGTCACGCCGGAGATGATGGACGCATTCCGCGCCATCACGGGGGACGTCTCCCCCATCCACGTCGACGCCGACTACGCCCGGGGACGCGGCTTCCCGGGGCGGGTCGTCTACGGGATGCTGGGCGCGAGCTTTTTCTCTACGCTGGCGGGCGTCTATCTGCCCGGCGAGCACTGCCTGCTCCACGGCGTGGAGTGCAAATTTGCCAAGCCGATTTTCATCGGCGACACGCTGACCGTCAAGGGCACGGTTGTCGGCGTCAGTGAGATCGGCAGCGAGGCCGAGATCAAGGCCGTCATCACGAACCAGGACGGCAAGCGCGTGACCCGCGGCATCATCAAGGCAGGGTTAGCGAAATAACAAGGAGAAAATCATGTCCTATACCTATTTAATAACCGGTGCCACCAGCGATGTGGGCCGCGCGCTGATCGAGCGGCTGCTGCAAAACGCGCCCGCCGATACGCTTGTGCTGGCCCAGGGCTGCGGCGATCTGGAAAAGCTGGCTGACCTCTGCGCCCGCTTCCCCGGTCAGGTGCGCCCGTTCGACGTGGACCTGTCGGACCGCGCCAAGGTCGATACCTTCGTGCAGGTGCTGGCGGCCTCCGCCCCCGCGCCGACGCATTTCATCCACCTGCCCGCGCTGCCCGTTGTGAACGCCAAATTCAAGGCGTTCGACCAGACCCGCTTTGACCGCGATCTGGAAATTCAGGTCCACAGCGCCGTGCGCATCTGCCGCGCCGTGCTGCCCGCCATGGCCAAGGCCAGGTTTGGCCGTGTGCTGTTCATCCAGACGAGCTACACCATCGGCTGCCCGCCCAAGAATACCGCCGCTTACGTCATGGCCAAGAGCGCCATCGGCGGGCTGGTCAAGAGCCTGGCCGTCGAGTATGCCCGCTTCGGCGTCACGGTCAACTGCGTCGCCCCCAGCATGATGGAAACGAACTTCCTGAAGGACACGCCCGATCTCATCGTGCAGGCCGCGGCGGAGGAAAACCCCATGGGCCGCAACGCAACGCCCGCGGACGTTGTACCCGCCATGGCGTTCCTGCTCTCCGACGAGGCAGGCTTCATCACCGGCGTAACGCTGCCGGTCACGGGAGGTTCGGCCATTGTCTGATACAACATTCCGGCTGGCACGCCTCGGCGAGGATGCCGCCATCATCGACTTTATCAACGCAAACTTTGATATGCGCCTGCCGCTGCTGAACCGCCCCGAGCTGTACCACCACTACTACGCGGGCCGCGGCGGCGTGCCGCAGTTTGCCGTGGCGGAGCAGGACGGCGAGTACGTCAGCGCCGCCGGGTACATACTGGCCAACACAAAGCGCAGGCCGGACATCTGGGTCAGCGTCTGGGTCGCGGCCAAAAGCCACAACGGCGTGGGGTTGGAATTGATGAACGCCCTGCCCGGGCTTTTGAATGCCGACGTCGTCGCCTGCAATAACATCCGCCCCAACACCTGCACGTTCTACCAGTTCCTGGGCTGGAAAGCCGAGCGCCTGCCCCATTACTACCGGCTGGGCCGCCGCCGCGCCTACTATCTGGCAAAGCCGCTGCGGTATTCCCTGCCCCCTGTGCAGCGCGATCTGGGCCTTGCTAAAATCGAGAGCGCCGCGGACCTGATCCCGCTGGGTATGCCCGCCACGCCCCACACGCCGCGCAAGGATGTGTGGTACATGCGGCGGCGGTACTTCCACTATCCGCACTTCAAGTACGATGTCTGGGCCGCGCAGGAGAACGGAAAGCTGCTGGCCTACGTCGTGACCCGCACCGTCACCGCGCAGGAGACCGGCTGTGCCGCCGTTGTGCGGCTCGTGGATTTCATCGGTGAGGACAGCGTGCTGCCCCGCATCGGCGCGGCGCTGGACGCCATCCTGAACCACGCGGGTGCCGAGTACATGGACTGCTACAACGCCGGTATCCCTGCCGACGTCTGGCTGGCCGCCGGCTTCACCGAGCGCGTCGAGGGCGACGGCTGCATCATCCCGAACTACCTGACCCCGCCCGTGCACGAGAACACCGAGTATTACTACTTCACGAACAAGCCCGAGAGCTTCGTCTTGTTCAAGGCCGACGGCGATCAGGACAGACCGAATCTGAAATAATCGCGAAAAAGCCCGCTGTTGCGTTGAACAGCGGGCTTTTTTCTATCTCAGGGGTAGTGCTTACCGGTCGTTCGGTTCCTTTTTGCCCCAGCGGTCACGGAAGTAGTGGGCGGCCAGTTTGGGGGTGCGCTCACGGGTGAACAGACCCTTGCGGTTGCAGCTGCCCACGCGCATCGGGCCCTGCTGGGTCGAGAAGTCCGCGAAGTTCCACGGCCACTCGCCCACGACAAAACGGCGCTCATCCAAACAGCCGTTGATCGTGCGGTAATACTCGACCTGGAACTCCTCGGTGAACATCTCGGGGGCAAAGCCATGCATACCGGCCACCGTGTCCGCGCCGTACTCCGACAAAATCAGCGGCTTGTCGATGGTCTCCCAGAAATCCAACTCCTTCTTAAAGGCGTAGGCCGCGTTATCCAGATCGCCGCTCAGGTTGTACCAGCCGTAGTAGCGGTTGATGCAGACGACGTCCATCGTGCGGGTCGTGATGTCCTTCGTGTAGTCGTTCTGGCAGCAGACCATCGTGACCGGGCGGTCCTGCGGGTCCTGGGTGTGGGCCTGTTCATAGCAGCGGCGCCAGTAGTCGCGGGCGCTCTCGGGGAAGTGCTCGGTGTCCGGCTCGTTGCCCAGGCTCCACAGCACAACGCAGGGGTGGTTCTTGTCGCGCTCGATCATTGCCCGCAGCACAGCGCTGTGGTAGGTCTTGAGCGGGAAGGTCTGATACGGGTCACAGGCCGGGCCTGCACCGATGCCGACGGCGGGCGTCTCGTCGATGACGACGATGCCCAGACGGTCACACAGGTCGTAGACCTCCTCGGCATAAGGGTAGTGGCTCATCCGCAGGGCGTTGGCGTTCAGCCACTCGTACAGCTTCAAATCGGTCACCGTCACACAGGCATCATAGCCGCGGCCACGGAAGGCCGAGTCCTCATGCTTGCAGGGGCCCTTGAAATAGAGCGGTGCGCCGTTAATAAGGAACTTGTGCCCGCTGACCTCCACGCTGCGGAAGCCGAACTTCTGGCGGTACTCGTCCTTGCCGAACTTAACCAGCGCCGTGTAGAGATACGGCGTGCCGGGGCGGGGCTGCCACAGGCGGGCATTCTCCACCTGCACGGTGCCCGCGGCACCGTCGGCGCAGGCCACAATGCGATCCTCTGCGTCCAGAATCTCCACCTTGACGCTGCCCTCGCCCACGGTGTCCACCGTGTAGCGCAGCGTGCCGGTCATATCGGCGGCGACGGTCACATCGCGGATGTAGGCCGCCGGGGTCGTGTAGAGGTGCACCGGGCGGGTGATGCCCGCATAGTTGAAGAAGTCAAAGTTCGGCAGGTTGATGCCCTGAGCCTGCTGGCGCGCCTTGCCGGCCTCGACGGCGGGAATGCCCGCGTTGTCGGAGCCGAAGAACGCCGTGCCGCCCTCGTTGCCGACAGGCAGCGAGCTGTGGCCGATGCGGTTGTCCACCTCGACATCGAGCGTCACGGTCTCGCCGGGCTGAGCCAGCGCGGTGATGTCGGCCTCAAACGGCAGGAAGCCGCCGCGGTGGCTGGCGATCTCCTGCCCGTTCAGCCGCACCACGGCGTTGTGGGTCACAGCGTCGAAGCGCAGCACCCGGCGTGCGCCCTCGGGCACGGTGAAGGTCGTGCGGTAGTAGGCCATGCCATAATGGCGGCGGAACTCCGGGTCGGGGCTCTGGTCGTTGTAGGACGCAGGCACCGCGATGGGCTGCCAGGGCTCATTGGCGTTGAAGCGGAAATTCCAAACGCCGGACAGATCCCGGACGCTGCGGGCAGAATTGGACTGCGGATACATATACATTACCTCTCCTCTAGTATGCGAATAGGTCTTACTTATACCAACTTTCCACTGTGGTGGTAAAGACGGACGTGCCGACGGGGACGTCGTACCTGACCGCGGGGATGACCGTGTTGGGGTCGTACAGGTTCGTGTTGGGGTAGGCGTTTACAAGGAAGCCCTCGCCGCCCCGGCCCTGCACGGTGCAGCGGCAGGTGTCGTTGTGGGCCTCGGCCCCGGTGCCGTTGGCCGCGGCGGCAAAGCCGGCGGCGAACTTGGGCACGGCAAAGCCGCAGTCATACGCCGTGCAGGCGATGGTGCTCTCCACCGTATGGTTGCGGACGTGGCCCCACTTAGTGGGCACCAGCTCCGTCGTGACCTTGATGCCCGGGAAGGGCCGCCACTCGCTCAGCAGACGGTCCCCCATCAGGACAAACCTGTCGCTGTGGCGGCGCACGAAGGTCCAGCCGTCGATGACGAAGGCCAGCATACTGTCGGGCGCGGCCTGCTCCAGCTGCACATAGCTGCGGCTGGCCGAGAAGCCGAACCGCGTGTTGTAGACGAACTTGCCGTACTTCTCGACAAACTGGCCGTGGTCGCCCTTCTCGTAGTTGGCGGGCGAGTAGGCGTTCAGCTGGCCGTCCGGCAGACGCTGCAAAAGCAGGTCTGCGCTGGGCTGGCCGGTCACACCGGCGCGGGTCAGCTCGACGGGCAGCGGGGCGGCCTCGGCGGTCCAGAACGGGTGGTCGTCGGGCAGGGCCAACAGCAAAAAGACCTTCAGGCCCCAGTACGGGCTGCCGGGGGCGTTGTACTGCTCGGCCATATACTGCTGCGGGTAGCCGTAGCCGATGGTCAGCACGCCGTCGCGGTCAAAGATGGGCCGTGCCAGCCACCAGTTCAAATTGCGCACGATGATGCCCTTCATGACCGGCAGGGGCAGCGGCTCGAGACCGGCCCAGATGCAGGCGGAGTAGAAAGCGCTTTGGCCGATGCGGTAGGTCAGGCTGCGGCCAAAAGGCAGCGCCGCGCCGTTTTCATCGAACCAGCGCGCAAACTGCTGGCCAAACTTGGTCGCGCGATCCCGGTAGAGCGCCGCGCGGGCGGGGTCGCTCTTAGCGGCAAACACGCTGTAGAGCACGGTGTAATACTGGATGGCCCAGGGGTTGTAGTAATCCTTCTGGGGCTTGATGTCCGCCGGGCCGTCGGAGTACCAGCCGTCGGCGACGTACCATTTATCGACCTCGGCCATGTCAGCGGCGGCGCGGGCCATATCGCAGGGCATCCCGACAGAGTCGAGCGCCAGATTGACGAGCACGCGGAACAGCAGCCAGTTGCAGCCGGGCAGGTCATGGTGGTTGATCGTGTCGAGCCACTTGGCCAGATTGGCCTTTTCGGCGTCGGTCAGCGGCTCCCAGACGCTCTCAGGCGTCTCCAGGATCGCGCAGGCCAGCGCGGCCATCTCCACAAAGAGCTGGTCATAATCGTTCGGGTCGCCCCAGTATTCGGGGCTCTCGGGGTCGGTGCCGCTGGCCAGACCCTTGCGGTAGATGCGCAGGAAGTCATCCGCCCTGCCGCCGCCCGTCCAGAATGGGGCCAGCGCCCACAGCGGGCGGGAGAAGGCTTCCATCTCGATCGTGCGGCCCGGGTAGGTCACGCCGGTGTCGCCAAGGTGCAGCCGTGCGCCGCCCTCGGAATACAGCGGCAGCAGCGGGTCCAGAAATCGGTGCATCAGCGCCGTAAAATCGGACTTTGTATGTAATTTCATCACCAGTACAGCTCCCAATCCTTTGTCAATCTCGTCAGCGCTTCCATGTAGAAGTAGTCGCCCCAGCTGACGCACTCGTCAACGCCCTCGGGCGTGCAGGTGTTGTAGGGGCTCTTTTTGCTGTAGGTGCCGTGGCGCACAAGACCGATGCCCTGCGGGCCTTCCTTGACGGCGTAGTGCCGGGCCACGCTGCCCAGCATCTGGGCGGCCAGCTTCGTGTACTCGGCAGCCTCGTCGGTGCCGACGTACTTGGCGGCCTCCAGCAGGCCGCAGGCCACGATGGACGCGGAGGAGGAGTCGCGTGGCTCCTCGGTGCCGCTGGTGAAGGTCATATCCCAGTACGGGACCAGGTCCTCGGGCAGGCGCTCCAGATAGTAGGCCAGCACACGGCGGAAGGCGTCCAGATACTCGGGGCGTCTGGTGTAGCGGTAGCTGATGGCCGTGCCGTAGACGCCCCACGCCTGACCGCGGGCCCAGCAGGAGTCATCCTTATAGCCCTGACAGGTCGCGCCGCGCACAGGGCCGCCGGTCACGGGATCCATGAAGAAGGTGTGGTAGGTCGAGCCGTCCGGGCGGATGGAGTTGGCCAGACAGGTCGTGACATGCTTGTGCGCCAGATCGGCGTAGTGGGCGTCGCCGGTGGTCTCGCTGGCCCAGTAGAGCAGCGGCACGTTCAGCAGGCAGTCGATGATGTAGCGGTAGTTGTCGGCAGCGCCGAGCGCGCCCCACGCCTGAAAGAACTCGCCCTTCTCCTGAAAGCGGGTGCAGAGCTGGTCGGCAGCCAAGATGGCGGCCCTTCTCCCCTTCTCACTGCCGGTCAGCTTGTAGGCGGCGACACAGGACGGGCTGTACAGGAAGCCCATGTCGTGGTGGTCGACCTCGATCTTGTGCTCAATGCGGTAGAGGAAGCTGTCCACCAGGGTCAGCGCGGTATTTTTGAACGCCTCGTCGCCGGTGCGCTCATAGCTCAGCCAGACCTCGCCGGGCCAGAAGCCGCAGGTCCACTGGTTGTTCTCGCATTGGGGATAGATGTCATGGACGCTGGAATGGTTCTGGCAGTGGTCGGTATACAGCGGCAGATTCCGGCGGACGAGCGCGATAGCGGTATCCAGCGCCTGCTCAGCCTCGGGTTTGGTCAAAATGGGGTTTTTGAAAGTTTTCATGGAGAACCTCTTTTTTTAGATAATAGATAATAAAAAGGGGGAGTTTTTGCCCGTTGGCAAAAACAAAATGGCGGTTGAGGAATTTCGTGCGGCGCCTTGTCGGCGCACTCCACCATATTTTTTATCTTTTATCTATTATCTCTTATCTTAATAAAAACCGGGGCGCAGGGCTTTCGCCTTGCGCCCCGTACAAATGGGTAACTGCTGGGTAGCTATATCAGCCCTTCAGGCCGGAGGATGCAACGCCCTGGACGAAGTACTTCTGCAGGGACAGGAATACGATCAGGACCGGGATCAGTGCGACAACGGAAGCCGCCATGATCAGGCCATACTCGGCAGAGTACTGGCTGATAAACATACGCAGGCCGATCTGGATGGTCTTGAGCTCGGTCTTGGTCAGGTAGATCAGGGGTCCGAGGAAGTCGTTCCACGTGTTGACGAAGGTAAAGATGACCAGCGTCGACACAGCGGGCAGAGAAAGCGGCAGCATGATGCGGGCATAGATGCCGTACTCGGACAGACCGTCGATACGGGCAGCCTCGCACAGCTCGGTGGGAACGCCCTCATAGAACTGCTTCATCATGAAAACGCCGAAGGCGCTGAACGCCTGCAGGCAGATGATGGCCAGATGGGTGTTGTTCAGGTGCCAGGAGCGCATCATCATGAACTGGGGCACCATGTAAGCCTGCCAGGGCACCGCGATGGTCGCGATGTAGCCCAGGAACAGCACGTTCTTGCCCTTGAAGTTCAGCTTGGCGAACGCATAGGCGGCGAAGGAGGAGGTCAGGACCTGTAAGATCGTGACGATGATGGTCAGGAACGCGGTGTTCTTAACGAAGGTCAGCAGGGGGATCTTCGTCCAGATGTCCACATAGTTCTGCGGGCGCGGGTTCGAGGGGATCCACTCAATGGGGAACGTAAAGACGTCCTTGTTCAGCTTGAAGGATGCGGAGAGCATCCACAGGAACGGGATGAGCATCAAGGCGGCCACGACGATGAGCAGTGCGTAGATCAGCACGCGGCTGACAACATGCTGCGCCTTCATGGAGCCTGTCTTTTTCTTAACTGCGGTAGTAGCCATGTGTGTTTCCTCCTTCCCTTAGTCGTTGCTGGACGAGCCCTTGAACTGGATGATGGTGACAAACAGCACCAGCACAAACAGCACCATGGACACGGCACTTGCGTAGCCGTACTTCGGCGTGTTGACGAAGGCTACGTTGTAGATGTAGTAAACAAGGGTCATGGTCGCATTGCCGGGGCCGCCCTGGGTGATCATGTACATCTGGTCATACACCTTGAAGGAGGCGATGGTCAGCATGATGATAACGAAGAAGGTGGTGGGCTTCAGCTGCGGCAGGGTTACATTCCAGAAGATCTGCCACTTGCTGGCACCGTCCAGCTCGGCAGCCTCCTCCAGCTCGGGGTTGGTGCCCTGCAGACCGGCCAGGTAGATGACCATGTAATAGCCCATGTTCTTCCAGACGCTGAACAGGATGACCGTGAGCATAGCGGTGTCCTTACCGGCGGCCCACTTTGGGCAGGTTCTCCACGCCAAGGGTTGCGAGGATCTGGTTGACCGGGCCCATGGAGGGGCTGAAGATCATGTTCCAGACCGCAGCAACGGCGACCAGAGAAGCAACGTAGGGGAAGAACGAAACGGTACGGAAGAAGTTGCGGAACTTGACCTTCTGGTTCAGCAGCATGGCCAGACCAAGGCTGCACACCAGCGTCAGCGGCACCGTGCCGATGGCGTAGACCAGCGTATTGACAAAAGCAGCCTTGAAAGTTTTGTCGCTCAACAGGGCAACAAAGTTGCTGATGCCGGTGAACTCAACGGGATGGACACCGTCCCAGTTGCAGAACGAAAGCCCGATAGCGAAGATCATGGGCACCAGCGTAAAGATGCAGAAGCCGATGAAGTTCGGTGCAATGAAGCTGTAGGCTACCAGACTGTCGCGGAGAGAT
>ENA-OQDL01000468-OQDL01000468.1-human-gut-metagenome-genome-assembly--contig:-NODE-468-length-25931-cov-4.986320_pt1 | contig 25931 bp, 26 predicted proteins | sample MGYA00242782_ERZ504609 | MGnify/ENA primary metagenome ERZ504609 (study PRJEB26092, sample SAMD00036320) | human gut metagenome | host: Homo sapiens | study: EMG produced TPA metagenomics assembly of... | reverse complement strand
GCGGTTCGGTTTGAAATCGATGTAAGGGTATTTACGGCTGGATGGGCGGATCTCATCAAGCTGAATCTTTTCCAGGGCGCGCTTACGGGAAGTTGCCTGACGGGACTTGGACGCATTGGCGCTGAACCGGGAAATAAAGTCCTGTAACTCCTTGATCTTTTCTTCGTTTTTTCTTGTTGGCTTCTTTCATCTGACGGATCAGCAGCTGGCTGGATTCGTACCAGAAGTCGTAATTACCGGCGTAGAGCTGGATCTTACCGTAATCGATATCGGCAATCTGTGTGCAGACCTTATTCAGGAAATAACGGTCATGGGAAACAACAATCACGGTATTGTCAAAGTTGATCAGGAATTCTTCCAGCCATGCGATTGCATCCAGATCCAGGTGGTTGGTAGGCTCATCCAGCAAGAAGAATATCCGGATTACCAAAAAGTGCCTGCGCAAGAAGGACTTTGACCTTCTGTGCACCGGTCAGCTCGCTCATCATATTGTAGTGAAGCTCTGTCTCAATTCCAAGTCCGTTCAGAAGAGATGCGGCATCAGATTCTGCTTCCCATCCGTTCAGGGTTGCAAATTCTGCTTCCAGTTCACTTGCCTTGATCCCGTCCTCGTCTGTGAAATCTTCTTTGGCATAGATTACTTCTTTTCCTTCATGATCTCGTAAAGACGGGCATTTCCCATGATTACAGTATCAAGAACCGGATACTGGTCGTATTTGAAGTGGTCCTGCTGTAAGAAAGAAAGACGCTCACCTGGTGTGAGGATGACTTCTCCGCTGGTCGGCTCAAGCTGCCCGGAAAGGATCTTAAGAAATGTAGATTTTTCCGGCTCCGTTCGCTCCGATCAGACCGTAGCAGTTGCCCTCAGTAAATTTGATATTTACATCTTCAAACAAGGCTTTCTTCCCTACGCGGAGGGTGATATTACTTGTACTAATCATAAAAATTCTCCTTATTCAAATAGAATTATCGTTTCAATTTTGCATTACGTTCATTATGGTAACATGACTGCACAATTTTCGCAAGAGAATAAGCATTAACATAAGGAAGAATTTGTGGTATACTTATAAATCATAAACGAAATATACAGCATGGTAGGACGAAAGGAGCGAGTGTTTTGACAGAAGCAGGACTGGTGTTGGAAGGCGGTGCAACAAGAGGTGTATTTACTTCCGGCGCATTGGATTATTTGATGGGAAAAGATCTGTATTTTTCATACGTGGTCGGTGTATCGGCAGGTTCCTGTAACGCAGTCGATTATGTCTCAAAGCAGATTGGCAGGACAAGGGACTGTATGATCCACAGAGGAAAGGAATACAGCTATTATTACGGACTTAAAGATTTCGTAAAAGAAAGAAGTCTTCTGGATATGGATATGGTATTCAATAAATATCCGAATGAACTCTTTCCGTTTGATTTTGATACTTATTTTTCAAATGGAATGACCTGTGAGATCGTGACAACCAATTGTCTTACGGGAAATGCCGAATATATGACCGAAGAGAACGACAGTGACCGGCTGATGAAGATCTGCCGAGCCAGCAGCAGTATGCCCTTGGTATGTCCAATTGTAAATGTAGACGGGATTCCGTATCTGGATGGTGGACTTGCCGATTCCATTCCGGTAAAGCATGTGCAGGAAAAGGGACTGAAAAAAATAGTTCTCATTTTGACGAGACCGGAAGGCTACCGCAAAAAACCAACTTCCAAAGCGGTCGGTAAGTTATACCGGAAGATGTACAGCAAATATCCGGCACTTGTCCGCACCTGTATCCGAAGCATCATAGAATCATTTATATATGCTGTCATTGTCTGTCCTATTTCAGATGCGGCAAATAATGATGTCAGGGCAAGGAGCAGCCATACGATAACCATTCCCTTAATAAAACCTACTGCAAAGCCTGCAATCCGGTTCACAGTGCCAATAACGGGCACCCTTTCTATTTTTCTGATGATGTGACGGACTATGTATGCCACTATTCCCAACAAAAAAATACTATAAAAAATGACAAACCTGTCATAATGGCATTTGTAAGCTGTGCGGATATGGTGTCGTATGCTCCGGATTGCTGCAACAATATGTTTGCCATATCAAAATCGCCTGTGGCTTTTTGTCCCTGTGCAGCTATTTGTTTTTCAATACCATTTAAAATTACGGGCTCTATTCCTGTCTGTGATAATATATGATCCCTGACATATGGGGCTGCCATGGTTGATGCAGCAAGCATTACTATCCAGGCTGCAAGCGAATATACCATACGAAGCACACCTCTTGTGTAGCCTCTCACCACATTCCACGCAATAATACATATTACCGCAATTAACAGCCAATTCATTTCAGTCTCACCTCGTCCATTGCGCCGTCATAGATGAAGATATAGTTATTCATACCCGATTTATACATCACCTTGTACAGTTTGTTGTCAAATGTATGATAGAATTTCTTGACTCCGTGTATGGTGTATATCTCACAGGCTGTGTCTCCTGTGACGCACACCTCGTTATTGCTGTCAAACTCTATATTATTGTAGGCAATAGCTGTGTCGTTTTCCATAAGCATCTTACCGTTAAAATCATAAAGCTTGATATGACTGGTGCATTTTTTATCATTGTTGGAATATGCTACTCCTATATATTTATTATTGTAAAATACGCTGTCTATCAGCTTTTTCAGCTTAATAGTCTGCTTGAGCTTTGGCTTCTGGCTTCCGTCAAATACCATAATACTCTGATCTGAAACTGCTATCATCCTACTGTCGGAAACATATGCTATTTCAGGTATGAGCTGATTCTCATACTTGTAAGTGCCGACATTGTTGTCTATCTCATTTTGTCCTACTGAGCCAAAATTGTAAAAGGATATAACACTGTCCGTCTTTCCTCCGGAGATATCTATCATATCTACAGCAAGTTTTTTAGCATCATATGAAAGAGCTATATCAACAGGTATGTTCTTCTGTTCTCCGAAAAACTCGCCACTTGCCAGCTCTTTTCCGTTTACATCATACAGCTTTACATAATAATTTTCATTCTCACTGACAAGCACTGCCACTGTGCCCTGGCTTGCTATGCAGGCTTTTATGATAGGCCACGATGTTCCTATTTCTTTTTTTACTCCATTCTTGTCCATGATATAGAGGTCTGTTCCACCCCTGTCATAGATAGTCATAAAGCTTTCGCATGTGACTACCTGTGGCGATGACATCTCAAATGCCTGGTTCCATATACGTTTTCCGTCTGAGTCTGTATACAATACACCATCATTGCTGTACTCCACTACCGCTCCGCAGAAATCCACGAACGACACCGCACTCTTGTCCTTCTGCTCCACGCTGTTTTTGACGTCAAATGACTTGTAGGTGCGCAGCGCCATCCACAACCATACTATAAGAAATAAAGCCACGACTGATGCCACGACTATTATTATTCTTTTTGCTATTTTTCTTCTATGCTTTCGTATTTTCTCCTCGAGCTCGTCCAAATCGGTCTCGACAGTTTTAAAGTCTGATTTCTGTGCCATAATCTTATCCTTTTGTTCTACTTCCAAAGTGTTTGTTACTTGTCAGTATACCATTCACCGGATATTTTTTCCACTGGAATTAAATCTTCTTCTGTGGACATGGCAGGAAGTGTCTCCTTTTTGTCTATTGTGCCGCTCATTCCAGCGCCGGCTTTAAGCCCGATAAGCACTATAAGCACTGCTATCGCTGCAATCATCACTACAGATGCAAACGAACCCTTGCGCGGTTCTTTTCCTGCCTCCATGGCTTTTCTGTACCGGCCGCGTTCTTTCGATATGCTGCCAAATTCCTCAGGAAACGTCACATTGATCCTGTCATCTGCCGAAGCTCTTCTATGTATCCGGCTGTAGCTGCTTTCGGCCGCTGTGTCAGTATCCTCATACCTGCTGCTTTTATTATTGTCATCGTCATTACTATAACTGTCGATTTTATTATTGTTGTTTGCATTACTATAGCTGCAGGTTTTATTGCAAGTGTCAGTTTCATTATAGCTATCAGCACTATCACAATGCTCATTCATGCGGTAATATACAAAAAATCCTGTCTTTTTCTTCAGATGATTATTCTTTTTGATAAAGAAGTTTTCCTCCTGCTCTGTCCTGTTCAAAAGGAACATAAGCTGATGAGCGCCGCCAAAGTGCTCCCTGTGTATATTTTCAAGCATGGGTGTTGGCTCAGCCGGAAAATCCTCCTGCCTGAATGCCCATCCGACGATAATCAGCTCCTCGTAGCTTTTCTTTATCTCCGCAAACACTCTGCTCCATACCTTGTTGGTCCAAAGAGGCGCATTTTTGTCAAACTCCATATCATATACTGCAATCGCCGCCTCCACAAATGTGGCATACCTGCCTCCGCTGCTCTCCGTATGCCCCATAAGTACAAAAACCTCTTTATCCTTAAAGCCCTCTGTCTTTATGCGCTTGTACGCTTTCTCCGATATGTAAACCCGGCCCTCATCCGCCGGTGTGCCAATCTGCCTGACGTTGTTCGTCACAATATCTATCATGCCAGCCTCCTTTTTCGGTCAGCATAGCACTTGCAAAATGTAAATTTATGCAAAATTGTGCGATTATAAAGGTATTTTGCAGTTAATCCCCAACGAAAAAAGGACGCATGAACCCATGCGCCCGACTTTTCCCATATGAAGCAGTCAATTGCTTCGCACTCGACACCCTATAATCCACCGGAAAGCGTACAGTATATTCTGAAGAAAACAATATGAACTGCCGCAGGGTTCCATTATGTAAAATAGCAAGAATGACTAAACTCATTCCACATGCTATCCACAAGAAATCCCGCGGCTGACTTCATATTTTTTCTGAGGAATATACTGTACGCTGCACCGGTGAGCACAGCCCCCAAGTGCGAAGTAACAAACCTACTTCATATAATTCTTTACTTTGTTGTAGATGCCCTCTGCATCCAGTCCATACTTGTGGATAAGCTCCACTGCCGGTCCTGACTCGCCGAAGCGGTCCTCTACACCGATACGTAGAAGCTTTGCAGGCTGCTCCTCACAGAGTACCTCTGCCACAGCACTTCCGAGTCCTCCATTGATAGAGTGCTCCTCTACTGTGACTGCCTTGCCTGTCTTTGATACAGATTTAACAATCAGCTCTCTGTCGATTGGCTTGATTGTATGGATATTGATAACCTCAGCATCTATGCCGTCTGCTGCGAGCATTTTTGCTGCCTCAAGTGTCTCTGATACCTCAAGTCCTGTTGCAAATATAGATACATCCTTGCCTTCCTTTAGTACGATACCCTTTCCGATTTCAAACTTGTAGTCCGGTGTGTCGTTGATTACAGGCACTGCAAGTCTGCCGAATCTAAGGTATACAGGGCCCACATGGTCATATGCAGCCTTTACTGCGGCTCTTGCCTCCACATCGTCTGATGGGTTTATTACAACCATGCCCGGGATTTCTCTCATGAGTGAAAGGTCCTCGAGGCACTGATGTGTAGCTCCGTCCTCACCTACAGAGATTCCTGCATGTGTGGCACCTATCTTGACATTGAGATGAGGATATCCGATTGAGTTTCTTACCTGGTCATAGTTTCTGCCTGCTGCAAACATGGCAAATGAGCTGATAAAAGGCACCTTGCCGCATGTAGCAAGTCCTGCTGCAATACCTGTCATATTGCACTCTGCGATTCCGCAGTCCCAGTGACGCTCAGGAAACTCTTTCTGGAATATACAAGTCTTTGTGGCACCTGCAAGGTCAGCATCAAGTACAATAAGGTCATCGTGTGCTTTTCCAAGCTCTACGAGTGCGTTTCCGTAGCTATCTCTTGTAGCGATTTTCTTTACTTCTGACATAATGCTTCACCTGCCTTTTCTAAGTCTGCCATTGCGATTTCATACTCCTCGTCATTTGGAGCCTTTCCATGCCATCCTGCGGCATTTTCCATGAAGGATACGCCCTTGCCCTTTACAGTCTTTGCGATAATGGCTGTAGGCATGCCCTTTGTCTCACGGGCTTCCTTGAAGGCTGCCCTGATCTGGTCGAAATCGTTGCCATCGATGTTGATTACGTGGAAATTGAATGCCTCAAACTTCTTGTCGATTGGGTATGGTGAGCATACATCCTCAACAGAACCGTCTATCTGGAGGTTGTTGTTGTCAACGATAACTACGAGATTGTCGAGCTTGCGGTGACCTGCCCACATGGCTGCCTCCCAGATCTGTCCCTCCTGAATCTCACCATCTCCTGTGAGTGTGTATACACGGTAATCCTTCTTGTCATATTTTCCTGCTGCAGCCATTCCTACTGCGACAGATACGCCCTGTCCGAGAGAGCCGCTTGACATATCAATGCCAGGGATGTGCTTCATATCAGGATGTCCCTGCAGATATGAGCCTGTATGACGGAGTGTCTTTAAATCCTCCTTTGGAAAATATCCTTTCTCTGCGAGTGTAGAGTAAAGTCCCGGTGCTACGTGTCCCTTCGAAAGCACGAAACGGTCCCTGTCCTCCCATTTAGGATTGGCAGGGTCTACATTCATCTCCTCAAAATACAGATATGTAAAAATATCTGCTGATGAAAGTGATCCACCCGGATGTCCGGATTTGGCACTGTGAACCGCTGTCACAATGTCCTTGCGAATTTCATTCGCCATCTTCTCAAGTTCAAGATTGTTCATGATGTCTCCTTCTATCATTTATATCTCTGTTCTTCCCTGAAGCGCCCTAAGCAGGGTCACCTCGTCAATATATTCCAAATCGCCTCCTACGGGAACTCCGCTTGCGATTCGTGTCACTTTGATGCCGGTAGGCTTGATGAGCTTGCTGATATACATGGCCGTAGTCTCGCCCTCCAGGCTTGAATTGGTCGCTATAATGACCTCATCTACGTCTTTTTCAAGGCGAACCATGAGCTCCTTCAGACGAATATCCGCCGGTCCTATGCCAAGCATGGGTGAAATTGCGCCACCCAGCACATGATACACGCCCTCATATTTACCGGTCTTTTCGTATGCCACAAGATCCCTCGTATTCTCAACAACCATGATGGTCTTGTGTTCTCTTGCCGCATCCTTGCAGATGGGGCATAGCTCGTCATCTGTGAGTGTATAGCAGCATTTGCAGTATCTGACATGCTCCTTCGCATCGATTATGGCGTCAGAGAGCGATTTTGCCTGCTCCTTTGGCATATTTATGATATGAAATGCCAGTCTCTGCGCTGTCTTGGCTCCGATTCCCGGAAGCTGTGACAGCTCCTCTATTAGTTTTGATATCTCACTGCTGTAAAAATCCATTAAAACAGACCGCCACCCAGGCCACCGGTAATTTTGGACATAGAGGCCTGTGACTGCTCATCAATCTGGCGAAGTGCCTCATTGGTTGCTGCCATGATGAGATCCTCGAGCATCTCGATATCGTCAGGATCCACTACCTCCTCAGATAATTTGACCTTTGTGATTTCTTTTTTTCCAGAAACAGTGACTTCGACTGCTCCGCCGCCTGCCTTTGCTGTAACCTCAGCATCCTCAAGCTGCTTCTGAGCCTCCTCCATCTGACGCTGCATCTTCTGCGCCTGTTTCATAAGATTGTTCATGTTTCCCGGCATTCCTCCAGGGAATCCACCTCTTCTTGCCATTCTGGCGTCCTCCTTGTTTTTAATGGGCTAATCCCAGCCCTGTTTATAACTTAGTTTTCTTCCTCTATATCAAAATTTATCATATCTGTCAAGTCCACAACCGCTTCCTTTGCGCTGACTGCGGAATTATTTTTCTTGACCGTCACCTCAACTTTTTTGCCTATACGCTTTTCTATAAGCGAAGCCAGCGTATCCATACAGCCTGCACGGTTTTCAGAGAGATACTCATATGCATTCTCATCATCAAACATTAAAATCAGGTCAGAGGAATTGCCAAGCGATGTCACAGCCTTGTTCAGATAAACCTTTGATGTTGCTCCCATCTCCGAAAGTATGGATTTCCAGTGCTTCATGAGCTCTGAGATATCCTGTGGTATTGCTTTGGGAAGCTCCTTTTTCACTATAGGCTCGCTTGCTGCGGCCTGCTGCATATCCTGTGTCTGCGCAGCCTGTGCCGCTACAGATATACCCTTTTCAAGCTTTTTCTCTATGCTGTTTATGCGGTCAAGCACCGAATCATAGCTCTTTTCCATCTGCGGCCTGCACAGCTTTATTATGGCTATCTCGACCATAATACGCTTTTGCGATGCAAACTTTACCTGACTTGACAGCTCGGAAAATACCCTGATATACCTGATGAGTGTCTCAGGCTTTACAAGCGCTGCCTCTTCCTTAAGCGCCTCAAGATTGTCCTTGGAGATGTCGAGCACCTCCTCCATATCGTCGGAGCTCTGCAAAAGCAACAGATTCCTCATATACCACGTGAAATCATTGACAAGCTGCGACAGCTCCCTGCCCTCATCTATGAGCTCGCCCAGTATGCGGATGGCGCCTGTCACATCCTCGTCGAGTATGCGCCTTAAGAGCCTTGAAAACACCTCTGTGTCCACCGCTCCAAGCACCTCGAGCACATTTTCATAGGTGAGCTTCTCACCCAGATGGAAAGCAATGCACTGGTCAAGGAGACTTAACGCATCCCTCATGGAGCCGTCTCCTGCCTTGGCCACGTACCTTATGGCACGCTCCTCGACCTCCACCTGCTCCTGCTCCATCAAATCGCTGAGTCTGGATGCAATCGTATCTATGGAAATCCTGTGGAAATCATAGCGCTGGCATCTGGACAGGATAGTAATCGGTATCTTGTGCGCCTCGGTGGTCGCCAGTATGAATATAACGTAGCTCGGCGGCTCTTCAAGTGTTTTTAAAAGTGCATTGAAGGCTCCTGCCGAAAGCATATGAACCTCGTCTATGATATAGACCTTGTACCTGCCCTCTGTTGGGCGGTATGTGACCTCCTCACGAATCTGTCTGATATTGTCCACGCCGTTGTTTGACGCTGCATCTATCTCTATGACATTCATGGATGAGCCCTCAGTGATTGCCCTGCACGACGGACATTCGCCACACGGGCTTCCGTCTACAGGGTGCTCACAGTTGACTGCCTTTGCAAATATCTTGGCCACAGTGGTCTTTCCTGTACCTCTCGTACCGCAAAATAAATAGGCATGCCCTATTCTGTCAGCTTTTATCTGATTTTTCAGTGTTGTTACAATGTGTTCCTGTCCCTTTACGTCATCGAACTCCTGTGGACGGAACTTACGGTATAGGGCCTGATAAGACACGCCTTTTCACCTTCCTTATATCTAATATTGCTACTTAATCTCCGAAGCAGATACCGGTGCGCTTTGCTTCCTTGATCATCTGGCTCTTTGGATCTACAGTCTTAAGCTTTCCTGCTACATCGGCAAGCGGAACCTTCTTTGTCTGTCCGTTTACCATGGCTATCATGCAGCCGTAATCCTCATCCATGATGGCCTTTGCTGCTGCTGAGCCAAGACGTGTACAAAGCACTCTGTCGTAAGGGCATGGGCTGCCGCCTCGCTGTGTATGTCCCGGAACTGCCACTCTGACCTCAAGACCGAGTCTTTCGCTGATGCGGTCTGCAACCTCGTATGATACTGATGGGTATTTGCTCTTTGCAAGCTTCTTCTTGTATTCCTTTTTGGAAAGGGCTGCATCCTCCTTGGAGATGGCTCCCTCTGCTACTGCAAGAATGGTAAAGCCCTTGCCCTCCTTTGTTCTCTTGTGGATGGCATCTACGACCTTGTCAATATCGTATGGTATCTCAGGAAGCAGAATGATGTCCGCACCGCCCGCAACACCTGCATACAGTGTGAGCCAGCCTACCTTGTGGCCCATAACCTCAACGATGAATACACGGTTGTGGGATGCTGCTGTGGTGTGGATGCAGTCGATTGCATCTGTAGCTATATTGATCGCGCTCTGGAAGCCAAAGGTCACATCTGTGCCGTAGATATCATTGTCGATTGTCTTTGGCAGATGAATGACATTAAGTCCCTCTTCCCTGAGAAGATTGGCTGTCTTTTGTGTACCGTTTCCGCCCAGGATAACAAGGCAGTCAAGACCAAGCTTCTTGTATGTATTTTTCATGGCTGCGACCTTGTCCAGTCCGTTCTCATCCGGCACTCTCATAAGCTTAAAAGGCTGTCTTGATGAGCCGAGTATTGTGCCACCCTTTGTCAGGATGCCCGAAAAATCCTTTGATGTGAGTATTCTGTAGTTCTCATATATGAGTCCCTTGTACCCGTTCTCAAAGCCGTAAATCTCAAGCTCGTCGATATTGTGTGCCAGCGCCTTTACCACGCCTCTCATGGCTGCGTTAAGTGCCTGGCAGTCTCCTCCGCTGGTAAGCATTCCAATTTTCTTCATTGCTGCTTCCTCCTTATGCATTATTATGATTGTCTTTTATTATGCTAATCCCTGTACTCCTTATCCTTCTCCTCCTCGCGGAGCCTGTCCTCCTCAGGCATGAGCTTTCTGAAAATACGCTCAAAAATAAACTCATAGGTGAGTGCTGCGCCGACAGGAAGTATGAAAATGAGTGGAATAAGAATCCATACAAGTATAAGTGATACCACAAGTATCACTATGACCAGTAATGTCCACGGCAGGTTGGCGATAAGAATGAGTATTGTATTCTTAAGGGTTATCTTTGTGACCTGCTCAAATCGTGAAATATACGCTGATGTGTATATGGCCCAGGCTGCGGCGATAAGTGCCATTATGATGAACACGATAGAGAAGGCTCCCCACTTATTGCCTGTCTTAAGACCTGACCACGTAATATAAATATCTCCCAAAAGCACGATAAGTATTATAAGCTGTACCAGCCATGCCTTGGTGGCCTGCTTGAAATTTACCTTAAACGCATGCCAGTAGCCTCTCCACACATAGCCCTCATCGTGATGGATGACACGGCGCGATGTATCGTAAAGTGCTGTAGATGCCGCTCCTATTGTAAAAACAGGTATGCATGATATGATCCAGCAAAAGCTCAAAATAACCATATCTACCAGTTTGTTTAATGCTCTGAAAAATTTGTTGTCTATGTTGAAAATGCCCATAATGCCCTCCTATATCCTGTGGTGCTCTCTGTTTTGTTCTCTCTTTTTCTCATAGCGTTCTTCACGCTGCCTCTTCCTCTCCTCAGATGTGAGGCGTTCCTTTTTCCTGCCGATATAGATATTCCACTTAAGATATGCCTCCTGGGCATTTCTTGACTTGTAGATGATATTTTTCTCCTCACCTACTATATCCGTGATGCTGTACCAGCCTTTATCGTACATGAACTCTGACTGCTTATCATCGAAGTCCTTGGTTCCCAGCACAAATTTGTGTATTGCATGCTGCTGTCCCATGTAATCCTGTCCTCCTTATTGTAATTTTATGATATGAGTGTCAAAAAGTATTTTGCCCCTCATTTATGATTAATCAGATTACTACATGCTACGCATTCCCGTAATCTGACTCCACCTTGTCCAGTACATAGTCAACTGCCTGCCTAAGGTGCTTATCCTTCTCATACTGCTCAGTTTCCTTAAGCTTTAGAGCTTCTTCTCTGGTGAACATATCACGCAGTACCACCCGGTGATGCTCTACCGGTATATATGACACCTTGTCCTCAAACACAGGCTTGAGCACATAGTACGGCACCGGTTTTTCTCTCTTAGATGCCGCAAGCGATACTATGTTGTCAACCACGCATACGCCAAGGGTTTCACTATATATAATCTGTTTCTTTTGAAACATGCTTTTACCTCCGTATTTACATACACATCTATAATATCACAGACAGCGTTCTTTTTCAAAGACATTTTATCTGGCATTTATTTTTTTATCTTTCTGGTCATAGAAATATGGTCAGACGCATGTATACTTATCCTATATTTGCCTACGACTGTACATTTGTGGTTCGGCAGTCACCTGTGACATACGCTTTCATAATTCCTTAGCCTAGTGGGAGTAAATGCCGCCTCAAACAGAGTTTATCAAGCGCAAAAAATCAAACGCGCTATTTACATTTGTCACATGCTCCGTGCTGTGTTGCTTGAACGAGTATTTTTTGCGCTCACTTTTGTTTGATGCGGCATGTAACCCCCACACGGCACGTCATAAATCAAGCATATGCCACAGGTGACTGCCACACCACAAGTGTACCGCCACAAATGAACATATAAAATCAAGCAAAAAAATTTGGAGGATATATGAAGAAAGCAGCCGTTTTTAACGATTTGTCCGGCTTTGGAAAGTGCTCTCTGACCGCCGCAATTCCGGTACTGTCCGCGCAGGGCGTACAGTGCTGTCCCATGGCATCAGCAGTGCTGACAAACCAGACAGGATATGAATATCATAAATGCACAGACCTGACAGCCATGATTAAGGACTACATCGACAACTGGCAGAAAAATAATGCCCATTTTGACGGCATTTACAGCGGTTTCATGACAGGCTCAAAGCAGATTGAGCTTTTTATGGATTTTTTGGATGTATTTTATGAGGAAAACACAATGCTGCTCGTGGACCCTGTGATGGGCGATGACGGCAGAACCTACGGCATATACTCTGCCGCTCTTTTGGATGGCATGAAGGCGCTTTCCAGGAAGGCCGATGTCATCACGCCAAACCTGACCGAGGCATGCCTTTTGGCAGACTATGATATCGAAAAGGTTTACAGCGACACGAGAAAGGATATGCTCCTGCCGCTTGCGGCAGAGATAAGTGAGAAGCTGCGAGGCCTGTCCGGCAAAAATCAGGATGTAATCATCACCGGTATCAAATGCAGGGATGACACGGCACCCTTTATATACAATCTCGTGACTACCGCAAACGGTACTACAACCCACAGATCACACTTTTTCGATGTGAGCTTTTCCGGCACAGGAGATCTGTTTGCATCTGTTATATGTGGAAGCAGGCTGAACGGATTTTCCACAGAGGAGGCCGCAGAGCGCGCCGGAAAATTCCTGTATGACAGCATCGCAGATACCATGAATGATGACACCACACCGAATGACGGAGTGAATTTCGAGAAATTTTTGCGGGAACTGATGTGATGTTTATGTGATTCTTATCACCCTTTGCAGAAAATTTATCGGATTATCGGAGCATATTGGCACTGTATTCGCCCTGTACCGTAAAGATCTCCTTGCCGATTGCCTGGATACCCCAGGATTTTACCTGCGTCTCGATCACCGGATCCAGTTCCTCTACAATATAGAGTGTATCAACTTTTTCTGCAAAGTCCTCGATCAGCTTTCTTGGGAGCGGATTCACCATTCCCAGCTTCAGTACAGAAGCCTCCGGCAATGCTTCTTTTACATACTGATACGGGATTCCGCTGGTAATAACTCCGATCTTTGTATCGTTCATTTCAACTTTATTGATTGGAAGAGTATTGGCTGTCTCTGCCAGTTCCTTGTTCAGACGTTCGATTTCGATATGTCTCTGCTTTGCATTTCCCGGCATCATGACATTTTTCTGAACATTCTTTACATATTCCTTATCTTCTACATTTTCACGCTCACAAAGCTCAACCAGTCCCTGCGAATGTGCCAGTCTCGTTGTCGTTCTGAAAATAAACGGGCGGTCAAACTTCTCGCTGAGTTCAAAAGCTGCCTTAAAGAAATCTTTTGCCTCGGCACTGTCGGACGGTTCGATGACCGGGATCTGTGCTGCTCTTGCAACCATTCTTGTATCCTGCTCGTTCTGAGAGCTGTAAAGTCCCGGATCATCCGCAACAACAAGAACAAGTCCACCGTTTACTCCCATATAAGATACTGAATAGAGCGGATCTGCTGCCACATTCAGGCCTACGTGCTTCATACAGGCCATAGAACGTACACCTGCGATACTTGCACCGACTGCTACCTCTGTAGACACCTTTTCGTTCGGTGCCCATTCTTCATATACATCATCCCTGTACTGGACAAGATATTCACTGATCTCAGTACTCGGAGTTCCCGGATATGCGGAAGAAACCTTCACTCCCGCCTCGTATGCTCCGCGGGCAATCGCCTCATTTCCGAGCATAATTACTTTTTCTGCCATTTTATAGTCCATCCTTTCGTAAATCTGTCACTCGTTTTGCTTTTCCCTCAAACCGCTGCAGAGAGTTCGGTGCAACCAGCCGGATCTGTGTTGCGAGTCCAAGCTGGGACTTTAATCTTGTCTTGATCCGGTTCTCCAGTTCGCTCAACTGTCCGTAACTGTCCAGAAGACGGTCATCGATCAGTTCTACCGTGATAGTCATCACATCCAGACGGTTCTTACGCTCTACCAGAATTTCATAATGTGGTCCGATCTCATCAATCTTGAACAGAACTTCCTCGATCTGTCCCGGGAATACATTCACACCGCGGATCACAAGCATATCATCGGCACGTCCTGAAAGATTCTCCATCCTGACTGTCGTTCTTCCACATTTACACGGTTCGTACATCAGTCTTGTCAGATCTCCTGTGCGGTATCTTACAAGCGGAAGTGCTTCTTTTCCAAGGCAGGTCACTACCAGTTCCCCAAGTTCTCCCGGTGGAAGAACCTCCTCAGTCTCAGGATCAATGACTTCCGGGATAAACCAGTCTTCGTTAATATGCATACCACAAAGCTCCGTACATTCCCCTGCAACTCCCGGTCCGCAAAGCTCACTCATACCATAATTCTGGGTACAGACAAACTGATCGCCCCAGACTTTATGCATCTCATCACGCATCGGCTCTGTCATGCCTTCCCCGCCGAACAAACCGATATGGATCTTCAGATCCTTAGAAGGATCAATTCCCCGGTGACGCAGTTCTTCTCCTAAATGCAGTGCATACGATGGCGTTGCCACAAGAAGGGTCACCCCCATATCCTGAAGGAACATGATCTGCTTATTTGTATTGCCCGAAGACATCGGGATCACCGCCGCTCCGATCTTTTCCAGTCCACCATGAAGCCCCAGTGCTCCTGTAAATGTACCGTATCCAAATGAGATCTGTGCCACATCATCCGCAGTGGCACCGCCCATACAGGCCAGTCTTGCCACATTATTCAGCCAGATATCCAGATCATTTCTTGTATATCCGACCACAGTTGGCTTGCCGGTTGTTCCTGAACTTGCATGATAACGCACGATTTCCTTTTTATCTACCGCAAAAAGTCCATCCGGATAATGATCTCGAAAATCTGCTTTATATGTAAAAGGCAGCTTTTTCAGGTCTTCCAGCGTCTGAATATCTTCCGGTTTCACTCCGGCTGCATCCATCTTATCACGATAAGGTTTTACTCTGTCGTAAATATAGCTGACAGTCGTCTTCAGCTTATCTAACTGGATCTTTTCGATCTCTTCTCTTGGCAGAGTTTCTTCCTTTGCCCATATCATTCCTTTGTACCTCCTTTTTAAGCATTCGCTTCTCTTAAGTATATCATAATACTTTTCCGAGTTAAAGCATGAAATTATATAATTTCAATCCTGCTGCCTAATTTTTCTCCGCCCCGCTCTTTCGTCACGATTATCTTATTTTCGATCCGTTCTTTCAGTTCAGCCACATGAGAAATGATCCCCACACTGCGGTTTCCCTGCGTCAGATTTCCCAATGCCTTGATTGCCTGCTCCAGTGCTTCCTCATCCAGAGAACCGAAACCTTCATCCACGAACATTGCCTCCAGGCAGATTCCTCCCGCATTGGCCTGGATTTCATCTGACAGCCCCAGTGCCAGCGACAGAGATGCCTGGAATGACTCTCCACCGGACAGGGTTTTAACACTCCGCTCACTGCCGTTGTAGTGATCGATCACATTTAATTCCAGACCGGATTTTCCTTTTTTATCTTCCGGTGCTTTCTGTCTTTTTAACTCATACTGTCCACTGCTCATTGTCATGAAACGCAGATTTGCACGTCGTAAAATCCGGTCAAAATATGCCATCTGAATATAGGTCTCCAGTTCTACTTTCTGCTTGCCATTCAGATTGCCGCCTGCCGTATCGGCAAGTGACTTCATCCATACATACTTCTTTTCTACTTCTTCCAGCAGATCTCTCTGTACATTAACTTTATCATAGATTTCCCGGTTTCCTGAATACCTGACATAAAGTTCTTTTTTTTCCTTCTGCCATCTGGCTTTTTTCTTCTGTCATCCGGCTTTTCTCTTTCAGGATTTCTTCTTCATTTACATCTTCCAGTTGTTCAAGCTGTACCCGGATTGTCTGAATCGTGGCCTCATTTTCTGCTTTTTTCTGCAGAATCTGCTCATATTCCTGCTGGTTTTTCTGCTGTAGAGCTTTCAGCTTTTTCTGTTCTTCCTGCTTCTGTAGGATCTGCTCCTTTAAGATTTCCTCTCTTTCACTCTCAGCCCCATTCTTTTCCTGCTCTTCTTTGATCCGTTCTTCTACAGATTTTTTCTCTGCCTGAAGCTGCACAGTCTTTTCTTTCTCCTGCTCCACGATTGCCCGGAGTCGCCCTTCTTCTTTTTCAGCTCCTCCCGTCTTTGGATTTCCTGTTCTACAGCAGATTTTTTTTCTGAGATTTCTCCGGTGCAGGATTTTAACCGTTTCATTGCCGATACAGTCAGTTCCTGAACTTCACTATCTTTCAGAGAGTCAGATTTTCTCTTTTCATCTTTCTCCATTTTCCCGAGAATCTGACAGAGAATTTCTCTTGCACTGCTCTTTTGTGCCTGGGCTTCTGCCATCTTTTTTTCCTGCTCATGAAGTAACTGCTCCACCTGAAGCTGTTCTGCTTTTTTCTGTTCTTCTGCCTTTACAAGCTTCTCTCTCTGAACAAGTGTCTCCTCTGCTTTTTTCAGTTCCTCTCCACAGGTTCTGATTTCTTTCTGCAGCCGTTCTTTTACCCACTCTGCATCTTCCAAATGATAGCCTGCATCTTTTTCCATCTGCTCTGCTTTTTTCTTCAGTCGCTCCAGTTGTTCTTTCAGGCTGCCTGCCATTGCACTGTAATTTCTGACATTTTTTTCTGCCTCATCCGCTGCCGCCTTCTTCTGATCTACGCTTTCTTTGGAAATTTCCTCGCTACATTTTTCTGCAAGAACCGGATGATGAACTGAACCACAGACCGGACATGCCATTCCTTCTTTCAGCCCTTCTGCAAGAATTCCTGCCTGCGTATCCAGGAACAGACGGAACTCTCTTTCGTATGCTTCTTTTACCGGAAGATAGTTTTCTCTTGCTTTCAAATAACGTCCGGTTGTAAATTCCAGCTTTTTCTGCAACGAGCTTTGTTCTTCTTTCGCCTCGATCAGCCGTTCTGCCTGGTTCAACTGTACAGTCAGATTATTCTTTTTCTGATACAGACTCAGACGGATCTCCCCGGCATCCCCGGATTTTTCTATCTCCTCTCCCCAATTTTTTTGAGCATTTCCTTCCGGTTATCCAGTTCTTCCTGCAACTGCCTCAATTTTTTCTGTCAGTGCAGCTTCGTTTTTCATCCTCGTGCCATATGCATCTTTTGCAGATTCCAGCCGGTCTGCCTGTTCCTGCAGATTTGCAAGCTGTCCGCAATATTTCTCTCTCACTGCCTCCAAAGCTCCAAAACGATCCAGTTCTCTTTGAAGCTGCTCTTTTTGTGCAGTATGCTCCTGACACTTTTTCTGCACTTTTTCCAGTTCTTCTCCCAGCTTTTCCGCTTTCTGCCCCAGCGTTTCAATCCTCAGGATTCTTTCCATCCGTTCCCGGATTTTACGGATTTCTCCTTCCAGCTCTTCCGCCTTCCTTTGCAGTTCCGGATTCTTTTTCCGCTCTTCTTCCGCTTTCCCGGCTGCCTGCAGGAGCGGTTCTCTCTGCTCTTCCTGCAATCGCAGAGAAGACTCCAGTTCCTGCTTCTGCATACATTTCTGTAGTCTCTTTTCTGACTCTGAAATGCTTTCTTCCAGCACTTTTTCTTTCTGTTCAAGCTGCATCAGAAATTCTTTTTCTCTCTCCGTCAGTTCCAGTAACAGCTCCAGTCCTTCCACAACTCTTCCATCAAACCCGGACTTTTTCATCTCTTCCAGTTTCTCTGTGAGTTCTTCTGCCTCCTGTCCGTAACGGATTCCGTTCAGATACTGGCTGATACTTCTTCTCAGCTCATCATACTGCTTCCATTGCATTTTCACCGCATCTTTCAGCTTCAACTGAAGGCTCTGATATAATTCTGTATGGAACAACTGCCGGAAGATCTCTCCACGCTGTGCTGTTCCTGCCAGCAGAAGCTTCTGGAAATCTCCCTGTGCGATCATGGCGATCTGCGTGAACTGCCTGTAATCCAGTCCCAGAAGTTCCGTGACTGCCCTGGTAACTTCTTTCGCTTTCGTTACCGGCAGGCGTTCATCCGGGTACACCAGCGTGGCATCGGATTTTCTTACCGTATAACCCGTTCCCCTCTTTTTTCGTGCCAGATATTCAGGATTTCGTATCACCTGATAAGATTTTCCACGCCACGAGAAAAGAAACTCCACATACGTTTCTATCTCTTCCGCAGCATACTTACTGCGGAACATGGCTGAATCTCTGACCTGACCACTTGCCTCCCCGTACAGGGCAAAGGTGATCGCATCAAAAATTGTCGTTTTTCCTGCCCCTGTATCCCCGGTGATCAGATAGATTCCCTGTCCCCCGAGCTTTGTAAAATCAATCTCTGTCCTGCCTGCATATGGTCCAAATGCACTGATGACCAGTTTCTCAGGTTTCATCTGATCTCTCCTTTCATAGTTCATTCTCCTTCAGTTTCCCGATCAGTCCACTGACAAACTCTCTCTGTTCCTGTAACATGGGATGGTTATTCTGAAGTTCAAAAAATTCTTCAAAGTATTCCAGCTCACTTTTCTCTTCTGCCACCTGTGCCTCTGTGATCTCTTTTGCTTCTCTTGTCCTCTGATTATCATATTCTAATTGCATGAGGTTTGGATAGATCGTCCGCAACTTCTGCATTCCATCGACAACATCATCTTCATCCGTAAGAATCATCCTGACATAATCTTCTGTATTGGTATCTTCATAAAATTCCCTGGATGAAACTTCCAGATAACTTCCCCTGATACTCCTCAGATCCCGGAGCGGTAAAAGACCGATCTCCCGGATCTCTGTTGTTCCTTTTTCTTTCAGTTCCACAACCGTCACTGACTTTTTCTGTCCACACTCGGAAAAAGAATATTTCAGTGGTGTTCCGCAATATCGCATTTTTCCATTTTTTAAAATTCTGCGGACTGTGGATATGTCCCAGTGCTGTATAGTCAAACTCCTGAAATGTCTCTGCTGCGATCTGATCTACACCTCCGACCGAAACTTCTTCAGAATCGCATCTTGCCGCACCGGTTACAAACTGATGTGCAAGAAGCACGTTTCTCTTTGTCGGATCAATCTGCATATGCTTCACCGCACAGGAAACCGCATCCTGATAAGAAGTAATCTCTTCCTCAGGAAATACGTGACGTACCACTGCCGGCTTCAAAAATGGAAGAAGATGGATCCACACTTCCCCATATTCATCTTTCATACAATATTTCACCGGTTCTCCATCATAGACCGGTGAAAAGATTACCTGGCTTTCCATCATTAGCTGCGAACCAAATGCCAGTCTTTCTGCCGAATCATGATTTCCACTGATCAGAAAAATCCGGCACTTTTTTCTGTGCCAGAGAAGTCAAAAACCCGTCCAGAACCCTCACTGCATCTGAGGGCGGAACGGGTTTATCATAAATGTCACCGCAGATCAATACTGCATCCGGTGCTTCCTTCTCTATGATGGAGGTAATCTGATCTAAAATATATCTCTGATCTTCCAGCATGGAAAACTCGTCACTCTTTTTCCAATATGCAGATCGGATAAATGAATCAGCTTCAAACTGCTACCCCGTATTCTTTTATTCTCTTTTATTTGTTCTTAACAGATTCTGTCTTCTTAACAGAGCGGATATTTTGCTGTAAGCTCAGCTACCATGGCTTTCGCTTTTTCTACATTATCTTCGCTCTCGATCACCATAGCGATGATCTCTGCGATCTTATCCATATCCTCTTCCTTCATGCCACGGGGTCGTAACAGCCGGAGTTCCCCAGTCTCACACCACTTTGTCACAAACGGAGAACGTGGATCATTCGGAATTGTATTCTTATTGGCCTGTCACATGAGCATCATCCAGACGCTTCTCCAGCTCTTTTTCCGCTGATATCTGTACCGGACAGATCTACCAGCATCAGATGGTTATCTGTATCACCTGATACGATCTTAACTCCTCTGCTCTTTAAGCCATTGCAAAGAGCCTTTGCATTCCTGACAACCTGCTCCATATAAGTCTTATATTCCGGCTGAAGTGCTTCTTTGAAGCATACTGCCTTTCCTGCGATCACATGCATCAGCGGACCACCCTGGATGCCTGGGAATACAGCCTTATTGAAGTTGAACTTTTTGTTCATCTCCTCACTGCACATAATCATTCCGCCTCTTGGACCACGAAGTGTCTTATGCGTTGTCGTCGTCGTTACGTGGGCATACGGGATCGGACTTGGATGAAGTCCTGTTGCTACCAGTCCTGCGATATGTGCGATATCTACCATCAGATATGCTCCCACCTCATCTGCGATCTCACGGAAACGCTTGAAATCGATCGTTCTTGCATAAGCACTTGCTCCCGCTACGATCAGCTTCGGCTGATGCTCTTTTGCAATCCGCAGTACCTCATCATAATCAATCACACCATCTTCATTGACACCATAATGTGCCACATCAAAATACTTTCCTGACATATTAACCGGTGAACCATGAGTCAGGTGTCCGCCATGATCCAGATTCATTCCCATGATCTTGTCTCCCGGCTCAAGCATGGCGAACATAACTGCCATATTTGCCTGTGCACCGGAATGTGGCTGAACATTGACATATTCACAGCCGAACAGCTTCTTTGCTCTCTCTCGTGCAAGATCTTCCACAACATCCACGCACTGACATCCGCCATAATATCTTTTTCCCGGATATCCCTCTGCATATTTATTCGTCAAAGGACTTCCCATCGCTGCCATAACTGCTTTACTTACCCAGTTCTCTGATGCGATCAGCTCAATATGGGAGTTCTGTCTCTCCATCTCTGCTTTTATCGCATCTGCAATCTCAGGATCCGTCTTCGTAATTTCATCGAAATCGTACATTCTCTATTTCCTCCACTATACTTTACTCCGCAAAAGCGTTATGCACATTATAGCACAGCATCCTTTAAAAATCAAACAACGATAACTGATTGCTCTTCGGCAGATTTCCAAACAGTCCCAGCTCCGACATCAGATCGATCACTGTCTTGCTGACTTTTGTCCGCTGCCGGAAATCATCCAGTGACAGATACGGCCCGTCCTTTCCCGCCTCTTCGACTGCCTCCGCAGCTTTATCTCCCATGCCTTCAATGCTTGCAAAGGACGGCATCAGTTTTCCATCCACGATCTGAAACATTTTTGCTTTCGCCTTATAAAGATCCACCGGAACAAACTCAAACCCACGGGCATACATCTCCTGCACGATCTTCATATCTTTCATCGTATCCTGCTCTTTTTTCGTCAGGGTATCACTGCGTCGCTTATAATCTTTCATATAATAATCCAGCTTCTCTCTCCCCTGGCACATGATCTCATAAGAGAATGCGTCCGCACGGATACTGAAGTAAGCTGCATAATATGCCAGCGGATAATTGATCTTGCAGTATGCAATCCGGTATGCCATCATAACATAAGCTGCGGCATGAGCTTTCGGGAACATATAACTGATCTTTTTGCACGACCAGATATACCAGTCCGGCACATTCTGTGCCTTCATCGCCTCTTCCCATTCCGGTTTCAGTCCTTTTCCCTTTCGCACACTTTCCATGATCGTAAATGCGAGAGCACTTTCCACTCCCTGATTAATCAGGTAGATCATGATATCATCACGGGTACAGATTGCGGTAGAAATCGTTGCCGTCCCTGATTTGACAAGCTCCTGTGCATTTCCAAGCCATACATTTGTCCCATGGGACAGACCGGAAATACGGATCAGGTCTGACAGGGTCTGAGGCTTGGTATCCTGCACCATCTGGATAACGAAATCTGTACCAAACTCCGGGATTCCCAGACTTCCGATCTTACATCCGTCGATATCCTCCGGTTTAATTCCCAGTACTTCTGTTCCGTGGAACAGCTCGATCACCCGCTTATCGTCCAGGGGGATCTCTGTCGCAATAAACGGATGCTCTGCATTGTACTCATTCGACATGGCATCCGAGGTGATATAATCTTCCAGCGTTCGGATCATGGTCGGATCATCATGTCCGAGAATATCGAGCTTTAAAAGGTTATGGTCAATGGAATGATAATCAAAATGGGTCGTAGTGATCCCGCACTCCATATCATTGGCAGGATGCTGCACCGGTGTAAACTCATTGATACTGTGACCATGCGGAAGTACAACGATTCCTCCCGGATGCTGCCCGGTACTTCTGCGGATTCCGGTACACCCTTCCGTCACACGCTCAATCTCACATCTTCTTTTTCCTCTGTCCACGCTCTTCATAATAATTTTTCACAAATCCGTAGGCAGTCTTGTCCGCCAGTGTTCCGATCGTTCCGGCTTTGAACGTATGTCCCTCACCAAACAATACTTCTGTATATTTATGAGCTTTTGCCTGATAATCTCCTGAAAAGTTCAGGTCGATATCCGGCTCTTTATCCCCCTTAAATCCAAGGAATGTCTCGAATGGGATGTCAAATCCCGCCTTGATCAGCTTCGCTCCGCACTTCGGACACATACGGTCAGGCATATCATATCCACAGCCTCCTGCAAAAGCACGTACTTCCTCGGAATCGAAATCACTGTAATGACATTTTTCACAATAATAATGTGGACTGAGTGGATTTACCTCCGTAATTCCTGACATCGTTGCTACAAACGAAGATCCTACTGATCCACGTGAACCAACCAGGTATCCGTCCGCATTGGACTTCCATACCAGTTTCTGTGCAATGATATACATAACGGCATATCCGTTGGAAATAATGGAATTTAATTCCTTTTCCAGTCTGGAAGAAACCTGTACCGGCAGGTCTTCCCCGTACATCTCATGAGCTTTCCTGTAACAGATATCTCTCAGTTCCTGATCCGAATCCTGAATGACCGGCGGGCATTTGTTCGGATTGACCGGCGAGATCTTTTCTATCATTTTTGCGATCTTCTGCGGGTTGTCAATGACCACTTCTCTTGCCTTTGCAGATCCAAGATAGGCAAATTCTTCCAGCATCTCATCGGTTGTCCGCAGGAACAGCGGTGGCTGGGTATCCGCATCATCAAATCCTTTTCCCGCCATGATGATCCTTCGGTAGACTTCATCTTCCGGGTCAAGGAAATGCACATCACACGTTGCCACGACCGGCTTTTTGAACTGCTCACCCAGTTCTACGATCTTCCGGTTGATCTCCTGCAGATCCTCCTCTGAATTGACATTTTTCACCTTGCTGCTCCCGATCATAAACCGGTTATTACCGATCGGCTGGATCTCATAATAATCATAAAAGTCCGCAAGTTCCGCAATGGTTTCTGCCGGCCTTTCTTCCAGGATTGCCTTATACAGCTCACCCGCTTCACATGCACTTCCGATGACCAGCCCCTCCCGATGCTCATTGAGCAGACTTTTCGGGATTCTCGGCCGTCTTCCATAATAGGTCATATGAGATTCTGAAATAAGCTGGTACAGATTGTATCTTCCGATGTCATTTTTCGCAAGAATGATGATATGATGCGTTGCCATTTTGCGGATCGCATTCACATTCCGCTCTCCAAACCGGTTGATGCCCTTAAGATCTGTAATATGATCCTTCTTCAGCATCTCTACAAATTTCACAAAAATCTCCGCTGTCGCCCCTGCATCATCTACCGCACGGTGATGGTTTTCCAGGGAAATCCCCAGTGTCTTCGCCACCAGGTTCAGCTTATATTTTGACAGCGTCGGCAAAAGAACTCTCGCCATTGCCACCGTATCCACATAAGTAAATCTGTATTCTATCTCCTGATACCGGCAGTTCTGTTCAATAAATCCCACATCGAACGAAGCATTATGGGCAACCAGGACCTCCATACCCCGACAAATTCCAGGAACTGTGGAAGTACCTTCTCAATCGGATCCGCTTCCAGTACCATTTCATCCGTAATACTGGTCAGATTCGTGATCTCAAACGGGATCGGACGCTGCGGATTGACAAACGTACTGAACCGGTCCACGATCTCTCCGTTTACAACTTTCACTGCCCCGATCTCAATGATCTTATCCCGGATGGCACTAAAACCGGTCGTCTCAATGTCGAACACAATATACGTGTCATCCAGCGTCTGCGTTCCTGCATGAACCGCGATCTTGGTCAGGTCATCTACTACATAGCCTTCCACCCCGTAAAGTACCTTAAACGGATCGTCCTTGTCCAGTGTCTCAATATAGTGGTTGGCATCCGGGAATGCCTGTGCTACCCCGTGATCCGTGATCGCAATAGCAGGGTGTCCCCAGTCATGAGCCCTCTTTACGATATCTTTTACTTCTGAAACACCATCCATATCACTCATTTTGGTATGGCAGTGGAGTTCCACTCTCTTTAACGGGTTCAGATCCTCTCGTTTGACCGTGAAATCACCGAATTTTTTTTATTCCGGTGACAGATCCGATCGTCAGTTCCCCGTCAAACTTATCAATGGTAGTGACTCCTTTGATCTTGACAAAACCGCCTTTTTTCAGACTTCCGAGAATCTCTGCCAGTTGCTCATTTTTAATGAACATTTTCACGCTGATCGTATCTGTAAAATCACTGACCGCAAAAATGATGATCGTCCGTTCATTCTTGATCTCACGGGTATCCAGACTGATGATCTTACCATGAAAGGTAATTTCTCCCATTTCTTCCACGACCTGATCCAGGCGGATCGGCTCATCTTCAAAATTCCTGCCATAGATGAGGTTCGGATCATCTCCCAGCTTCAGTGGGCGTACATAATCTTTCTTTTTAAATTCCTTCTTCTGAAATTCTTTTCTCCTGCCTGATGGTTCCTTTCCTGCAGCAGCTTTTTCTTTTCCACCTGCTGCCTTTTCACCCGGTTCGGCCTGCCTCTTCTTTGTATCTGATCCTATTTCCTGATTTTCCGCTGCCCTCTCAGGTTCTTCACCACGCTGCCTTGCACGACGTTCAAAGATCGCATTGATTTCCTGCTGAATCCGCTGCTCATCGTACTCTCTTGTGCCTTCCTGATCCGTCTCTTTATAAGCTACCAGTAATTTTGCATCTATGCGGAACCCGTTCCCGCAGAACCCGTTCCACCAGTGTGACGATTTCTTCTTTCCGTCCTTCTGATACGATCGTGTCCAGCAGTTCCAGGTGGATCAGATTTCCCTCTTCAAACCGGAGATCTGCCCTTGCAAACATATTTGCAGCAAGTACACTGGTCTGCCGCAGCTCTTCGATCAGACTTTCCCTGTACTCCGTCAGAATCGCCTGTGGCGTATAAAGCTCCGACAGTTGAAACTCTTCCACGATTTCGATCTTTACTGCGGCTCTTCCAAATAACTGTTCCTTGATCCGCTGTTCCATCAGCCAGATCTGCTTCTTCTGTATCAGATGCCTGCAAAGGATATGTATATGCAGAAAATCACGACCTGAATTAGTCGTGATCTTCTTAACTTCTACATCCGAAAAGAGCATCTGCAGTTCGTCCCCGACTTTCAGCGTCGGAAATACATTAAAAAATACTTTTTCACTTTTTACCTGTTCCAATTCAACAACTCCTGTCGCAATGTATCGAGAAGTTCCTCTTCTTTTACTTTTTTAATGACCTGTCCCTTTTTAATCAGCAGTCCTTCGCCGATTCCACCGGCAATACCGATATCTGCCTCTTTCGCTTCTCCTGGACCGTTCACCACACATCCCATAACTGCAACTTTGATATCATCCAGTGGAATGTCTGCAACCATTTTCTCCACCTCATTT
>ENA-OQDL01000467-OQDL01000467.1-human-gut-metagenome-genome-assembly--contig:-NODE-467-length-25940-cov-3.025956_pt1 | contig 25940 bp, 19 predicted proteins | sample MGYA00242782_ERZ504609 | MGnify/ENA primary metagenome ERZ504609 (study PRJEB26092, sample SAMD00036320) | human gut metagenome | host: Homo sapiens | study: EMG produced TPA metagenomics assembly of... | reverse complement strand
ATCGCATTGCCAGGTAGAAGACTATATGTTTGTTCCCGCCGTAGCGCAAATAGAAGAAACTGAAAATGACAATATACTTCTTGAGATTGTCATTGCAGAAACTTCGGTCATCATCCGGAGTGGTCTGACGGCTGTTTTGAAGCGTATTCCCAACTTGAATGCACACCCTATTGAGGTTTCTTCTCCGGAATCGCTGCAGAACTACATTCACATGCATCCGGCAGACATTATCATCATCAACCCCACTTTCGGTGGCTGGTTCGACCTGCCCGCCTTCAAGGCAGAACACGGAAAATCCGGTATCAAGTACATTGCTATGGTATGCTCCGTCATCGACAACAACATATTGAAGGAATATGACGAGAACTTCGCCATGTGCGATGACGTAGATGTCATCGCCTCCAAAATCAACCACTTGCTACACACCGAGGAGGAAGAGGAAAAAGACAGCGAACAAGAAACCCTGAGCCAGCGCGAAAAGGAAATCATCACCTGCGTTGTGAAGGGCATGACCAACAAAGCCATCGCCGACAAACTCTACCTCTCCATCCATACCGTCATTACCCATCGCCGTAACATTGCACGCAAACTGCAGATACATTCTCCGGCAGGGCTCACCATCTACGCTATTGTCAACAAGCTGGTAGAATTGAGCGACATCAAGGACTCTCTATAAGATTCTTCCGGCAACCGTTTCCCTACCCGCTGCGGCCTATAGGGAAAAACCGGATGAATCCCTTGCAAAAGTATGCTCCTCCATACGGGAAAAGCCCTCTGCCTATTGATTAAGGTTTATCTTGTGCTTGAAGACAAAGCTCATCCCCTATGTCATCCCTCCCCATCCTATGACTCTTTATGCCCCACAAGTATCCTTATCCAACCTTACCCACAGTATCCGTCACGCCATACACAAATCCCCGCTTCACGATATCACATCGGGAAGCGGGGATCCTTTTATCTTCATAAAAGTGGTTACGTAATTATGACTAACTAATTCATTCAAATCTGATGTTGCAAAGATAAGGCATCGGCAGACAGTACGCAATCACTTAAATTAGGTATAATAAAACAAGTCTGTCATCATAAATAGGTAGAACCACCCACAAATCAGGCATTGGCATAGCTGTGCATTCCTCCAAGGATGTAGTTCACCCCGAAATAGGTCATCAGGACTGTCAGAAAGGCAACAATCATATAGATATGGAAGAATAACGGACTGCGGAAAATGCGCAGGCTGCGCGCATGGAACGCCGCTCCATAAACCATAAAGGTAATCAGCGCCCATACTTCCTTCGGGTCCCAAGCCCAATAACGCCCCCAAGAAGCATTGGCCCAAACCGCACCCAGAAAATGCCGGCTCCCAAAAAGAAAACGGCGGGATAAAGCAGCAATCGGCTGAGCAGCATCAACATCCGGGCTGAACGGCGAAGACACAATGCCAGTATGCCGTTCAGCATCATAAAGGCAAACAAAGCATAAGACATCATTATCAACGACACATGCGTACTGAGCCACGGAGAAACGAGCACGGGCATCAAGGGAGTGATTTGGGGGATTCATCTGTCCCCAAATAGGACACCAGTAAGGCAAAACCGGACAGCAAAAAACCGAAAGGCACCATAAACGGGAAGCGCCGCCGAAACAGACAAGCCAGGAACAGCGCACACAATGCCATGAACTGCATCGTTTCGTATCCATTACCCAACGGGGATACGCCCGCCGATGTACCACCTCAGACCATACCCGAAGAGCTGAAAGAGAAACGCCGCATAAAGAGAAAACGGGAAAAAAAGTATCTGCCAAACGCGAAGAGAAAGAGAGCGCTACAATCCTACCGGAAGAGTCTGACAATGCCGACGAACGGCGCAGGCCGCGATACAGCAGACGGAAGAAAGCCAGCATCCCCACCGTAAGGTTGAACATGAACAGCAATTTGCTGAAAGGAATACGGTTATACAGCAATTCGGCTTGTATTTTAGTATCGGAAACAGGCTCCACACTCCCGTCTTCCGGCAAAGGACGAATCAATGTACCATTTTGGAGCATCAAAATCAGTCCCACCTTTTCATCCGCCTCTACAATGGCCTTTTCCAGAGAAGTCATTTTCTGATGATGGTCTTGCTTCCCCTTCCAGAACTTCTGCAAGCGATACTTCTCACCGTCGAACAAATCAGCCAGACATGCATAGGGTGTCTCCAAATGAAGCAGACGACGGAGTGCCTCGTTTTTGATATAAATCATCGGCTCATTCTGCCAAACCTCCGGACGCAGAAGCCATCCGCCAATCACCTGCTCCGGCGTCATGCCTCCATAAGACGATTTTCCCGTCAGTTTCAGTACAAAATCGCGCGCAAGGGTATTGAAAGGAACCACACGGTCATTATAAATCACCTGCTTACGGGCAAGACTATCCGCCTGCTTGCGTGCCAGTGCCGGAAGGCTTCTCTTCTGCGCATGTACCCCACTTCCCAGACACAGCAACAATAGAACAAACATTCCTCCCTTCTTCAACAACGGATGCCTCAGCAGCCTGCGGAACTCTCCGCCCCGGCTGACCAGCATCCAGAGCATGGAGACACCTAACAAGAGGTATCCACTATAGGTAATCCCTATCCCCCACGGGTCATAATTCACTGTCAGCCAGCTCCCCTGCATATCCTCATCAAAGGAAGACTGATAAAAGCGAAACCCCTGCCGTGAAAGAATACGGTTCATGGAGACGGGCGTCTCACCGTGAATATAGCTGATATAATCTGCAGGAGCATCCGTACCCGGATAGTACTCAATCCGGAAACTGTCCAGACGTAAGGTGAACGGTAACTCTACAACCTGCCTGCCGTCTTGTTCCAAAAAGCAGTTCACCTCACTGCCGACAGTAAGATGCACATATCCTTTTCGGCCACAAAGAAACGTAGTCATGGCTCCCGCCAAAATCACGAGGAAGGAGCCATGCAACAACAACGTCGGGAGACGCCGCCACAACCGCTGTCTTACAAGCACAACAACAGTCATCGCAGCAAGGGCTCCCCACAAACAACAGAACCAAATCGTATGATAAACATGCTTTTCTACAAAATCCGTACTGTATGTCTGCTCTACAAACGTAGTTGCAGCAAGTAAGAGCAGCAAACAACCATAAACAGCTATGAGAAACTTTTTCAATTAAGAGCTATCAATTAAAAGTAAAAAATCAATATGGAGCAAACTCCTTGTTTTCTAAAGACTTGACTCCCATACATTCCATCTCTATCAGCCAACCCGGACGACATACGGGAGCATATACAAACACTCTCGGAGTATCCGGAAAACGCTCGTCATACATTCCTTTGACCACGGTATAGTCAGCAACATCCCGCAGATAAACAATCATCTGTCCTAAATCATCAAACGTACAGCCAGCCTCTTTCAACAAAGCCTCCACATTCTCCCACATACGTTCCGTCTGCTTGCGAATGTCCCCGGGATATACCACCTCACCTTTATTATTGATGCTCGCAGTACCCGAAATAAACACCTGGCGACGGTCGCCATAATCCACATACGTACCACGCTCAAAACTTACTCCATACTCATACGTAGGATTCAGATGAGTCGGTGCATATAAATAATGAATCTGTTCCTGACGGATACCCACACAGCATACGTATCCATCTGTACCAACACCTGCGTATCGGCATGACGCCCGCCGATACCGGTACTGGCTATATAATGTGTTTGTGGTGTCAAACCCTGCGTCACAAACACTTCGTTACGGGCTTTTACCACTCCGGCATAATTCACATCTACATTCTGTACAAAAAACCAGGTACGAATGCAGTTCTCGGCCAGATGCCCTCCCTGTGCAATCAGTTGCAGGATATAATCATTCAGCAGCAAACGGGTCTGATATTCCGAGTTGGCCGCCCGGTTAGAAGCCGAACCACCCCACAGATGGCGGTAAACCCCATGTGACACTTCGAACAATCCGCTTTCCAGCGCACGACATTGCACACCGGATTGCAGATATACCCATAATGCTATTTTTGTTCCGTTCAGCGGGGGCTGTTCCACAATCGAACAGGCACAGACCGAGCTTTCCGGCACCTGTACCGCCAGCCAGTCGGCCTGATTGGCAGCATCGCTTAAAAAATAACGTTTGAACACGGCAACAGATCCCTTCAACTCATTCTCCAACAGTTGATAATAGGTATCGAGCAAGGCATCCAATTGCTCCTGATACGTCAAAGAAGGCCGAGTAACATGAATCATCACATGGTATTCAGCGACTCCTTCAGCCGGTTCAAAACGTGAAATTTCTACTAATGTATTTTCTTGTGACTTGTGGTTTCGTAGTTGTTTGTGGCTCATATTCATACTATTTTAATATTCAAGGTTTGGCACCTCCATTTATCCAATCATCTATCAAGTTCAATAATACCGGCTCAGCCGAAAGAATGTCCTGATGGTCATGGTGCACATGACCGTTTTCATGCAGTACCTGATACAGAAAGCTGTTTTCCGTATCTGTCGGTTTCACCCTCATGACTTCCGGATTCACTACAGACGGAACATTTACCAGCTGTCCATAGCTTTTCCCTGCTGTCAGAAACAAGTGTCCTGCCGCTGAAGTACTCCCTCCATGACAACTGGCACAGCGGGAGTCAAATACTTGCTGCTGTACAGCCCGGAACATGCCGACTTGCTGTTCACCCACGTCCATACGAATCGTGTCTTCTGCCGTTTCCGAGCAATCGACCCTGGCAAAGGTCACTACCCGCTCTCGAATGCGGTTAATCACGCACAATTCGATTTGAGTGACTTCATCTGTCACTCCCGACATCACCACCTGGACCGTACCATCTTCTCCTATCTGCGAAGGCATCACATTGGCAGAAGTCAGTGCATATTCACTTTTCGCATCAAAACCGGCTACGGCTACCGTATATCCGGAAGGCCAGGTATCCATATCCGTTACCTTTCCGGTGAACTTCACCGTACGTCCGCCTTCTGCCGTATCAGGCACCGCTTCATAGATACGTCCTTCATCGCAGGAAACCAAGCATAGGATTCCCAGCCCCAAGAGTATCCCTCCATACACCTTTCTTTTCATCACACCCTCCTCTTTAGAACGTGTACTGAAGCATCACCGTGGCATTATGGGTCGCTATACCCAAGTCGTCATTATCGCGGTCAAGTTGTGTATCGTGCCCCCAGCGCCCTACAAACTGATACATAGCCTGTAATTTCAGGTTGCAGCCTTTAAAGAAGTAGTTCACTCCCACGGCCGGCATATTCATGAACCCGTTTGTATCCATTCCGTTGCGGTTAAAGAAATCATAACGTGCCGTAGCTTGTAGACGGGGAGTCACGAAATAGCCTCCCTGTACGTATCCTCCCAGATAGTGATACCCCTGGTCAATCTTCTGCCGTTTGGTAAAGCCCACGTGCATGTAATACATTTCCGCTCCCAGATAGAGTTTTCTTTTCAGCATGGCAAACTCCAGTCCGGCACGGTAATCGTTCGTACTTTCGTTCTCACTCTCCACATTCAATGAAGTGGATACTCCCAACATCAGCTTGTCTTCATTCAGCCGGTTAGGATTTCCTTGCGTAGAAGGCATCACTCCTTTGGGCATGTAGGTAAAGCGTCCGGCATAAAGCAAGGAAGGAATGTGCCAGTCGTCACTGAATGTCTTCCCTGCCGTATTCACCGAAATACCTGTACCGTTGAATAGTCCCACTTCATAGCCAAACTTATCTGCCAGCAGACCGTGTACTTCCACTCCTAAGTCGAATCCCGTTCCGATATTGGGTGTCACGGCATTCAACGAATAGGGCAGAATCACCGGAGCGGTCAGCGACAACGGCAAGGAGGGCATCAAGGTTTCTCCTAACGTAGTCAGGTAAGCATGCGAAAAAGGAGTCTTAAACTTACCCACGCGGATAGAAAACTGTTTTTTCAGTTCCACATCAAACCAAGCCTGTTGTAACAAGGCTGCGCCCGTAGCCGCTGCATTCAGTGATAAGTTGAACGACACTTTGCCAAAGGCTTTTCCTGTAAAGCCCAACACGGCATAAGGAATGGCAAAACCGGAATTAGCCACATTGTCCTGATTATAGGCCTTGTCCAGCCCTTCATCGTCATACCAATTAAAGTTAGCACTTGTCTGCACTAACAAATAAGGCTTGAACACAAAATCTCCTTTCTTGGAAGCGATGGTAAATCCCTCTCTTCCAGCCAGCGACACGATACCATTTTCCGTATCTTCTTCATGTTTGTGCCAGTGCTGTCCAATGGCATTAGCGCAGACAGGCACAAGGCAGTCAGTATTTTTTTTCATAAGTTATCAGTTTCTATACTTAATGATTAAAGTGAATTTAAAAACGCAATTAAGGCATCACGGTCTTCCTTACTCATGCGCTTAAATAAGTTTTTCGAAGCTTCCGCCTCTCCTCCGTGCCACATGATAGCCTCTACAAGGTTACGTGCGCGTCCGTCGTGCAAGAAATAGGTATGCCCGTTCACCACTTCCTGCAAGCCGATGCCCCATAATGGAGTGGTACGCCATTCATTACCCCGGGCCAGACCACTTACGTAATTGTCGTTCAAACCCACACCCATAATTTCCGACCCCATATCATGCAGCAGAAAATCGGAATACGGATGGATGGTCTGATTGCCCAACCACGGCAGTTCCGTACCGTTCAGCAGTGTGGCTCCTCTTACTTTTGTGTGCAGCGTAGTCACATGGCAAAGATGGCATTTCGCCTCATAGAATTTCTGTTCTCCTTTCTGTACCTGCGGATCATTCACATTCCGGCGGGCTGGCACACCCAGGCAGTGCATATACAAGTCCACATCCTCCATGTCCTCGGTCGACACGTCCAACTGGTCGTACGAAAGTCCCATCATACTGCCCTGGTCCATCTGCATCTGTCCCTCACATATCTCCTCGGGATAACGGCTGTTGGTCACCCCCATGTCACTGGAGAATCCTAATTCCACTGTCAAATCGGCATGCTGTGCCTTATTGCCCGAAAGCCCCAGACGAGTTACTCCACGCTCACTGATATAATTACACCGTCCGCTAATGCCGTATTCGGGGTAATTACTTTTGGCAGCCAATGCTTCGATTTCTTTCTGGTCGAGTGCCATCATCTGCCCCATCCCCACATGACGTAACGGTATACGGACAGAACAGAACAAATCTTCCGGACTGATACTGTCGGCATACCACTCCGTAATGGTATAGGTTGGCTTGCAAAGCTCATAAGTTTCTCCATCGGGAAATTCGAATGTCTGGTAGTCATACTTCACAGACAATTTCCCCTCCGGCTTCACCCCATAAATGGCCTGGTCATGAAGCACACGCCCATAGTTCTGGAAGAAGGCTCCGTTCTTTCGGGTGATATACACCAACATGGAAGAAAAACCGTAATTTCCTGAGCCACCTTCACTCCACAAGGTAGGCTTGGTACGTCCGGCATTGCGGTGACAGCTTCCACAGGAATAACCGGCATACACGGGACCTAATCCACCATCCTGGTTACTACTGGTACGCACATCGTCATACAATCCATCTCCGTCGTTGAAACGGCTGCTGTAAATACCCGACAGCCACGACGCTTCAAAGTCGTAAGCTTTCGAAGAAGTCAGAAAATTGGTAGCCGTACCGGCTGACAGTGCAAAGCCTTCCGGCACCTCCACGTACTGCTGGTCGGTTCCTTCTTTCTCACAGCTCCATAGAAGACAGGGAAAAAGTCCGTATAACAAAAGTTTTACTATTCTCATTTATTCTTCTCTTTTTCGGAAACATACAGAGGAAGCAAAGGAGGGCTTCCCCTTCTTTACTCCCCTGCCTGTCATTCATCAAAAATTTGTCTTAATGCTTAATCTACCGTACGTGCTTGTCCGTCTTTGAACAACAGGAATTCCAGGGTATGGAAACCACGTACATTCTGTGCGGCGGAAATGGCTTCACTGTCTTCAGAGTAGTCGCCACTCCATTCCATCTGGCTGTAATCTCCTGAATTCAGGATGTTCACGATGGCAGCCTGGTCAAGCGGCCAGCTGTCCATGTTCGGGTCAAGCCCTTGATCGGCTACCGGACCAAACAAGAAAGCCTCACTCTTTTCCCATGGTTCACGGGCAGTAATCCAAGCATCACAGGCATCCTTGAAAGCCTGATTGGTTGGGTTGGCTGCCAGCGTATTCACCTTGTCATACAAAGTAGCCACTCTGTCTTTCAGGTCTGAATAGGTGGGTAATACCACTACATCCACGTAGTTCTTTACCACCGGACTCAGCACTGTTTCCGACAATGCATCACAAGCCGGTTTTACCTTATCTTTCAACAAGACACTCAGTTCACTGCAAGCTTCCTGAGCCGCCAGACTCTGTTCGCTGTTGATATGGTTACGGAACGGTTGCGGGATGGCTAAAATCTTATCGTAAGCATTCTTGATGGCCGACAATGTATTATCTGCCAGTTCCTGCTGCCCGTTGCTCACCAATACCGTGTACAAGGATTGCGCGGCCACCTGAGTTTTATCAATAGCGGCTCCGCTAATCAAAGCCTCACTGCGCACGCCGCAGAAAGCATTACAGATAGATACGATGTTATTGGAATAGTCTTCGCGCGAATGCCAGCTATACCAGGATTCTACCGCATAGAGGGCTTCTGTCACCTTCCCTGCCTGGTATTTGGAATACGGGTCACCGATTTTTGTTTCTCCCACCTCATTGGCAATATCTACACAACCGTCTATCACTTGCTGCACGCAAGAACCTGCACTGTTAAACGGTGCCCCATGATTTTTAAAGGTTACGGCATAACTTTCACCTCCTTTGTAACTGGTAGCCCAGTACCCGTACAAGTCGGAAGCATCTTTACGAAGCAAGGTAACCACTGCCTTCATATAGTTGTTCCAGCTCGTCGCGTTTTCCGACGTATAATCAATGTTGGCCGCATCGGTCGGTTCTGTCGGTGTGTCTTCGTTACTGCACGCTGTCATCGAAAAGGTCAGCCCCATTGCCAAGGCTGCCGCATAAAAGAAATTCTTTTTCATATACATAATAGTTTTTTAGGAGTTAATAAATCATTTCTTGAAAAACCAGCCGATATAGGCCAAGCCAATGGAAAACTCATTTTCACTGGTATACGGTCCGGTTCCGAACATCTTTCCCGTACCAATCTGACGGGTAGTATAGTCTGCCTTCACCACCAGATTAGGCAGAGCAAACCAATTCAATCCGGCCACCCACATGCTGACCTTGTTACGCAAGTCCATGGTCTGCCCGGCTTCTCCTTTTTCTTGCGGATTATAATATTCATAGCGGGCAAACGGATAAATCACAGGAACTTTGGGATTGTGATTGAAAATGGAACGCAGATTCACACCCACCTCTCCGGCATAGCTGACCGCATTTTTAGCTACCGGAACCACGCGGCTGTAAGAAGCATTGTTCGACAAACGGACATTCTTGCTGCTAATAAACTTGGAGTTGCTCAGGCTACCATAGACCACATTGGCACGTGCGGTCACATAGTCATTCTTGTACTGCAAGTCGCCTGAATAAATTCGTAGCGGTGCTTTCTGTCCCTCGTAGAAATTGGGTTTGTCGGAATTACCTGCCGTATTGGCACAATAATAAAAAGAACCTCCCACACGCAGTCCCGGCACTCCACGGTAATCTACACGAAACACATAACCCGGAGAGTTGAAATTATCTTCCTCAAACAAGCCCTGCTTACCGCTGGCAACCCAAGTATTCCGGTCGAATCCGTTGGCATTCAGTCCAGCCACCACCAGCACCTGATAGTCGAAAGTAGCATATCCTTTTCCCAACGTACCGAAAAACTCAATACCCGTTTCATGCCAGGTAGAAGGCAGGATGGTGGTTTCACCCTCCGGTCGCACTGTACCGAAGAAATTAATCGGCTCGTGATGTGCATTGGTCAGTCCCACCGGCACAATCATGTGTCCCGCCCGCACATTGAAAGCCGGATGAATAAGACGGGTGATATGAAACTGCTCCAAGGCCACTTCTCCCCCTTTTTCCATTTCCGTTTCATATTCGCCGTTTTCCGAGTTCTCCAGCTCCATGGCAGACCCGTTTCCTCCGGCTTCAAATTCGATTTCTGCGCTCAGAATCCATTTCGGACTAAACTTATAATCCATTGCCAGCACAAAGCGCGGAATAGAAATCGTGTTCCGATGAACACGAGTGTTTCCATTGGGGTTACCGTAATAACGATTGATGCCATAATCCTTAAAACTGGCCACAGCTTCTCCATAACCTCCCATACGGAAACGGGTATATTCGTTATTGTCCGTACGATGTTTGTGTGCTGTTACATTTCCGTGTACTTCAGCCACCTGCACCGAATTAATTTCACTGGCCGCAACAGCTCCTACGGCACAGCTAAGAGCGGTTAAAAATAAACTAACTTTTTTTTTCATTTCTCTACGATTTTCGAACACCGCAAAGGTAGACTACACAAAAAAGGCTATCAATACCTAAAAAATATGAATTTCATAAACAAAAATGATACTAAATTATAGGTAGAAGGAGGTTTCTTTATAGTTCAAGAGGTGTATCACGTAAGTTGCTGATTTATTAATATATATAAAATGCGGAAATAATTCAGCCTGCTAATTCAACTCATTAAACATCTAAAAAGATACCTAAAAAAGAGTAGTCATTCTATACCAATTAGACACCGGAGCTTACTTATAAAACGAGGTAAAATCAAATGAAGAAAAAGAGAAAATCTCAAAAAACATACAGGTATTTGTACTTCCATTCAAACGCCTTTGCGTTCAATCCCCCAAACTCACTTGTGTTTTTACACGTATCTCATTAAGTTTGAAGAAGAGGCTGTCCTTTTTGAGACAGCCTCTTCATTTTTTACTGTTCTTGGAAAAAAACGTCTCCAGCATTTTTTAAAAACGTTTCGGCGAATGAAAGAAAAGACTTCGGGCTTTTAAAAAACGTTTCGGGCTTTTCTGGGAGATTTTCCTTATTTGCTTTCATCAATGGTGGGACAAAGCTGCTTTACCTTTTCTTCGAATGATTCCCGGTCGCGTGCACGGTTTCTTACTGCAGTCCGGTAATTATAGATTGTCTGTGGTGAATAGAATAATAAGGTAGCGATGCGTGAACTGTCCTTGATTCCCAATCGGACAAGGGCAAAGATACGCAGTTCCGTATTGAGAATTTCTCCTTTTTGCGGAATGATTTCTTCTCCTTCACGGAGCAGGGCATTGAATTCCTTGATGAAGTTCGGGTAAAGTGTCAGGAAAGTAGTGTCAAAATTTACGAAGAAATGTTTGGCATCATTTTCAGACATCTTGTTGTTGGCCAGCTTGGCAAGATCTTCTGTCTGCTTGGCTTTTACTTTACGCTTGACGAGATCCTGATATCGGTTTAGCTTGTCGATGTAAGCGGCACAGAGATCAAGAAACAGGCTTACGTATTCTTCACGGATATGATTGGTGCGTAGCAGTTCATTGTTGAGTTCAGTCAGCTGGTTGTTCATGTGGGTCACTGCCTTCCGTTGCTTTCCGAGCTGTTGCATCTGACGGTAGATATAGAAGATGGAAACGGCAAGCAGGAGACTCAGCAGGCTGATGAAGCAGATGGCGCGTGTCAGACGTTCACTCTTGTCATTGCTTTTCTGCTGGTAAGAGCTGACGATGGAAGGAAACTTCCGGGCAATCTCAAGCATGCGCAGCCGGTTGTTGTAAAACATGGCATCTTCCATGGAGTAATTCAGGTAGCGGTTGGCCTTTTCCAGTTCCTGATCTGAAGTTTCGTACAGAAACATAGCCAACTCCTGCATAGACAGATTTTCTTTCAACGGGCAGGTGTTGTCGGAAATCGACGAGAGAATCAGATATTTTTCATATTCCCGGAAATTACCCTGCTTTTTGTGGGCAAAGGCCAGACCACAAGTGACACACGCATAGAGACGGGTGTTGACTGCCAGTCCCTGCAAAGCCTTTTCGTAAGCCTGCTGGGCTTCAAGCTGATTGCCGGTCCGTGCTTTCAGTTCTCCTTTCCAGTAATAATATTCGTTGCTTTCCCGGGGAAGTACTTGTAACATGGAATCGTTATAAAGCACTTCTTTCTTGCGGAACTGAGGCGCATAGACATCGTCATTGGAATATTCGCTCCATACACTGTATACCCATTCGTAGGCTGTATAATAACTCAGCAACATGGTTGAATCGACCTGTGCGCGATTGATTTCATTGAGCTGCTCAAGGGCTTGTGAGAAGTAGCCTGTAGTTGCAAGCAGCAGAGAACGGTTGATGATACACTGCTGTTGTTTTTGAAGATCATTGAGACGGATTGCCATTTTCTCGGCCTGATCTACATAGAAAAGAGCAGAGTCAGAGCGGTAAACATAATACTCCTCAAAGATCTGGTCGTAAAGCTGGTAAAGGGTTGAAGCAGACATGCCCGGACGAATTGTTTGCCGGAGACTGTCAATACGTGCTTCTTTGTGCAGGGCAGTGGCCTGTCGCAGTGCAAGTACCTGTTCCAGTTGCTTGTATAATTGAGGAAAATCAGATGTTCCGGCATGCAGGAAGTTTCTACTGAACAGGCTCAATATAATAAGGAGATAAATGTACCGTTTCATATTCTTGTCGGGGCTAGAAATTACCATTAAGACAAATTTAGTGATTTTGTCTTAATTTTCTATATCGAGGAAATAAAAAAAGCATTCTTGCTGAATCAGACTCTTCCGGCTCTGTTCTTCGGTCTACTTTGATATCAAGTATTTCTTTTTGATAAGTGTTAATTATCAGTTATTTATAGGACCATTATATCTGTATTCCATCTACCTGGATTCTACTCCTGAAAACTGAATGAAATAAAATCATCTACATTTGCTATCGCCATTGAGGAACAGAAGTACTTACGATGGAAAATGAGAATAGATGAATATGAATCCTTAAATTAAACCTCATGAAAAAGAATTTTTTACCTTTTGCAATGTGTGCGGTTTTTCTGTCGGTTTCTGCCAATGCATCAGCACAGCGGGATGCCAGACAGGCAGACAAGAAAGTTATCTCCAACGATTCATTGGAAGTGAAAAAGGCGAAGGGCAGTGAACGTAACGTGATGCTGAATGCTTCGGATGCCACTAAACCACGAGAAATTCAGATTGGTTTGCCAAGTGAAGATGTGAATGTTTATGAAAACGGACTGCCGGCTGTTTATTCTTCGGCTGTTCATAAACTGCAATATCATTGGCGCAGTGATGCAAGTCTGGGAGAAGTCGGACTGATGACTCCTTCTGAATCTGCTATCCGTACGGGAAATATCGCTTATTCTGTAGACTCGTCCAGCAAACTTGGACAAAAGAATTCAAGGGATCTTAAATTATAGGCTAATCATTTCGGACTTCAGCAGTTTGATCTGAATGTTTCCGGCGGAATCGGTAACAACTGGTTGTATTCAGGAAGTGTTTATCAGACTTTTGATCCGGGAACTTTCGATGTGAAGTTTGATGAATATGCCGATCGTATGCAAATCTACCGTGCCGGGCTGACTCGTCTTTTCAACAACCGGAAGGGTAAGGCAAGCTTGATGTACAAGTATGCTTATAGCCGTAATTCCGGTAACGAACTGAATGCAGCTCCTTTTATATATGTAGGTGATGGTTCCATCAAGGAGATTCCGGGCTTTGAACCGGGACTGGCTTCATATGGTCCTACCAGTGGCGAAATAGAGTATCTGGATATCATGGACGGCAAGATGAAGAAAGCCAATCTTCGTGATCTGGAAGACAACCGTTCTCATGAGGTAACGTTCCTGACAGACTATACATTCGACAGTGGTCTGAAATGGAATCTGGATATGAAATATATGACTGCACCGGAAGCCAATTATGTAGATTTTGGTGGAAGTACCATCAGTGAACTGATAGAAAGCGACGGATATACTTTGTCTGACGGTACGCCTTATGCAGGACTGGTGGAAGGACGTCGTACCTGGCTTCACTTCGGTAAAGTGAAAAACTTCCTGGTAACTTCGGAACTGGCCCAGCGTTTTGGAAACCATCAGATGCGTCTGGGATTGAATGAATGGTACTATCATCTGGATTATCATTCTTCTTCTTTCCAGTGGACAGGCTCAGTGCAGGAATATCCTGAAATCCTTACTGCTCCCGACGGAAGCCGCTTCCGTGGCTTTAATGAGTTGAGTCCGGAATACACCAAGGGATACGAAAACAAGCTGGCTCTTTATCTGACAGACGACTGGCAGGTTTCTCCGAAACTGAATATTTATTATGGTGCCCGTCTGGAATACTACCGTATGTCTGCCGATCAGATTGCTCATTCTCGCTATTCTGGTTTCTATATTGGCGATACGGCTCCCGACGGAGAAGTAATCACACCGGCTAAAGTGACTAAAGACAAACTGAATTATGCGGCAACAGCCCGTGTAACCTACAATGTGACCAAACAATTCGGTCTGACAGCCGACGGAACCGTAGCAACACGCTATCCGAGAATCAATGAATATGCCGGTACAGGTCCTACTGAAGAACAATACAAACGTGTAACTATTCCTTTGGTACGTGGCGGACTGTTCTATAAGAATGACTGGCTGGATCTTACTTCCATGGTGACTTACATTGCCAAGACGAACAATATTGACCAGCAGAACCTGACTAAACCGGGTACCAGTGAAGGAAAGACTGTGTTGCTGATCTATGATATCCAGACTTTGGGTTGGACGACTTCTGCTGAAATCGATCCGTTTAAAGGATTCCATCTGCATGCTCTGTTCACTTACCAGAAACCGGTGTATAAAAACTATAGTGCCAGCGTAACCTTTAATGATGGTACGCAGATGGGAGTGAATGCAAATAATATGATTGTAAAGGAAATCCCCTCAAAACATTAATAGAGTTGGATCCCAGCTATAATATTACAAAGGATTTGCGTTTGTGGTTAAGTTTTCGTTATTTTGGCAAGACTTATGCCAATCTGCAGGAAGCTCTTTATTTCAATGGCCGCTGGGAAACCTTTGGTGGTGTGAACTGGGCTGTCAACAAACATCTGGATCTGGGTGTGACTGTTGTGAACTTCCTGAATCAGAAAGGTGCCAAAGGAACAATCAGTGGCTCGGAACTGATTACCAAAGATGAGGCTTCACAATATGCAGGATGTTACATGAGCGGCAGTTACCTTCGTCCGTTTACCGTTGAATTTTCTGCAAGTCTCAAGTTTTGATGAATGAGGGGAAATAGAAGTATTACAGAATATAACCATTAATTGATATCAACCATGAAAAAAATTCTTTTTGCAGGTGCATTGACACTTGCTGCTCTTCAAATGAATGCAGAGGAGAGTAAAGTGATTCGTATCTCAACGGATCAGACCGATCTGATTCTGAAAGTAGGTGAGAACGGTCGTCTTTATCAGACTTATTTAGGTGAAAAACTATTACATGAAGCTGATGTGAATCGTTTTTCCTGGGATATACATGCCGGTTCAGACGGAAGTATCAGTCAGCGCGGATGGGAAGTATACAGTGGTTCCGGTAATGAAGATTATTTTGAACCGGCTGTAGCTATCACCCACAATGATGGAAACACTTCTACTTATTTATACTATGTGTCTTCCTCTACTTCTCCGGTTGAAGGCGGAACACAGACTACCATTAATTTGCGGGATGACAAATATCCGGTGGATGTAACCCTGCATTATGTGGCTTATCCGAAAGAAAATGTCATCAAGACCTGGAGTGAAATCAAGCATCAGGAAAAGAAACCGATCATTCTGTCTACCTATGCTTCTACCATGCTTTACTTCTGCCGTTCGTCTTATTACCTGACTGAATTCAGCAGTGACTGGGCTAAGGAAGCAAGAATGAGCAGCCAGCAGTTGCAGTTCGGAAAGAAAGTGATCGATACTAAATTGGGCAGCCGCGCAGCCATGCACACACATCCTTTCTTCGAAGTGGGACTGGATCAGCCCGTCAGCGAAAATCAGGGGGATGTCCTGATGGGAACACTGGGATGGACCGGTAACTTCCGCTTTACGTTTGAAGTGGATAATGCAGGTAACCTGCGTGTCATTCCGGCTATTAATCCATATGCTTCCAATTATGAACTGAAAAAGGATGAAGTGTTTACAACTCCTGAATTTATCTTCACACTGAGCAATCAGGGTAGTTCACAAGGAAGCCGTAATTTGCATGAATGGGCCCGTAATTATAGCCTGAAGGATGGTAAGGGTACTCGTCTGACTCTGCTGAATAACTGGGAAAACACCGGTTTTGATTTCAATCAGGAAATTCTGGCCAACCTGATGAAGGAAGCCAAACACCTGGGTGTAGATATGTTCTTGCTGGATGACGGATGGTTTGGAAACAAATATCCCCGTAAAGATGACCATGCTGGTCTGGGCGACTGGGAAGTAACTCACAGCAAACTGCCGGGTGGTGTACCTGCTCTTGTGAAAGCTGCGAAGGAAGCCGGAGTGAAGTTCGGTATCTGGATTGAACCTGAAATGGTGAATCCCAAGAGTGAGTTGTTCGAGAAACATCCTGACTGGGCTATCCATGATGCAAACAGAAAGACTTACTATTACCGTAACCAGCTGGTGCTTGACTTAAGCAACCCCGCCGTACAGGATTACGTATATGGTGTTGTAGAAAATCTGATGAAAGAAAATCCGGAAATTGCTTTCTTCAAATGGGATTGCAACAGCCCGATCACGAATATCTATTCTCCTTACCTGAAGGATAAACAAGGCCAGTTGTACATTGATCATGTGCGTGGCGTCTACAATGTGATGAAACGTGTGAAAGAAAACTATCCGAACGTGCCGATGATGCTTTGCTCCGGTGGTGGTGCCCGCTGCGATTATGAAGCTCTGAAGTACTTCACGGAATTCTGGTGCAGTGACAATACCGATCCGGTGGAACGAGTATATATTCAGTGGGGATTCTCACAGTTCTTCCCGGCAAAAGCCATGTGTGCACACGTGACAAGCTGGAACAAGAATACTTCCGTGAAGTTCCGTACAGATGTTGCTTCCATGTGCAAACTGGGATTTGATATAGGCTTGAAAGATATGACCGCTGATGAACTGGCATATTGCCAGGATGCTGTTGCCAACTGGAAACGTTTGCAGCCAGCTATTATGGATGGTGACCAGTACCGTCTGGTTTCTCCTTACGAAACAAATCATATGGCTGTCAATTATGTCAGCAAAGATCAGAAGAAGGCTGTATTGTTTGCATACGATGTATATCCCCGCTTCCAGGAAAAACTGATTAATGTGAAGTTGCAGGGACTTGATCCGAACAAGACATATAAAGTGGAAGAAATCAACCTGATGCCGGGTGTTGATTCTGCACTGAAATCAAACGGACAGACTTACACCGGTGATTATCTGATGAAGGTAGGTATTGAAGTCTTTGGATTTGCTGCTACACAAAGCCATGTGCTGGAGCTTACAGCTATGTAAATACTAGGGTAGGAAGATAACATATAGATTAGAAACAAGAACCGCAGGGATTACGGGAGACAATATCAGTCGGACAGTAATCACTGCGGTTCCTTTTTATATAGCTATGTGAGTTGTTTCCGTTATTGGATCAGTTCTTTCATCTTTGCTTTCAGGGAGCCTTTGCCATATCCGCTCCAGATCTGTTTTACTTTTCCGTCCGGTGAGATCATGACATAATGCGGTATTCCTGTTACCTGATAAGCGGCTCCGAGACCGGTATTCCCTTTAAGCAGTTCGTTCCACTGGTTGCCTTTCAGCTGTTTCTTGGCAATGAATTCCTTCCATGACTTTTCAGAATCCTGACTGATGCTGACAACTACCATCTGGTTCTTGTACTGTTCGGTGACTTCTTCCAATTCCGGAAGTGACTGCAGGCAGGGACCGCAACCCTGGCTCCAGAAATCAAGCAGAATGTACTTTCCCTTGAATTCCGAAAGGTGATGTACATTGCCGTCCAGATCATACAGATCACCGTCTGCCATTTCATCACCAACGTTGACTGTTTCCGGCAAATTCATATATCCGGTAATAATTTGTCCGGCTTCAGTTGCTTTGTCTGCTTCAGACATTCGGGCATAGAGGGAACGGATCAGTTCTTTGTGGCCGAATTCGGGGTTGTATTGCAGGAAAGAACTGTACGACTGGTAGTTGTTCAGCCATGTAGCTGTAATCGGAGCATCTTTCATATAATTCAGTTCGGCTACATAGATGAGACTGTCCAACGGGTCATACAATGTACGCAGAGAATCTATTTTCTTCCAGTCGATATTCTTTCCTTTTGCAGCACGGAACAGATCGGATTCCTGGGCATGCCACTGCATGGAGCGCTTTCTTTCCGAAGGACATAAAGCCATAAAATCATTGGTCGCCTGTTGCTCTTCGATTTCACTGCTTACCTTCCACAAGGGTAAAAGACGGTCTTCGCCTGTGATTTGAATATATTTGCCGGACTGTACCCATACGTATAGCCATACGCCGGGAAATCCTTCATTGTCGGATAATAACATCAACTGTTGGGGAGAAGGGCTACTGACCGTATCCTGAAAAGAGAATTTCCCATTGATGACAGTGTCTGTCTGTATCTGTTTGAGCAGTTTCCCATCGCTTTTATATAGACTGATAACAGTGCTGTCGGGTACAATTTTTTAGCATGCCTGCTATCAGATATTTACCTTCCGGTACGTGAGGTGTCGAAGTACAGCTGCCGAAGGTGAGTCCTCCTGAAAGGAGAGCCATGAGTAAGTGTTTTGATTTCATTTTGTTGTTATGTTTTTAAGAGGTTTTCATGTTTAGTCTAGAGAATGAAGCTCTCTTGCAAAGTTTGCAAATTTTTCAAATTCTGCAAACTTTGTTTGCAAAAGGACCTGTAAATGTATTGGTTGGCTGGGCTCAGGAAATATATGGCATCTGCAGGCTGGGGCTATGGAGCCGGAGACAGTTCCTGTGGCAAAAAAAGAAGGATGGGTTTCATCCGGTAGAAGCCCATCCTTTGTCATCTGACATTAAATCAGTGTGTTTTCTATGCAATATATTGCAGGTATGTTATTTCACGATATCTTTCAGCTTGATGCTTTGGAAAGTCATATGTGCGACACTGCTTTCATAAAGGATACCGATTGTTTCCTTGTCTATCATGGTCAGACAGGAATATCCCCAGTTGTAGTCTTCATCCAGTAAAAGCTGATGATCGGCTGACCAGGTTTTTCCTCCGTCCATACTGATCTTGATGGTCATATCCTTACGGGCGCTTGTGCTGTTCGGGTTAGAGAAGATCAGCAGATCTTTTCCGAGTACATTGTCCTTGGCCTTGACACTGATGAGGCTGGCCATGCAGACCGGTTCGATCAGGGCTGTACGTGAGGATTCATGTTCTTTCCAGGTCTGTCCGAAGTCTGTTGTTGTATAGACAGCCCGACTTCCACCCCGGTTGTCACGCATGTTCAGCATCAGCACTCCCGGCTCAACTTCTGCCACCTGTGCTTCGGTGGTGTTGGTACGCGCATAGTTATGAATTTTCCAGGTTTCTCCACGGTCCTTGCTGTACATGATTCCTGCATTGGGAATGCGTGTCTTGTCGATGAACTGGATCGGAAAAACCAGTGTTCCGTCACTTGTAGTAATGCCTCGTCCCGGTCCTTGCAACAGGAAATACCATTCAGGAAGCTTTACCTGTTCGGTGACATTGATCGGAGCTGACCATGTCTTTCCGTCGTCTGTACTCTTGGCCATGACCAGCTGGGCTGTATGGTTCAGGTCCATGCCGGGGTGAGAACTCCACCAGGCACGCTGATTACCCATACCGTGCGTCCATGCAGCAACGATCCATACGGTATTGGTTTTGGTATCTACCAGGATAGAGGGGTCTCCCACACCGTTTTGTGCGGCAGGCAGGCCGTCGTATTCGCCGAATGCAAGGGGAAGACGCATTTTTTCCCAAGTCTTTCCGCCGTCAGTGCTTCGGCTCAGACCGATATCAATGTGTTCCTGTAAGTCTACGCTGCTGTTGTAACGTACGTCGTATACGCCAAGAAGGGTTCCTTTGTTGGTCGTAACCAGTCCGGGAATACGGAATGCGGCAGAGCCGTCGTCGCCGGCATGACGTACACCGATACCCATTCTTCGTTCGATGTTCTTGTCTGAAACCAGTTTGGTGGGATTTTCTTTGCCGTCAGCCTTTACCGAGGTGATGTCGGCAGTGACTTTGGTCTGAAGTGATGCAGAGGGCTGCATTTCCAGACTTACCCAGAAGAAGTTGTAGCCGGGGAAGAGTTTCTGTTCTCCTTTCAATACGATAGTGCGGTCATTCTTTGGCTGTACTTCCGATTTGCGTACGGAGTAAGATGGATTGGCTGCCAGCGTCTTGCCCGGAGTATTGCTGGAAATGTATTCCACGGGGGCGAAGCGTTTCTTGCCCCGATCTTGTGAGGCGTCCGTTCCACCGTAATACAACTTGACGGACTTGATCTGAGAAAGAGGAACATCCTTGCCAAAGGTGACTGTTACTTCGTCCAGGGTTTTGGTTTCCTTGGCATCCATACGCATGTAGAAGAGAACATTGTCATTGCGCTCTATCAGGATAGGCACTTGTGGCGCCTTAATAAACAAGGTGTCGGCTGCTTGTACGGCCATGACCGAAAGCAGGCCTGCAGTCAGTGATAAAAACTTTTTCATGTGTCTATACTTTAAAGAGTGAAATTAACTTTTACTTTACCGATCAGTTTGCGGATCTTTCCTTCGCCGATGATCGGTGCATGCGGATCTTCCGGATAAACGATCAGAAATTGTCCCGGCTGCAAGGTTACATAAGTTGTCGGACGGTCAGCATATAGTGCGCAGTCACCTTCCTTTTCATAGACTTTGGTCTCTTGGGTCAGATCTTCCAGAGCTTTCCATCCGACGGTTTCCTGTCCTTCCAGAAGAATATGTACATCAATGTAGTCACGGTGTACTTCAAGAACCTGCTGGTCGGCAGTAACGCAAGTAGGATTTTGAAATTGTTGATGAACAGGTTGTCACCGTCCAGTTCGATGCGTCCGCATTCTGTATGCAGCAGGTCGTGCGTCTTTACATAATCAAAGAGTTTTTTTGAAGAGTGGGTGCAAGGACTCCACTCTTGAACTATTCTGTAAATTTGAGATAATCATAGAACTATAACAATTAATTATTCAACATTGTCGGTTTTGGGGCGCAGGAAGTAAAGTTGTGCACATAAGGCAGCAGCCACTACGATCGCAAGCATGGAGAATCCCAGTCCCAGATCTCCTCCGTCGCTCCACTGGCCCAGCAAGTCTGTAATGAAGGCTCCGGCAAATACTCCGATCATGTTCATCACTCCATAAGCGGTTGCCCGTTGTTTGGCGGAGACAAACTGGCAGAGGATCGGCATATTGTTTGCATCAAAGATTCCGAAACCGATACCGAACAAAAGTCCGGCTCCGACGACAGCTACTATGTGATGACCGCATCCTAGCAGGAGCAATGACGGAATAGTCATTCCCAGTCCGATGGCTCCGGTATAGACACGACCGCGCAGATTCTTTTGTACCCACCGGTCTGAAAGGGTTCCTCCGAGCAGGACACCGATAAATGAAGATACGGCAATGGTAATTGTAGAAATCGGTCCGGCTTCAGACATCGGTAAGTTCAGATTTTCAGCAAACAGAGTCGGCAGCCAGTTCTTGGTAGCCCATCCGGGAAGGCTGGATGCTGCAAAATAGAATAAGATGACCCAGAAAGCAGTGTTAGTGAATAATACCCGTAATCCTTTGCCCAGACTGCTTTGATTCGTTCCCGGACTGGGACGTTCGGTTTTTACCTTTTCTGTTTTCTTGTCATGCAGGAAAAGCATCAGGACGACAGCATATGCAATACCGATGATACCAAACCAATGGAAGGTGGTGTGCCAGGAAAATGCTGCAGCAACCGTTGCACCGAAACCACCGATGGCCTGTCCTGTATAAAGACCGGTCATGTGAATACCTACGGCAAGTGAACGGGATGAGCCGGAATGGTAATCGGCAATCAGAGAAAGGCCTGCCGGGATATAAAGAGCTTCACTTACTCCCATCAGGGCTCTGAGCCAGAATATTTGCTGGAATGTATCGGCTATACCCATTAAGTAAGTTACAGCTGACCACACGAACAGACTTCCGACAATTAACCATTTCCGGTTGAGGCGGTCGGCAATCATACCGGCGACCGGACTCATAAAACCGTAGATCCACAAAAATACAGCCATCAGTCTGCCGAAATTGGTGGCTGACTGAAGTTCTGTGATGTCCATTTGCATGGCATCCTTCATGGTGCTCAGCATCTGGCGGTCCATATAGTTCAGCAGGGCTACTCCCCAGAGAAGGGCAACAACTACCCACGGATATATTTTAGAGTTCTTCATATATATTCAAATAACCAAGTTAACGGAAATCTGCCTGCCGATTATTCACCGGCAAGCAGTTCTTTACATAACATATATCCTTAGTCATCATGCGGGGAATGTGGAAAGGTCCTTTAAACAGGTTACCTTTGGCAGGCCAGTTCCTACAAACCACAGTGCAGTTTATTCAGCACACTGTCCAACGAGATGAATACAATGTAATATCTCTTGCACTTTTTAGGCTTCGCGGATGCGCTGGATGAGGCGGCTCTGCTCCTCAAAAGCCGCGTACACAGGCTCGACTGCCGCCCGGAAGCGGGCTTTTTCGGCGGCGGAGAGGGTCGTCACCTCCACGCCCCATTCCCGCATATGCTTCTCGGCGCTGGCCTCCCGCTCCGCCCAGAGGCGGCGTTCGGTCAGAGCGCTCTCCTTTCCGCAGGCGCGAATGATGTCCGGGAAGCGTTCGTCCAGCTCTGCCAGCTTTTCCATCGCGGCCTCACTGGCCAGCTGCAGCTCCGGCACACGGGTGTGCTCATCCTTTAAGAAATAGGGGGCCACCTCGTAGTGGCCCATGGCCTCATAGCTGGGCCAGTTGTTTTCCGCGCCGTCTATCTCGGCGTTGTGCAGGGCTGCATAGACCCGGCTGTAGACCACCTGCGCGGGCTTTGCGCCGAGGTCCAGTATCATCTCGCTCATCATGTCCGACTCCTGCACCCGGAGCGTCAGCCCCGCGAGGTCCGCCAGCGTCTCCACCTTTTCGCGGGTGTAGAAGCTGCGGACACCGGCGTCGAACCATGACAGGCCCACGAGGTCCATCGCGCCGAGGCCGGAGAGGAATTCATCGCCGATCTCACCGTCCAGCACCCGCCACATCTGGGGCGCGTCGGTATAGAGAAAAGGCAGCTGCAATACGCTCAGGGCCGGCTGATACTCGGCCAGCTGGCTCAGGGAGACGCGGGCAAAGTCGATGCCGCCATACTGCATCTGCTCGATGACGCTCTGTTCGGCCCCAGCTCCCCGCCGCTGTAGACCACGACTTTGACCCTCCCCTCCGTCCGCTCGGCCACGAGGTCGGCGAAGGCCAGAGCGCCTGAGTGGTGGGATAATCCTCGGGGCTGGTTCTCGGCGTAGCGCAGGATGAGCTCCGGGCCGGTGTACTCTTCCGTCTTGCTGCAGCCCACAGCGCCCAGCGCCGTACAGGCGGCCAGCGCCAGCACACTGCGGCGGGAAATCATCCGCCCGCTCACAGCCCGGCCTCCGGGTCGGCCTTTGCCTTCTGGCCGGCCTGACGGCGGTACTGGGTGGGGGTCATGCCGGTGCGTTTCTTGAACGCCCGGGCGAAGTAGCTGGCGTCCTCGTAGCCCACCATCGACGCCACCTCCGCCGAGGAGCGGAAGGGGTCGGCCAGCAGTTCCTTTGCCGCGTTGATGCGCAGCTCGGTGAGGCAGTCGAGGAAGTTCATCTTCTGGTACTTCTTGAACTGCGCCGACAGGTAGGCCGGGCTGATGTGCAGGATCTCGCCCACGCTGTCCAGCGACAGATCGAACATATAATTATCCTCGAGGTAGCGGCGGACGTGGGCCATGACGAGGGCCGTCTGGCTGTTCTCGCCCTCCTCGGGGGCGTCTTCTGCCTCTTCTTCGGTCTCCGTCTGCTCCGGCTGGGGCTGGGCGGCGGCCAGCTCTTCCAGCTTCCGCTCCGTCTCGATCTGCCGCATAGCCCGGCGCACCGAGGCTTCCAGCTCGTCGGGGTCCACCGGCTTGAGCAGATAGTCGCAGGCCCCCAGATGCACCGCCTCATGGGCATACTGGAACAGGCTGTAGGCCGTGACGAAGATGACCCGGCAGGAAGGCCGCTGGGCCAGTACGGCGCGGGCAGCGTCGAGGCCGCTCATGCCCGGCATCTCAATATCCATCAGGATGAGGTCCGCGCCCCACAGCACCGCCGTGTCGGCAGCCTTGCGGCCATTTTCGGCCGCCTCCAGGACCACTTCCCGCTCAAAACGGCGCTGGACCAGCTCTGCAAGCGCCTCCCGCTCCAGCTTTTCGTCATCCGCGATCAACAGGCGTATCATCGTCCAAATCCTCCTCCAAAAGTTCTACAAGGGGCAGGTACATCCTGATGGCCGTACCCCGGCCCGGGTGAGAGCGGATGACCAGCCGCCCCCGTTTATCCAGAAGCCGCAGCCGTGCGGCCACATTATAGACGCCGATATGCTCCCAGCGCTCCCCGGGCTGGGCCAGCGCGGCTTTCAGCTGGGCCAGCTGTTCGGGCCGGATGCCCACGCCGTTGTCGCAGACGCTGATATAGAGCAGCCCCTTATCCCGCAGCGGGTTGATGCGGATGCGCACCACGCCGCCCTCTTCCTTGGGACAGATGCCGTGCTTGAAAGCGTTTTCCACGATGGGCTGCAAGATAAAGGACGGCACCATAGTCTCGGTCAGATCCAGCGAGTCCGAGAACGCCCACTCCATCTGCACCCGGTCGCCAAAACGCACATGGTAGATGGAATAGTACTCGTCCACAACGCGCACCTCCCGGGAGAGGGGCACCTGCTCATCGTTGCTCATCAGGCTGTAACGCAGCAGATGGGAAAGTGCCATGATGAGCGCCTGCGTGCGGTAGGCGGACTCTGTGCCCGCCATCTGCTGGATGACGTTCAGGGTGTTGAACAAAAAATGCGGGTCGATCTGGCTGCGCAGCTGCTGTAACCGACTGCGCTCCATGCGGTTCTGCAGTTCCAGCGCCTCGGTCTTTTGGCGATGCAACTCCCGCTCGATCTCGTTTTTCTCCTGTAAGGTGCTCACCTGCTGCGCCATAGAGTGCTTCATGCGGTTGAAGGACTCCGCCAGCTGGCCGATCTCCGGCTGCTTGGGCAGCGGGATGTCCGGGGTATCGAACTGGCTGCGGCTGATAGCGCGGGAGGCCTCGATCATCTGAGACACCGGAGTCAGCAGCTGCATGACCATCAGACCGGAGGCGCAGCCCAGCGCCACGCACAGTGCCACCACCACGATCTGCATCAGGGCGATCCGCTCGCCCAGCTCCGAGATCTCGGTGTAAGTAGTCTGGGCATCCAGGATCGAGGCTTTCAGCAGCTGCATGGTGTACTGGCTCAGATACCCGCCGCAGACCGAGACCTTGTTGTAGTACAGCTGGGAAGCCTTTGCTTCCTGCCCACTGGAAAGGTAGCCTTCCAGCTCTTCCAGCAGGGTGTTGTAGCTGCCGTAGGTGGTCTCCACCGCGCCGTACAGCACCCACTGCTCATCGCTGACGTTCTGCAAGCCGTCCATATTGGATCGGATGCGCCACAGCCATGCGTTGCTGGTGGAGCAGGCTGCCTGAAGCTTTTCCAGCATTTCCTCAGTCTCGCCGTTCTCCCAGCGGTACGCTTCCAGAATGCTGATGGAGCTTTCCACACCGCCCTGAAAGCGGCTGATGGCGTTAAAGTTGCCCATCTGGTCGTCCTGCACCTGCTGCACCGCCCGTGCCTGATAGCCGTTCAGGGCAAGCTGCAATGCAAAGGCCGCAAAAAATGCTGCCAGAC